>ENA-OSET01004507-OSET01004507.1-sediment-metagenome-genome-assembly--contig:-NODE-4507-length-12285-cov-2.604767_pt1 | contig 12285 bp, 10 predicted proteins | sample MGYA00237882_ERZ534229 | MGnify/ENA primary metagenome ERZ534229 (study PRJEB26408, sample SAMN06266212) | sediment metagenome | isolation source: Hudson Canyon methane seep mesocosm | place...
GCTTAAGGTAGTGTCCATTTTTTTATCGCCAAAATAATTCGGGTGTTGTTTTGTTTGAGCTTTATTTTTCCTGGTAAAGGGATTCCGTTTTCAAGATGGTAGTTGCTGAAATCAAGTTGCCAGTGGTGCTGTCTGATTGTTGAGGGGAGTCCTTGTTCATTGAATTTGATTTTGGATATTAGGCCGGGTGCAGGTAAGCCCTTTACCCAATATGAAAGGTAGGTGATTGGGAGTGGGAATCCTAATGCTGATTCCATTAAATCATTTGGTTGTTCTGAGCTGATAGGAGCTTCGCCTGATTCAGTAAGGGTCAAGAATTGACTGTTTCCTTCTAGTGTAGAGGCGCCTAGGCCAAAAAAGGTAGAGGATAAATCAATTTCAAAGTTATCATTTTCTTGTGTCCATTTATTAATTGCTATGGTTAATGAGTCTTCAGGTGTACGGATGCCAATCTTGCCAATCAATGACCAATGAGTTTGTTGCTGAATATCTTGTTTGGTATTTACCCAGTTATAGTGTGCTGAGTCTAATGTTGTATCTTTTGGGGGGGTATCAAGTATTGAGCAACCAGAAAGTGTACTCAATAATAATAGTGCAGTAAGGTGGTGCCAGAAATTGAATGATTTGTAGTTTGGTAGAATGTCATAAAAATCTTGAATCAAGGGTTGTTCTCGGGCGTTGCTTCATTGTCAGTTTTTGACTCTTGTATGCTTGCTTCGGGTTGGTTATTCGTTTCGTTGGGCTGCGTTGTATTGTTAATCATTTGAGGTGCAAAACGATTGATTGTGTCAAGAAGTGCTTTGTTGTTGGGGCTTTTTTGTAAAGATTGTTGCCATATTGCTTGTGCTTCATCTTTTTGATCTAGAGCCCAGAGTACTTCACCTAAGTGTGCGGCGACTTCGCCATCTGGGAAGGTCTGGAAGGCTTTTAATAAGAGAAGAAGTGCTTCTTTTTTCTTATCTAGTTTGAAAAGAACCCAGCCCATGCTGTCTAAAATCATAGGGTTTTCAGGTTTTAGAGCGAGAGCGGCCTTTGTTAGGGTAAATGCTTCTTCTAATCTATTTGTTCGGTTTGCTAGCGTGTAACCTAATGCATTAAGCGCGACTGCGTGTTGAGGGTTGTTTTGAATAATTGTACGTAAATCACTTTCCATGCCTGCTAGATCATCATGTGCTTCGCGAATCATGGCTCTTGCATATAGAAGGCGTTCATCAGTTGGGAATTCCTCAATAGCTGAGTCAAGTGTTGCAAGTCCACGCTCTTCATCCTCTATTGTGGATAATAGTTTAAATTGAAGAAGCCACAAATTTAAAGCGAGGTCTGGCTTTGTCATGCGTAATGCATTTAGGTGCTCAATTGCTTCGTCAACTTTACCTTCTTCCTTTGCGAGTAAAAAACTTGAGCGTTCAAGTGCTGGTTCAAAATGAACGCTTTGTTTTACTTGTTGGTAGTATTTAATCGCGCTGGAGTGGTCTTTATTTAGATCGGAGATTCTACCCAAGTAAAAATTTGCTTCATTTGGGTGAGCGCCTGAGTTTAGTAGTTCAAGAAGAATTTCTCTTGCGGGTTCTATTTTTTGATTTTCAAGCATAACGAGTGCATAAGAAAGTTTTAAGCTGGGAGCTTGGGGGTATAGTTCAGCCAGGTCTTTAAATACAACTTCGGCTTTTTCTAGTTGCTTGTCGTCAATTAGCATACTTGCATACAATCGGCCTAAATTGTGGTTGTTGGGGTAGTCGTCGTATCCTTCGTCAGCAAGGGCTAGTGCTTCTGTCAAATGCCCTTGGTCGTAAAGTATGTTGATTTTCAGAATGATGGCAGCTTCAAACGTGTCGTCTCGTACTAGAATAGGATTTAAAGTGTTTAGTGCTTCATTAAGTTGTTTAAGGTTTCTTTGCACGAGCGCAAGGCTGTATCCAATCTCGTTATTTTCTGGGTGGCGATTGTAAAGTTTATTGTAGAGGCTGAGTATTTCTAATCGGTCAGCTTCAGGGAGTTGTTTGGAGCCGACAGCAAGGCTATCGACGCGAGCTTCTCCACCCAAGTCCAACACAATTTCGGTTTCTAGCAGGGCGTCAGAGTAGTTTTTTTGGAGGGTGTAATGAAATGCTAAAAGCTGGTGTGCTGGAATGCTTTTTGGGTCAACATCTACCCAGAGTAGCGCCATCTCCTGAATGGCTTGAATATCTTTAAGTAATTGGGCGGCGTTAATTGCTCGTTTGATGATTTCAGGATCGCGGGTGATTCGAGCCTGTAAAATATAATTAACCAACGTGATATTGAACTGGTTTCGTTGAGCGGCAACCTCCGCAACAATTAGATCGTAAAGTGTATCTTTTTCAAGGTTGAAGTCGCGAACTTTAATAGGCTCTGCTGTTGTGCTAATTGACGCGATTGGCTTTTCTGATCGTGTCGCGTCAGGAGTGTTTGTTTTAAATAAACCGGCGCAAGCGGTTAATGTAAAGAAAGTAGATATAAGTATTAGTCGTGTAAGGGTGTTCAATCTTTTTCTCTTTAAAATCGGGAGCTGGTTGCAGGCTCGATATTTTTGTTTAATTGTAGTCAGGAAAGTAGTGCCATGATGACATAAGCTTGATCGCTGTCAATAGATGATTACTCTCGCTATATATTGGTTGGCTTTATTTGTCTTCACTATTGTAGAATAGCCGCTTTCAATCATTGTGCTTGGTATTAATGTCTTTTCTGGCTTTTGGAATTAATCATAAAACGGCTTCAGTCGATGTCAGGGAGAAAGTTGCCTTTAATGTTCAGCGACTCGATGAAGCTTTGCGAGCTTTAACGCTGGTTGCTGGAGTGAGTGAGGCAGCTATTCTTTCAACGTGCAATAGAACTGAGATCTATTGTGCTGGAGAAGAGTTGTCGGTAGATATATTGCTTGCATGGTTGGCTGATTATCATCAGACGGACCTTCATGGTGTAATATCTTGCAGTTTTAGCTTTCGTGATCAGGCGGCAATAACTCATGTGATGCGGGTAGCTTCAGGTTTAGATTCTCTTGTTTTGGGTGAGCCGCAGATTCTTGGGCAGTTAAAGTCGGCTTATTCGAGTGCGCTTGAAGCGAAAACGGTGCATGGTCCTTTAGGGCGGTTGTTCGAGCAAAGCTTTTCTGTTGCAAAGCGTGTGCGTACAGAAACCACTATTGGCGAAAATTCAGTGTCTGTTGCTGCAGCGGCAGTAAACTTAGCTCGTCAGCTTTTTGCTGACTTTACTGATAATACTGCTTTGTTAATTGGAGCGGGGAAAACGACCGAGTTGGTCGCGCGTCACTTAAAGCAAAGTGGAATTAAGCGGTTGATCATTGCAAATCGTACGTTAGCGCGTGCACAAGAGTTATCTAAGTTGGTTGGTGGTGAGGCTGCTTTATTGGGTGATATTCCTGATTTATTGAAAGAGGCGGATATCGTGATTGCTTCAACTGCTAGCGCTCTGCCTATATTAGGTAAGGGGGCAGTAGAGCGTGCATTAAAATCTCGAAAGCATCGCCCATTCTTTATGGTGGATATTGCTGTGCCTAGGGATATAGAGCCACAGGTTAGCGAGCTTTCTGATGTTTATTTATATACGGTTGACGACCTTAAAGGTGTTATTGACGAAAACGTAAAGTCTCGAGAAGGTGCGGCTAGAGAAGCTGAAGTAATGGTTCAAGAGGGTTGTGAAAGCTTTGTTGCTCAGTTGCGTGCCTCAGGAGTTGGGAGCGTATTAAAGCTTTTTCGTCGTCAAGCGGAGGCTTTACAGAAGCAGGAATTTGAAAAAGCCTTGAGTGCTTTGCGTGGTGGTGCTGAGGCTGAAGCAGTTTTAAATAATTTATCTCGTAATCTTACAAATAAGTTGATACATGAACCGACGGTGCAGGTAAGAAGAGCAGCCGAGCAGGGGCAGGATGATAAAGCTGAATGGTTATTGGAGTTATTTAATATTCAAATTACGTCTGGTGAGTAAAGTGTGTACCTTGTTATTTTTGTAATAATGAGGGAAATTCTATTTTCATAGCCGTGCCTGCTTACTTTATTTTTAAGTGAACTCGTTCCTGTCGATCAACAGTGTTAGAATGCCCACCTTAATTTCCCTGAATTAGTATAGAAGCCCATGAAAGAATCCTTATTGTTTCGATTAGATAGTATTAGTGAGCGCTACGAAGAGTTAGCGGCATTAATGAGTGAACCTGAAATTATTTCTGACCAGAATAAATTTCGGGAATTTTCTAAAGAATATGCAGAAATAGAGCCTGTTGTATTGTGCTTTGCTAATTATAAGCAAACACTTGACGATATTCAGGAAGCCAAAATGCTGATGGATGATGGCGATGCTGACATGCGTGAAATGGCTGAAGACGAGTGGAAAGAGGCGAAGGGTGCATTAGAAGTCCTAGATAAGGATTTGCAAACATTGCTGCTCCCAAAAGATCCAAATGACGGTCATAACGTGTTTTTGGAAATTAGAGCGGGTACCGGTGGTGATGAAGCGGCTATTTTTTCAGGTGATTTATTTAGAATGTATTCAAGGTATGCGGAAAAAAATAACCTCTCTATTAATATTATGGATATTCACGAAACAGGCGTAGGGGGACTAAAATCTGTTATTTTTAGCGCCGAAGGCCATAAAGCTTATGGTATTTATAAGTATGAGGGAGGCGTACATCGTGTGCAAAGAATTCCTAAGACAGAATCTGGAGGGCGTGTACACACATCAGCAGCTACAGTAGCAGTATTGCCCGAAGCAGAGCAAGCAGAGGTGGATATTAACGAAGCTACTGATATTAAGATTGATACTTACCGCGCAAGTGGAGCTGGAGGTCAACATGTTAATAAAACTGAATCTGCTATTAGACTTACACATATTCCTACAGGATTAGTAGTAACCTGCCAGGATGAAAGTTCACAGCATAAGAATAAAGCTTCAGCATTAAAGGTTTTGAGAGCGAGATTATTTGCGCTAGAACAAGAAAAGCTTAATAAAGATAGAGATGAAATGCGTAAGAGTTTAGTATCCACGGGTGATCGTTCAGCAAAAATTAGAACATATAATTTCCCACAAGGACGTATTACCGACCATAGAATAAATTACACCACCCATAAATTACAAGTCACCCTTGAAGGTGATTTAGATCATATTATAGAGCAATTAAAGCTCGCAGAGGATAATTCTAAGATTAACTAATATGCATTCAAATTATCTATTGATTGATTTTTTTAATAAGCAATTAGTGGACCTTAAAAGAAATAAGATAAATGAATATAAGCAAAAATCAGAAATGATTATTGATGCTATGTTGGGTATATCAAAAGCTGAATTATATATTAGAAATCATTTTATACCCAATAATCAATTAAAAAGTCTAGAACAAGCCTTTTCAATGTTGTTAGAAGATATGCCGGTGCAGCATATTATTGGTAAAACTCATTTTTATGAAGATAGTTTTTTTACCCCTCCTGGTATTTTTATACCAAGACCAGAAACAGAATTAATTATTGATTGTATTCAAAATGATTTTAAAAGTTTATCAGAAAAAACCGTATTAGATATAGGATGTGGTAGCGGGTGTATAGGAATCACGCTTGCTAGTTTATATAAAAATTTTGATGTAACGGGAATTGATATTTCAAATAAAGCGATTAATATTGCTACTAAAAATGCAAAGCAACTTAAAGTGACCAATATAGACATCATAAAGCAGAACATTTTTGATATGAAACCTAAAAAATTTGATATTATTGTAAGCAATCCCCCCTATCTTGGGATTAGCGAGATTCCAAATTTGGATAATACAGTTAAAAATCATGACCCATTAGAAGCTTTATCTGATGAGGGGGATGGATTAAAATTTTATAAGCATTTTATTGATAATATATCTGAATTGTTAAAAAGTAATGGTTCTATGTATTTTGAGATACCTAAATCTACAATTACAAATCAAATCATTGATATGATTCATAATAATAGCAATATTGAGAGTATATTTTTTAAAGATTTAGAAGGAAATTACAGAGTAATTAAGGTATTTTTTAAAAAGTAATGAAAAGCGAATTTATACACCTACATAACCATTCAGACCATAGTTTATTAGATGGTGCACAGAACATTAATTCTATATTAGAAACTATGGATGACTTAAGCATGGATTCTGTGGCGCTTACTGAACATGGAAACTTATTTGGTGCCATCTCATTTTATAAACAGGCAAAAAAGAATAATATTAAGCCTATTATTGGATGTGAAGTTTATGTTGCTAAAGGTAGTAGCTTAACAAAAGATAAATCTGGCGGGATGGGCAACTATAATCACTTAGTATTAATTGCACAAAATTTAAAAGGCTATCAAAATTTAATGAAGATTGTAACCCATGGCTATCTGGAAGGATTTTATTACAAACCTAGAGTAGATTTAGAGATTTTAAAAAAATATAATGAAGGCATTATATGTATGTCAGCTTGTTTAAAAGGAAGTTTACCAGAAGCGCTTTTATACAGCGGTTATGATAGAGGAAAAGCTGTTGCAGAAGAGTATTCAAGTATCTTTCCGGGGCGATATTATATTGAATTACAAAATCATGGCATTCCAGAAGAAATACAAAACATACAATTAGCCTCAAAGTTAGCTAAAGATATGGGGCTACCAACTATTGCAACAAATGATGCACACTATGCCAGAAAAGAACACCACGTTGCACATGACGTACACATATGTATTGGAACAGGCAAACAATTGAGTGATACCAAAAGATTAAAATACTTTGGGAATGAATTTTATTTTAAATCACAAGATGAAATGTTTTCTTTGTTTAAAGAATTCCCAGAAGCTTTAGAAAATACACGCGCTATTACAGACAGTATTGATTTAGATATACCAATGGATGATTACCACCTGCCCTGGTATCAAATTCCTAAAGGGTCTGATTCACAAGATGTGGATGAGTACTTAAAGTTGTTGTGTAAAGAAGGTATGAAACAAAAATTTGATGATCACACAGAAGAAATGGAAACAAGATAAAACTATGAACTGTCTGTGATTAAAAAAATGGGATTTGCAAGTTACTTCTTAATTACAGCAGACTTCGTTCAATATGCTAAGAAAAACAAAATTCCAGTAGGACCAGGTAGAGGTTCTGCTCCTGGAAGTCTTGTTTCATATTGCCTAGATATCACCAATATTGATCCCTTAAAACATAATTTAATTTTTGAACGGTTTCTAAATCCTGATAGAATTAGTTTGCCAGATATTGATATTGATTTTTGTGTTGAACGTAGAGGTCAGGTGATTGACTATATTAAAAGTATATATGGTGATAAATCTGTAACACAAATCATTACGTTCGGTAAAATGAATGCGCGTGGAGTGATTAGAGATGTAGGTCGTGTGATGGGCTATCCTTATTCTGATGTAGATAAAATTGCAAAGATGATTCCAGAAGGACCAAATATTACTTTAGATAAAGCGCTTAAAAAAAGTTCAGAATTACGCACTGCATCACAGACTTCCCATAAAGATTTATTAGATAATGCTAAAGTATTAGAGGGAATGACTAGGCATGCATCAATTCATGCTGCTGGAGTGGTGGTAGCACCCGGTAATTTAACAGATTTTGTACCTTTATATAAATCTTCCCAAGGAGATATTACCACACAATACGACATGAAGGAATTAGAGTCTGTAGGGCTTTTAAAAATGGATTTTCTTGGTTTAAGAAATTTGACAGTTATTGATAAAGCCGTAGAATTAATTAAAGAAAGATTAAATAAAGATATTGATATTAATACTGTACCGATGGATGATCCTAAAGTGTATGATCTTTTTGCAAAAGGATTAACAGTTGGAGTGTTTCAATTTGAATCTTCGGGTATGCGAGACTTTCTTAAAAAATTAAAGCCAACAGGAATTGAAGGATTAATTGCCATGAATGCACTTTATAGGCCTGGTCCGATGCAAAATATTGATCGTTATATTAAAAGATCGCACGGCAAAGAAAAAGTAGAGTATGTTCATCCCCTACTTGAAGAAGCATTGAAAGAGACACATGGAATTATAGTGTATCAAGAGCAAGTTATGCAAATTGCTAATATTATTGCTGGTTTTACGCTTTCAGAAGCGGATGAAATGAGACGAGCTATTGGTAAAAAGATTCGTTCTTTAATGGATAAGATGGCGGAAAAATTTGTTGAAGGAGCTGTCAAAAATGGTTTAACAAAAGCCAAAGCAAAACAAATTTTTGAATTAATTGATAAGTTTGCACAGTATGGATTTAATAAAAGCCATTCTGTGGCATATTCTTATATTGCATATCAAACCGGTTGGCTGAAAACACATTATACAGTAGAGTTCATGTCTGCAAATTTAACTAGTGAGATGACTAACACTAATAGAGTTGTAGTATTAATCAATGAATGTCGAAAATTAAATATTAAAGTCAACGCACCAGATATCAATAAATCTGATATCAATTTCATTCCATTAAATGATAAAGAAATATCTTTTGGGTTAAACGCTATTAAAAATGTAGGGATTAAGGCATTGGAGCAATGCATAAGGACTAGAAAAGAGCAAGGAGATTTCACATCTATTTTTGATTTTGTAACAAAAGTAGATCAGCGTTTAGTTAATAAGAAAGTATTAGAGAGTCTTATATTAGCAGGGGCATTTGATTCTATATCTCCTAATAGAGCACAATTATTTGAATCCGTAGATAGCGCTATTGGTTATGGACAGCAGGTAGACAAGGCATCAAATAAAAATCAAATTGATTTATTTTCTGATGAAGAGAATTTAGTGAAACAGCCTAATTTACCAAATATAGAGGATTGGGAGAATCAAGAAAAACTAAAGAAAGAAAAAGAAGTTTTAGGTCTATATGTATCAGGAAATCCATTATTAAAATATGCTGATACATTAGAAGAATTAAGTAATTATGATTTTACTGAAAAAAAATATTTAAAAGAAAATAGTCTAATTAGAATTGGTGGAGCAGTATCTAGTTTTAAGCTCCATTATGATAAAAAAAATCAACCAATGGCATTTTTTAATTTGGATTGTTTAGGAGGTCAAGTAGAAGCAATTATTTTTTATGACGCGTTTGAAAAGTATAAAGAAATTATTAGTGAAGGTAATATTGTGTTCTTAGTAGGCAACTCTACATCGCAAAATGATTTTTCTGATTTAAAAATTATAGTAGATGAGGTTGTACCTATTAATCATGCAAAAAAAGTTTTAAAATTGAAAGAAATCAATATAAAAATTGGGAAAAATGTTACCAAAACTACTATAGATGAAGTACACAAGCATGCTATGGATAATTCAGGACAAAGTTTATTTGTTGTACACATGAATAACGAAGATGGATCTTCACGTAGAATTATATCAAAGAAAATCAGAGTATCTAGCAGTAATCATTTCCTTGTTATGTTAAGAGATTTATTAGGGGAATCAAACGTCTGGATTAGTTAAATTCTATCTATTATGAGCTTAAATCCACCAATTAGAATTTTAATGGCAAAGCCAGGTCTTGATGGACATGACAGAGGTATTAAAGTGCTGGCTGCCGCTTATCGTGACGCAGGTATGGATGTCATTTATCTTGGGCTTCGTCAAACCCCAGAAAGTATTGTTAGGGTTGCAATTCAGGAAGGTGCAGATGTTATTGCGTTATCTATTTTGTCTGGTGCGCACATGACTATTTTTACCAAGGTTATGAAATTGATAGAAGATTCTAAATTAGAAAATGTATTAGTAACTGGTGGAGGTATTATTCCAGAAGAAGATAGTGAAGCATTATCTAAGATAGGCGTAGGAAAATTATTTGGGCCCGGAACCCCAGTTAAGGTTTCTTTAGAATATATTGAACAATGGGTTCAAGAACGTCGAAGATGATTGCAAACATTCACAGTACTTATCTTAAAGGCGAAAAAGCTTTTAATAGCAAAAAACTTATAGAAGCAAAAAAACATCTTGTATCAGTAGTTGAACATGACGCAAATTATTATGCTGCTTATCTTTTATTGTTTGAGATTCTTAACAATTCCCAACCTGCTTTATTGAAAACAGTAGTAAAAGAACTAAAAAGATTGAATCCAAAAATTGCTCTCGATTACAAACCTGTTTCTAGATCTAAAAAAACTAAAAAAGATACCAGTATTGTGACCATTTCATATATCAAATTAATGATACAACAAGGTAAAGCTATACAAGCAAAAAGAAGTTTGAATGCTATTATTAATCATGCAAAAACAAAAAAACAAATTTTAGAAGCCGAAACACTATTAAAGACTCTTAATAAAAAAAAGGATCAAAAATGAGTACAGAATATTTTACAAGAAGACAAGATAAGTTGCGTACAGTATTAGCAGAAAAAAATGTAGATGGAATGTTAGTCACCAACCTTACTCATATCAGATACCTGTGTGGATTCACCGGTTCTAGCGGTTCTTTGTTGATGGGTCCTGATAGTTGTGAGTTTATTACAGACGGTAGATATGTTTTTCAATCTAGAAATGAAGTTAAAGGTGCTAACATTACCATTGATAGCATCCCACACTTACAAGTAATAAAGAATAATAATTTTTTATCAAGAGGGTTAAAAATCGGATTTGCTGGCGAATGTGTTTCTCACCAAATGTTTTCAGATATTAGTACGATCTTACCACATGTGACATGGGAAAACATTGTCGGATGCGTAGAAACGCTAGCGATGGAAAAAGATTATAAAGAAATTAAAGCAATTAAAACCGCAGTAGAGATTACTGATACAGCCTTTGCTGAAGTCTTCCCAATGATAAAGATTGGTGTAGAAGAGCAGACAATTAGTAATCAGCTATCTTTTCTTTATCGTAAGTACGGAGACTCTGATGCTGATGCGTTTGCACCTATTGTTGGTAGTGGACCTCATTCAGCTATGCCACATGCAAGACCAACGGATAGAAAAATTGGTCCAGGAGAATTAGTAGTTATTGATTCTGGAGCAAAGTATGCAGGCTATCATGCAGATATGACGCGTACGGTTGCTACTAAAGGCTATTCAGAAAAGCAAAAAGAGATTTATCACATCGTATTAGAAGCTCAATTAAAAAGTATCGAAGGAATTAAAGCAGGAGTTTCATGTAAAGAGATTGATACGCTTGCAAGAGGACATATTAGCAACGCTGGGTATGGCAAATATTTTGATCATGGGTTAGGACATTCATTAGGCTTAGAAATACATGAAAACCCTCGATTTAGTAAAGTCAGTACAGATCATTTGAAATCAAACTATGTAATGACAGTAGAACCTGGTATATATCTTGAAGATGTAGGTGGCGTACGCATTGAAGATGATATTGTCGTCACAGATGATAGCTGTATTGTGCTCAATCAAACATCTAAAGATTTCACAGTAATTTCATAAAAAATGAGAAAAGCATTTTTAATAATAGCATGCATGCTACTTACAGCGTGTGTTGAAAACTTGATACATATATCTGTATTATCAAGCGGAAAATATTCTATTAAATATAGTTCTATCGGAGATAAAGCAGATTTAGAAAATCACGATTTTTTACATCCAGAAAATACTGATTTAATTAAATGGTCTAGTACAATGATTTCATTGGATAAAAGTAATAGTATTCGTTCAGATAGTTTGAATTGGGAAAAAGAGACTATTATTACTGAACCGATCAATCAAAAAATGAGTTTTACTAATAGTGAAAGTTTAATCTATGATATTGATGTCAGTAAAAGTGAATATTTTTTTTGGGATAACTACCACTTTAATTCTACAATCAATAGCCTAGCGATTGATGACAAGTATCCCTCTGTTGTAGAATTTCTAGATATAGAAGCAGATTCGTTGTCTTGGATTGCCCCAGCTAAAAAATATATTATTCAAACTAGCTTAAAAGAATATGATAAGAGTACCAAACTCAGCACTATTTTTACAGAAAAAATTAATAATCAAATAGATTCATATTTTGAGTATGCCACAGAAAGAAAATTGATAGAGAAATTTGATAAAGATTCTTCAATAATTTTGAAAGACGCTTTAAAACCCATTGCAAACACATTACCAAAAAATTTTTTTAAAGAAATTACCAGCTTTATATCAAGGTACGCATAGAATCTTTTTAGAGTTAGGAAATGTTAATTTAATTCTTATATATGATGATTTTTTATCTTTAACTAATTTTACCCATCACTCTATGACTGAAAAGATCAGATTTGCTGACTGATTAAGCCGCTAGTGAACCATATACTGGCCAGCAACTGCGATTTCTTTGGCAGCCTTATAGTCTGGTTTTCCAT
>ENA-OSET01004508-OSET01004508.1-sediment-metagenome-genome-assembly--contig:-NODE-4508-length-12281-cov-10.447312_pt1 | contig 12281 bp, 14 predicted proteins | sample MGYA00237882_ERZ534229 | MGnify/ENA primary metagenome ERZ534229 (study PRJEB26408, sample SAMN06266212) | sediment metagenome | isolation source: Hudson Canyon methane seep mesocosm | place...
AAATACACGGAGCTTTAAAAGGAGTTAGGGGAAGTATGTTGGTGGATTTTGAGTTCTCAGAGTTATATAAATTTAGCGATTGGCCTAACAAAAGTATTCCAAAAATAACGGCTGGAGTTTATGTGATATGGCATGATGAACCGTTGGTCAACGGTAAGGCTAGAGTCATTTATCGCCAACTGAATTTTCAATATGTTGTAGTAAGCTATTACCAATAATTTCCGCTAACTTAACTGGAACAGCATTACCAATTTGTCTCATTGATTCTCCCCAAGAACCTTCAAAAATGTAATCGTCTGCAAATGTTTGTATTCTTGCGCTTTCTCTCACCGTAAAATACCGTACCTGTTCATTTGGATACCTAATCATATTCTCTCCACCTGGAACGCCGTGGTCTCCTGCCTTTAATGTCTTTGCTGGTTCATCTAATGGACTCCCTGTATGACCTGGATAAATTTTTGCTCCACTTTTGTAATGATGGTTAGTTAAAATATTATTCTTGTTAGATTTATATGGTGGCGGCAAATCAGCTAGTACATCTCTAACTGTCATCCATCTTTTTTCATCTGGAGGGAAGATTGAATAATTCATTTGTATTTTCCGCACAATATCTTTTAATCGAGAATTCATTTTTGGCCGTTCCGATTCTTGGATATTATGTTCTTCCCAATACTCACCTGTAACCCACTGTTTCCACAGAAGAGCTTCCTTTGTATGAGTTATTCTTGGAAAAGCCCACCCAGAATGCAAGTCTGACCTAAAACCTACGATAAAAACACGCTCTCTAGTTTGGGGGATTCCGTAATTAGCGGAGTTTAATAATCGAAAGACAACATTATATTTTAAGCCGTCATAAGTACCTTTTGTATGACATATTTCTAGTCGTCTTAAATGTTCTTCCCATTGTTCGTTGGATTTTTTTATTAATTCTGGATAGGTTAACCGTAATATTATGTATTCAAAATATTCTGCAAATGATTGTCGCAATAATCCTTTTACATTTTCAAATATAAATGCTTTTGGTTTTAATTCTGTAATTGCTCTTGTTGCATGCGGAAACATATCTCTATTATCATTAAATCCTCTGTGCTTACCAGCTAATGAAAATGGCTGGCATGGTGGGCCTCCACTTACAACATCAATAGAATCTCTTATCCTGTCAAAATTAAAGCTTGTTATATCTTCTTCTATAACATTCCAATGTTTAACTAGAGAAAATCCTCGACGCTGATTTTCTCTAATAGTTCTACAAGCATGCTTATTAAGTTCAATGACTGCTTTATGCTCAAACCCTGCCTTAGCAAGCCCCATACCCAAACCACCTGCGCCTGAAAAGAGTTCTACAGATTTCATTTTAACCTCTTTATAGCTTTAAGTTATATTCTTGTATTTTATGATTAATATTTACTAACAATGGTTTAGTTCCGGTTAACTTGCTGGCCCATTTCCGACCTGGGTGTAAGAAATCCCATTCGGATATAGATTGGGCATGTCTCCCGCTACCTGGGTCATGATTTCCAAACCCATCAATAACCGAATTCCATAATGGGGAGTGTTGCTTGATTAATGCAGATTCTACCGCCCCAATTAAGCCACTTTCATTGTTCGGAAAAACCATAAATCTACATTTAAAATCAATTGCCGCAATATTTTTAGCTTGACCAATACTTTTTGAATGTTCATTTAATCTCTTAAATAAAACACTTGAAGCTTTTGAGTTGGTCTGCTTACCCTTACGTGCACCAGAGGGAACTGCTTTACCAACATATATGGGTAATTGATGCTGGCTCCCGCTTTTATTGACAATCTGTGAATAATCGGTAAACCTTCCCGTATAGTAAAGTGCGTATACTCCTGCACCATTAAAACTTGTGCTTGGGGGAAGTTGTATCACTGGCGTATTATTAAAAAAGGAAGTTGCACTTGAAATTAGCTGTGTAAATTGTTGCCCAAAGCATAAAGTATGGTTGGTTAAATTAATTTTAGACATTAAAGTTTAAGTACCGGCACATATGGAGTTATAGGTTGATAATACACTGTAAGTAGACTGAAGAAAACAACCACCTCAACAACCGATACAGGGTGGCTTTGGTAGTCCCAAAGTCATCCTCAAGTACCTAACTTTCTTGCCATTAGATATTGAGCGTATCTAATGCAACTAGGAAACCCACAACTCCTGTGAGCAACCCTGTGTACAACTCCGACACAATTAACCGAAGTTATTGCTGTGATAGGAGTCGTTGAAGGGCTGTCTGTTATTTGTATAGTGAGCCTAAGTTAGCACAAACTTAATCCTTTCTATTTCCGTTTGTAACCTTGTGAACTCTAACCCCCTGAGTAGAGGTACAGCGAGATGCTTTGCTTCTTGTGACCCATTAGCACTTAACCCTTACTTAGCAATCTGTAAAAGGTTGCCTTACTTACCCCAAAGTCACTCATCAACTCTCTTACTTTCTCACCATTCTCTCTTCTCCGTCTTAGTTCATTTACTTGCTCTTCGGTCAATTTAGCTTTCGCTCCAAACTTCACCCCCTTACTCAACGCCTTCTTAATTCCTTCCGCTTGTCTCTCACCCCTAATAGCGGTCTCGAACTCAGAGATACTAGCCAACACATTGAACAGGAGCTTGCCTGTAGGGGTTGAGGTGTCAATCGCTTGGTCTAGTACCTTAAGGTCTATTCCACGTCCTTCTAAATCATGTGCTATCTGAGTGAGGTGTAGGGTAGACCTTGCCAATCTATCTAGCTTGGTAATCACTAGGGAATCTCCCTCTCTCAAGTACCGCAAGCACTCTCCTAGTACAGGTCTATCCGCTGTCGTACCTGATGCCTTCTCCTCAAAGACTCTGTTACATCCGTTTAGCTTGTCCAATTGAACCTCTAAGTTTTGCCCTGTGCTACTCACTCTTGCGTATCCAATATCGCTCATATCTCTGTCTCCTGTTGTTGTCTCTTATACTCTAAGGAGTTATGGGAACACAAAATGAGACATGATGCAAGACATCTACAGAGCGCATTCTACCGTTGCCTCTAAAAGGCCTCTTATTGTGTACTTTGTAAGACGAGCGCTAGAACTTATTTCAAGTGTCTATTCTGGTTGAAACAGTATCTCAATAAAATCGTTTACCCAGTTCCGACTATTCGGAGTGATAAAAACATTCAATCAACTTCTCATCGAGAGTTAACCCTAGTGAAAGCATAAAAGAAGTAATGCTGAGAGCGTATGACAGTAATGAAAAGGCGAGCCCAAATTGACCTATTTCTTGGTAGAAAGCTTCGGCGACAGACGTACCCCCTTGTGAGCGAAGCAAAGTTAGTTCTTTTCCAGACTCCCAGAGTAAGCCGCCCGCAGTAAAACACAATCCACTTATAATGAGCCCAAACACGACAACTAAGATTGCAAACGTTTTATTCATTCCAATTTTTTTTAAATACTTCATGTGTCACTCACTCCATATGGGTTCTTTCAAAGGAAGGAGCGCCAGGCTGATATTTGATTTACGTTGTCACCACGAGAAATCATCCAACTATAAGGAGCTTTATATCAACCTAGCGCGTATACAAGCATGGAACAAACCACACAAATTACAATGACTGAAAGAGGGATAACTTTAGTTTATGAAGCTACTGAGTTAGGGTGATTAAAGAAAGGTATGGAGGATTTGCTGTGTAGGTATAACGATTCTACTGATAGGTTCTGACGGTAGAATTAATGACTTGTCTTAGGGGTACCGGGGGGTAATTACGCTTGTCGATACTATTAATACCCCCTCAGATTTTTCGGTGTTAAAAGTTATAGATTTTTAACCTTATTTAAGTTGATTATGTTGAGATTACCCAGAGCTACCTAGAACTATTCTTTTTAAGAGTGAAGTTAGGTAGCTCTGGACTAATTCAATTTATTATCTATTAATGGTGAGTTGGTGGTATATCCAAAATTTCTCTGAGCTCACGAATTTCAATGATAAGCTCATCATTTATGTCCATTGTAATGCCTAGAAGTCTTATTAAGTTTTTGACTGTGTTAATGCCTTTGTTACAAATAAAACCTTCTTCTATGGCTTCATTAAGTTGTATTATATTTAGTGCCGGAGTTCTAATTTCACCGTGTCTTTTGAATGTATCCATATTTTTATCTCAATAAGTTATTAAGTTATTTGGTTTAACTCCTCTGCAAAAGGATGCTTTTATTACAGAGGAGTTAAGTGATGCTAAGTAGCCTTATTAATTGTGGGGTTTATTGATTGAATAATTAGTATTTTATGAATTACAGACAGTGCAATTTTCCTCAGTAAGCGTAGTGAGATTCGTTATCTTGTTTACAGATAATTTTCTTTCGTTTTGGTTTGCTTCTGAGATTAATTTTTTTATCTCTCTGATTATTAGGTGGTTTATACAAAGACCGTGTTCCTCAAGTAATGCATTAAGTTCGTTTTGGTTGATGTTGTCTAGTTCTACAGTAATTTTAGTCATTAATTGTTCCTTGTGTATTTGATAGTTCCTGTTGCCAGGGAATTTTTAACAATATGTCAAACGTAACTCGCTAAGGGTAAAGTGGGTGGATGATGTAATAACAAAGCGTTATTATATCGTATGACTTACTATAGTGTAATACTATATATTTATGTAGTCCGTGTGTCAAGCGTACTGTTTTATTCAGTGGCCAAATTAAGTGACTTCTGGTTTATCTGGATAAACTGTTATGAAGGAAATAACAGCTCTAGAAAATTAATTCCCTTTTGGGTAAGTGAAAGTCTTTTGCGAGAGCGATTAACAGGACATTCAGTAGCAGCTATAAAATCTGGACCAGCTTGTTTCTTCCTTGTTAGTTTAGACCACACCATAACATTTCTTGATGCAGACGCTTGGGATAGGCCTAATTCATTTGCCATGTCGGTAACAGAATAGCCGTCAGTTTTTTCTTGATTTAAATAGGTGTTAATCAAGGTAAGAATTGTCTGAGCTTGTATTTCAGGGTCAATTAATCTGAACTGTTCAATTACTTTTTTAAATTCAATGGCTTGTTTCTTATTCATCTTTGTCTTTAATTAAATGTACTACACTATGTGTATGACATACATTACATCAAGTATTAATTTTTGGCAAATTATTCGTGTTGTTGAATTTTCAGTGTGATATTCTGATAGTTAGTTGTAAGGTTTAAAAAAGGTAAATCAATCTAATGATTAAGGATAATTGTGATGAAGTATGAAACAGGGGATGAGTTTGAATTAATTACATTAGAGACATGCAGAGAAAGCGGTGCTTCACGGCCACGGGTCAGGGCGCTCAGTTATTTTCCAGGAGAAATGAAGGTCGAGTTTCCTAGAGCTCTTAGAGAGGAATATCCGATAGGAACAAGATTCAGGGCTAATGTAAAAGTTTGTCAGAAACATAATGCTGATGGTTCGGTAAAAGGTGTGAAATATTTGCTAGCGGATAAAAACACAATAGTTCTGGATAAAAATTTCACGCCATCTCAGTTAATATTCGCTTTGCAAAAAAATGATTCTAAAAGTGGTCGAGCATATGATTACGTTTTATCAGGAGATTCAAAAGAGTTAGAGTTTGGAAAATTAAGAGAGAAGGCTTTGAAAGCTTCGGGTTCAACAAGAGAAGGGGTTTTATCTGAAAGTTATGTGCGTAAAAGAAGCGGTATTATCAAGTTATATGCAATGGCGAGGTCAGAGGGGAATTGTGAAGCATGTGATGAGCCTGCGCCCTTTATCCGAAGAAAAAACGGGGAGCCGTATCTTGAGGTTCACCACATCAAAGAGCTTTCCCAGGGAGGCACTGACTCAATATTAAATGTTGCTGCTATTTGTCCGAATTGCCATGCAAGGGTAACGCATGGAGATGATGCCTCAATGTATAATCAATCAATTTTTTATAAAATAAAAGCCAAAGAAGGTGACATAGCTGAACGTTATGATGATTTCTCTTCTTTTTAATATGTTAATACTTTAAGGGTTATTGACTTTTGAAGTGACAGGCATATACTGATATTAAGCGCTGATTTGAACTCAGCTTGCAGAGCGCTTTATAAATACTGCTAAAGAGGGAATATATGGCCCGATTTAGCAAAAGCTAGAGCGGGTTTTTTTGTGTCTGTTAGATACCGCCGAGTTAATTACAACAACTTGCAGGGCGGTCTATAAATGTTGCTAAAGCGTTGCTGACTCCTTACCGTCCCAGAGTTATCTCCGCTTGTGATATGGGGCGAAACAAGGAGAATCAAGATGATTTCAAGACGGTTTTTTCTGAAAGGCACTGTAGCAACAGCAGCAGGGCTTATCCTGCCCTCGTGGGTGGTTCATGCAGAGCGTTATATCGAAGGAGAAGGCGAGCCCTTTCTTGAACCTTTAGTCTCACATCAAAACACCCTTTATGCTATCGATGGTAATGGAGAGGGTGGTTACGGGTTGTTCTTGGGAGACCCCTTTAAGAAGCCTCAGACTCAGATGACTTGGGAAGAATATATTGAAAAACACCCCTGCGTAAGTACCCTTCAAGAATTTTTTGAATATAGTGAACCAGAAGATATTCCTAAACCTGATGAGTTGGTTGGAGAAAGTGAGCTTTATCATGTATCTGAGTATTGGGAGAACCCTAGTCGATTAGCTTTTCATTTTCTTGAGAATTTAGATTTAGGGCCTGAACTTAATGGAGACAATGGTATTGGAGCAATCAATTTTTATGATGGGTTAACACCCGCCGATGACAGTCAGTTTGTTGATGTACCAGATTACCTCTCAATCAGCCTACTGCAAAAACGTTTAAATGAAATAGATGGGACGATTGCCGTTGAGGTTTTAGGCCCTGAAGATTTAAATGGTCGTACGCCGTATTTTAACTAACTCATGGGGAGAGCATAATGATTAAGATTACTTATAAAGCTGTTGATTGTGGACTAAATGGTTGGGGTGTCTCTACTTATATGAATAAGTGATTTAACCACACATTTGATGGGGTTAATGAGACATACGCTAAAGGGATGCAAGTTGTTTCAATAATTTTGAAGAAGATTTGGCGTAGCTGAAACAAAGGAATCATTGGAGCAGTTGTTTTTGGGTTAACTATACTCTATTAAATTATAAATCTGTCTTAAGCAGGATTTATAACAGCCTTGCTTGCCGTATATATAAAATTCTAAGCGTACATTTATTATATGTACTATTAGATATTTGCGTATAAGTAATTTTTATGTAATAATGTGGTGGTATTTTTATTTATTTAGGTGATTTATGGCGAGAGAAGAAGACAGAAAAAAGTTTGTTGAACTAGCAGAAAAACGCGTAAATAGAGCAATTAAAGATATTAACCTAATAGGTAATTTGGCTAATACAAGTAATTATTCTTACGAGAAAGCTGATGCAGACAAGATTTATCGTGCTTTAAGAAAATCATTAGAGGATATGAAAAGTCGTTTTGACAGTACTGGAAATGATTCTAAAGACATCTTTAAATTGTGATTATAAAGGGAGTTTAAAATGAATTCTTGGAGATTTCTACCTAAGATAAGAGGCTATAAAGAAAGAGAGCCAATGCAACAAAGTTTTTTTGATAATGAAAGTATTGACAATGATATCCATGCCCTTGTCAGGGAGAATGGTCAGAATTCAAAGGATGCGTCTCATACTACCTCTGATGTGCCAGTTAAAATTAAAATATCACTTGGCGTTCATGAGGCTGGTTCATCTGTAATGCAAAACTATATTTCTGATAATGCATGGTCGCATTTCGATGCAGAAGATAGCGGGCTTCAAAAGTCGGTTAGTAAGGATAGTGAGTGTAAATATCTTGTTTTTGAGGATTTTAATACAACAGGATTGATTGGTGATGAAACTTCTGATGTAGAGACTCCTGATAATTCATTCTATTACTTTATGAGAGCTGAAGGTATTTCAGGAAAAGGAGAAGACGAGATTGGGCGTCATGGTATAGGTAAATTTGTGTCGCCTAAAATGAGCGCGATTAGAACATTCTTCATGACAACTGTAAGGTCTGATGATGGGCGTTGTCTGATTGCTGGTCAATCTGTAATAAAAGCACATACTGTCGATGGTAAGCGTTTTACACCAGATGGTTGGTGGGGTGTGCATGAAAATGCGGAAGATGATTCTTTTCAACTTCCTATTGAAGATGATGATTTGTTTTATCAGATTAAAAAGGACTTTTGTTTATCTCGGCAATTAGATGAAACAGGGTTATCAATTGTTATACCTTACATAGAATCAGATATATGCTTAAAGAAAATAGGCGAATATTTTATTCGGGAATTTTTTCTTCCCATCTTATCAGAGCAGATAATTATTGAGCTAAATGATGCCTCTTCCTCGTGGATAATTAATTCAGAATTGCTCAGAGGGGATTTAATTGGGACTTTCTTTTCTGGGTCGTGGCGTTCGGATTTTAAGCCTTATATTGATTTGGCAGTTCGAGCAATAGACGAAGATAATATAACAACTATTAAACTTTTAAAGCCAGAGAGACCGTATACACCGGTTTTGGGACGTCTGGTAAATAAAGACTTTGCAGAGAAAATCGGTAGAGAGCTTACCAAAGAAAATAGGGCGGTTTGTATACAAGTTCCTTTGTATGTTGCCCGTTGTGATTCATCTGAATTTGAGGATTCTTTTTTTAAAATTTATCTTTTGAGGGATGAGGATGAATTATCAAGAAGAACCATTTATATTCGTCAAGGTATTTCAGTACTTGAAAGTAAGGAGGTAAAAATACGAGGATACTTTTCTCTTGTAGTTATTGAAAAGGGGCCATTGGCTACTTTGTTAGGGGACTCGGAAAATCCTGCTCATACAGAATGGGAAAAGAATGCCCACAAATTTAAAAATAAATATAAATGGGGAGCGAAGACAATTGATTTTGTAAGGCTTTCGGCGAGTAGGCTTTTAAAATTATTGAGTCAGGCGGATGAAAAAGAAGACAGGAATGTATTAGCTGATATTTTTTATATTAACTTACCGCAAAATATGGATGATGTCCCTGAATCTCGTAGGAGAAAAAAGAAAAATAAGGAAGGTGGTGGTGAGCCGTCAAATGAGATTGAAGAAATCAGGTCTAACCCTAGATATTTCAGGTTATCTAGAATCGAAGGTGGGTTTGAGATATCAGGCACTGATGATGAAATTAAGAGAATGCGTCAATTTACTGTGGTCATGGCTTATGACATGGATGGAGTTTCAAAGTCTAGGGCTTTCAAAGGATACGATAAAAATGATTTTGATTTAAGTAAATTGAATAGCACTCAGATACATGGTTCTGGAGTTGATAATCTCAAAGCGAATGAAAATTGTCTTAAATTTACTTCTGAGGATAAAAACTTTTTGGTGAAGGTGGCTGGGTTTGATGAGAATCGTGACCTTATTGTAGAGACAAAGTCAAAGGAGGTTGGCGATGAGGAGATTTAACTTTACGGATAGGAAAAAAATTCTTAATCAAGATATTAATATTCGTCTCACGAGTGAACTGAATCAGATTCCAGTAATAGATATAGCTGTTGATTTGGATAATTATGATTTTCCATCATCAGCAGGCGTTTTTCTTGAGGCTCAATGGAAAACAAGTCTTCAGAGAGTGAAACTTGGCGAGGTTCATAATACTGTTAGGTCTTTCGGAGTTTTGTTGGATACATTTTCTGACTCACAGCATTTAAAGTTTCGTATTAAAGTGGTTAATGAATCTGAAGGCCGATTATTAGGTGTTGCCAATAACGTCAAGTCATTTAATAAAAATAATGAGTTTGGTGATAATCAAAAATCTATTTTGCCAGTAGTCAGTAAAGACCTTTCAGCTACAGGTCTCTTATGGCGGATAAATAGAACAGATACAGACGCGATATTAGAGGTAGAAAAAGAGCTTGGTAGTAGAGAACAGATAGTTAGGTCTTTGTGTTTTAGAGGTTTTATATTACCCGCTGCAATGAGGCAAATACTCATGGATATTGTGAAGGATGATTGGGATGATGAATTAACTGACCCTGATGATTTATCAACAAGATGGTTGTTATTTGTTCGTGAAATGGGGGGCGCTAACCCTGAACCTGAAAGTACTAATGAAGAATGGCTTGATGATACGCTTCGTTTACTGGCTAATAGAATTGGTGTTCGCAAAGATATAATTAAGTATTTTGATAACGGAGGCTGGTCATGAAAATTATGCGTTTAACCCATGATGGAATATTACATTTTATTCAGTCTATTGATTTAATAAAATCAGGTGCTAAGCAAGGCCTTCCAGAAGAGTTATTTCAGGTTGGTGATTATGCAAATGAAATTGGTGGTGAAGTTCAATGGCTGGATGATTTAGACCTTGATAATAAATTAAATGCTGCGCGTGATTTAGATGTGATAGTTAGTAAATTGGGGCTAGAGTCCGCAGAGCGTGATACAGGCTTCTGGGCATGGTGTTCTGCTTATTTGTTCTTAAAATTATGTAATCGTAAAAACGGAGTACTTAGGCCTGGTGAAATTGCTATTTGGGTCTCTGATTATGAAAATTGGCAACGATACTATCGACATTATTTAGCTTCAATTTGGAGAGTATATAAGGCACATTCAGATAGAGAGGGAGAATTAGTAGTGCTTTTGAATGGTCCAGTGAATGTGCCTGGGGAGTTGTGGGGTCAGGTTGCTGCTTCTCAAGGATTAGTTACTAATCCCAAAATTATTCGAGTAATATATCAACTATATTGGGATAAATTATTAAATAAAAGGAAGAGAGGAGCTGGAGGGCGGAGTCCTCGTCGTTTAAGAACAGTTCTACGTCAATTTGAGCGAACATGGGATTTTTATTCAATGCCGTCTGATAAAATTATTGAGTTGTTACCTGGTGAATTTGATAGATTTAAAGAGTTAGATTGATTGTTTTTAATGAATTAACCGGTTTTGTCAATACAGTTACCGATAGTTCTATTGTCAGGAGCTAATGATTAAAGAGATTCAAAGCTAATCCTTTCGATTTCCTGTTGTAACCGTGTGAACTCTAACCCCCCTGAGTAGAGGTACAGCGAGATACTTTGCTTCTTGTGACCCATGAGTTGGCTTATGGTTGATTCAGGCACTCCTGCGTTCTCAAGAGCTGTAGCAAAGGTTCTGCGTAGGCTGTGGAAGTCATGCTCCTTGGTGAATCCTAACTTGGTTTTATAACGACCGAATTGCTTACTGATGTTGTGGCTGCGTTTGTTGGAACGTCCGGCAGGAGTTAGGTTAGAGATTAGATAACCATCAGGTGATGTTGCTTTTAGTCTGTTGATTAGGTCTGTGAGTGCTGAATGAATCGGTACAACTCTGATGCTGTTGTGGTTCTTTCCCTGTTTAATCTCAAGGCCCTCGTTAACGTCTACGGTCTTTAATTGGCATATCTCTTCAATGCGTAAGCCAGAGTACAGAGCAATGGTTGAGAGGACTCTAAGACGCTCAGGCATTGCAGATAGTAGTTGGGTGAGTTGGTTGTGGCTGTATGGTTTCTTAATGGTTGCGACTGTTTTCTTTCCTAGTAAGAATGACATATCAGTAAAGGGGTTAGACTCTATTAGTCCTGATCGACAGCACCATCTGAAGAAAGAGGATAGGGCGAAGAGGTGCTTCTCTTTTGTTCGGTAAGATGAGGTTGTTGGGGTAATGTACTCTTTCACATAATTGCTCGCAGTAACTCTCGTAATAGTTGAGAGGGGAGCATAGTTATCAATCAAGGCTGCCCACTGATAAAGAAACCTTTGTTTATCGAGTAGGTGCTGATTCGTGATTCGTATTGATTCAGACTCTAGGTAGTCCTGAATAAGGAAGTAGGTGCCATGTAGCGTTGTTTTACCACTTTTCTTTAGTGGTAAAGGAGGGATGCCATTTGTTCTAGTTTCTTTGAATTGTTCCTTCCAATACTTTAGTCGATCTAGTTTTAAAAACTCGGCCTCTTCAAATGAGAAGGACAAGGGTTCACTGATTTTCGTTTTTCCAATCGCTGTGACAAGGTCGCTTGGAACTGCAAGGTTGAAGTAGTATTGCTCTCGATGTTGGGTGAGGAATCTAGCCATGTTAACGGTCCTATATGTAGCCCAGATGAGAGGTTTGAATTCCTCATTCTGAAACCAATTCTGAAACAAGACAGTTAAGAATGATCTAGGTGCTTATGTTAAGTCATTGAAATATAAGTACCATAAGCTAGTGTTTGCGGACGGGGGTTCGATTCCCCCCGCCTCCACCAATTTTGAAAATAACCCTTTGAAATATAAGGGTTATTTTTTTCAAAATGTCATTGATTTTCACT
>ENA-OSET01004510-OSET01004510.1-sediment-metagenome-genome-assembly--contig:-NODE-4510-length-12275-cov-41.538613_pt1 | contig 12275 bp, 10 predicted proteins | sample MGYA00237882_ERZ534229 | MGnify/ENA primary metagenome ERZ534229 (study PRJEB26408, sample SAMN06266212) | sediment metagenome | isolation source: Hudson Canyon methane seep mesocosm | place...
GAATGCTTAATGTCTTGTCCATCAAAGATGTCTAAAGCGCGATTGATTTTAATGGCCCATTCAGCTTCCTTTATCAGTTTATATCCTGACCCACGTTCAGCGATATTCTTGACGCCTTCCGAAACAGAGGACCCTGGCTCCCAAAATGAAACTTGATTATTGTGTGAGACGCCAAACAAATGAGACAAGTGAGGCTTATCTGGAAAATCCTCTGGGTGCGATTCATCACTCCAAGTACTATTGAAGACAACCTCGTAGTTAGCGTGCCCCTCACAAGCAAGTTCATTAGGCTTTGGGTTTTTGCTAGCACAGCCAGCAACGAGTAAGGTAATAGAAACGGCTAACAACGTTTTTTTAAATGGGTGCTGAGGATTGTTTTGCATTGTTGTGTCCTTTCTTGATTATTGTAAGTGCTATCTGAATTTTGTAATTGGTCAACGAGGTATAATTCTCATTCAGGCGTTCAGACTACGTTCTAAGTATTTAGTTCCCAAATACCCTAATTTTGGTCTTGAATAAATAGCTTGGGGAAATCTCCGATTCAAAAATCACTTTTGCACCGAGACTTGGTTAATTATTTTCAGTTTGGGGACAACTTGGCAAAACCCTAAAAGCGCATGCAACGAAGTTAATGCAGCCTTTTTGCAATTCACGAAAATAATTAAAAGCATCATTTACTCTCTACATACGAATCAATGATTTGCTTGTAACGGCCTGATTCTTTAAGAACCTTAAGCCCATGATTAAACGCATCTCGTATCTTATCTTCTTTAAATGCCATGCGATAAGCACTAGGCTCAAACAAATTATGGAAAGTAACCAGTGGTTCGCTTGGAAGTCTGGTCAACCGGTTTCGGTAATATTTGAAAATACGGAAATCTAATACAATTACGTCAGTGTGCATCAAAAAAAGCATGGTAACCTGTTTGCCCTGGTTTGATAGCTCATGATAGTCAGAATTTTCTTTTGCCATTAATTCAAATTCTTTGCCTAAGGCCAGACTCGCTTGCTGAAATCCAGATACTCTTGTATTAGCAAGATCAGCAATTATATTGATTTTTAGATTGTTAGATCGAAGGGTAATCGCAAAATTATGATAGGTTATGTATTGATCTGAAAAGAAGGAGCCTTGTACTTCAGGGTAATTTTTTTTTATCGTCATAACTCCGTCAACATGGTCTTCCTTGAAGGAGTACTTCGATCTCAATAATGGTTGATAGCCAAATTCAACATCATAGCCTTCCAATGCAAAAGCCTCTTTGACAATATCCACCTCAAATCCGGAATCTCCGGTTTCGATGATATATGGTTCAACTGTAAGACCTGCCAATAATACCAGTGGATCACTAAAGGCCTGAAACGGAAGCAGGCAAATAAGCAAAGTAAAAGTAAACTTCATACGAGCTCCTTTACCGAAAAATTTCTCTATTTACTTAGGAACGTTGTAGTTTTATATCATGCGTCCAATGCCATCTTCATTATAGTCACAAAACCTGAGACTTCGAATTATGTAACAAGTGACTTAGTTAAGCTCTTGAGTGACCTATCAAAGCAGCTGAAGGAAATAGTCTTGAACGTCTAGCAGTGGCACCAATATGCCAAGAAAAAGAGTTTACTTTTTACTCAAACGGCACACGCAGGAGAGCAACAATAAAAAGGTCTGCCCGATAAAAATCAAGATAACATCAAGCAGTGGACAATCTATCTAGCTCAACTATATTAAGTACACACTCACTCCGTAGAAACCTTTTAACAGGAATCGCCATGAACAAAAAGTTATTACTAATCTCACTTTTTTCATTCCTCTTGTTAGGCTGTGGAGGCCCATCAAACGTCAAACCTGAGCTGTTGACAACAATGAGTCGAGTTGCGATCGTAACCGCTACCTTAGAAAAAGTTGGTCAGGGTGAAAATAATGATTTGATACAATCACAAGCGGCAGAGTACGCAGCTAAAGCCTACCGAGAGAAGCTATCCGCAATTCCGGGTTGGAATATTGTTAAGCTACCGAATCAAACAGCCTTAGCTGAAAATTTTACTGACTTGGCATCATCTAAAGTTGCGACTGATGTCTTGGTCGCATTAGCGGAACAAGACCAGTTACCCGGAAAAGTCAATGGAATGCTGATGGCTCAACTCACTATGGCAGCATTACGTGGTAATGCCGATGATCTGGAATCTCTTAAAAAGAAAGCGATTAGTGGCGCGGTGAATCAGCTTCAATTCGACATTGATCAAGGGCGTAAGAAAATCGCTTGGTCAAAAGATACTATTGGGATCCCCTCGTATTCAGCAAATCGTGATGAAAAAATGCGCCATACTTATTCTATAATACGTGATAGGATTCTCGAGGCTTACCGAGTTGAAAATAATTTAGATGGGATAGTCTTAATACATCAGGTTTCTGCCGTTGGTAGCCCTGGTGATATGCGCGTCATTGTCCAAGGCAATAGAATCCTATCTAGTCTCAAACTTAACCCAAGTATTACAATTCTCTCATCCAATAGCGAGCTTGCGTATTCTGCTGGGTCAAGCAACCTTGATGATTTGGCACCAATGAAGTTTGCAGTCCCAATCTATGTTAATGATAAATCAAATCAAAAACACAGCCTTAACCTCAATGATCCCAAAGGAGATACCCTATCCGGGTATAAGGAACTAATTGACGACACAAGTGATGATATCAAAGAGACGCTTCTAGAGAGTATCACCACCAAATAACAATCCGTTTTCGCTCCCCGAAGCAGTGATTTAAAGACTCTTCGGGGGCTTATCCACATGAGAAGAGCTGTCTAACTCACCACTCTTGCTGTATTAACTACCAACACTTTAACAAAATAGGTGGGAGCGTTTGCAGTAATCAACATTTATAACTAGTTCTACTAGAATAAATTATTGTTGATAAATAACCGCTTTTGCTTATTCCCGTTAGGCTTCATCAAAACAAAAGTTCACTACAAACTATTTGATACGCACGCGCCATGAACTAACTAATTTAAGATGTATTAGAGCTATTTTGTGAGTAACTCCAAGTTTGTATCATAACGCTTCATTATTTTTTCGTATTCACCATTTCTTTTAATTTCACGCAGGCTAGCGTTAAAGTCGTCACGAACACGCTCTGACAGAAAAGCAAACCTGTAATGTGAAGGTTTGAAAATATCATGATAAACAATAGGTTGGCGAATCTCATTTGGACTAAGAATGGATCTCTTGCCTAATTTAACACTTCGATCAAAGAGCTGTTTTCTAAAATATTTGAATATCTTTTGTTCCATCACAATGACCTCGACCCGGTGTTTAAACAACTGTTTAACTTGTAATGACTGGTCCGCTACTTCTCTATATTCGCTGTTGTATCGAACGACATCACCAAAGACTGGCTCCAGAAAACTGGAGGCTTTCTGAAATGCAACGATACTTCTTCTGTTTAAGTCCTTTATAGACTTAATTTGAAACTTATTCTTTTCTAAACTCATCGCATAATTTCTAAATGTAATCACGGCATCAGTATAGAAACCTTCTACGGTCCCTTTTCTGACATTAATAACCCCATCAATACTACCATCGTGAAAACTCAATAAGGTTCGGGCCAAAGGCAAATAGGAGGTCAGAACTTTGTAACCATTGGCTTCCAGACATCTCTTCAATATGGCAAGTTCCAAACCATCATTTCTTTCTTTGATGACATAAGGCGGGATAGAAAAACTAATACCGATGAGTAATTCTTGATTATTGGGTTCAGCACTCACTGCATTCAAAGAGATGAGTGTAATGATTAGTTTAAACAAAACCCTTAGCTTTCTCATAAGACACTTCCGATAGGAACATTCTAAAGAACACTATTTCCCCAACCTTCAACAGTATAGCTGAACTTTATTTACTCAGGTTTACTACTAACTCAACGCTAGTGAGCACTTCTAGGTAAACCTGAAGTCTTATTAGTCCTGTCCAAATCGTTTCAAAATGTCAGTATAGGAGCCGTTAACCTTCATATCCTTAAGTGCTTGATTGAAACGTTGAACAATCTGTTGGCCGTCGGGTCGCTTTTTGTTGATCGCGCTGTAAAGATTAAATGATTTATAAGGTGGTTCAATAATTTCAAACTTGCCTTGAAGCCTTTTTATTTTTTGTTCATGTTCTAATATGTAAAGGAGTTGAGAGCGCCCCATCAATACCAAGTCTATCCTGTCTAGGTTGAGCTTTATCAAACTTTGCGGGTAGTCAGTTGTTTCTTGAAGCGAAAACCCCATTGCTCGCAATTCGTCCATTTGAGCCGCACCCCGTCTACCGCCAACAATATACCGCCTTAACTCTTCAACTTTTGTGTAAGTGATACCCCTATCTTCATTTTGCACAAAGACTTCGTCGTTAGAGTAGATGGGGTCAGTATAGTAAAAAGTATTGAGTCGATCTTCGCTTATATAAGCGCCGAGCAGTCCATCATATTTGCCTTTCCTTGCACTTTCCAAGGCTCTTTTCCATGGCAGAAACTCAACCTCCATTTCGTAGCCTGCAAGTTTAAACGCTTCTTTGCATAGCGCCGTAAAAAAACCATTTTCAGGTAGATTTTCGCCATAAATCGGTTCCCAGTTAACCGTCGTTAAAACAATTTTTTCTGCGAAGACATTTGACGTAAAGATAAAGTTTATTGAGAGAAGTATTGAAATAGCGATCTTAAACATAAAAATATCACTCTTTTGAAACAAAAGACTCTTGTTACTATGAATAAGGTATTCGTCAAGTTCAGGTTAGTTAACCTAGGCAATTTAGCAAGTGGGGCAGGTTTTACTATTTAAAGGCTAGGTCCAGCAAAATTGTTATGATTTTGAATTGGTGAGGTCTAAACACTTTGTAGGTAACTATTAAGCAAGCGAACCATCATGCCTTTCGCTCGCTCAGCAGAATCTTTTAACCCTGTGGTATGTGCACAAACGATTGCGCCCTCTATTAGCACCAAAATTTCTAACGAAAGTTCTTGTTTGTCAGCTTCAGGGATTTCAATCAGTAATTTTTTAATAAATTGAGACAACTGTATTTTATGCTCACTCGAATAACGATGAATCGGGTGATTGATATCGGAATACTCACTACTGGCATTAATGAAGTTACAACCAAAAAAAGTATCTGAATGAAACCATTCGGAGAGTGAGTCGAACACCGCGAGCAATTTGGCATGCTGATGCTCGGGATACTTTTCTTTTGCTATCGCCCCCACCCGCGTTTCAAACCATTGTCCAAAATCATCGTGCCTCATTTCTAATACAGCTTGAATTAGTTCATCTTTTGATTTGAAATATTTATACATGGTTGTTTTAGACACGCCAGAAACAGCCTGAACTTTGTCTATACCGGTGGCATGAAAACCATATTGGTTAAACAGACTCAAGGCCGTTTTTAATAAATGTTCCCTTCTGGGTGCGACCATGGTTTAACTCTCTTTATGTCTATCAGGGTAAATAATGGCGTAATAATCACATATTTGTACAGACCTGTACACAATGTATCGTGTTGATAAATTTAGCTCTCGACTCATTGTCGGTACACCCGCTCAGTCGCTTGCATAACCTGATCCCTTGCTCGTGATATTCTCGACTTCACCGTCCCTTCCTGACAAACTACGATACTGGCGATCTGCTCATAGCTTAGGCCTTCTTGCTCACGGAGTAATAAGGCTGTTCTTAACGCGATGGGCAAATTTGAAACTGCTCGGTTGATCGCTGCACGCAGGTCTTCATTTTGAATAGTCTTCTCTGGGCCAACAGTGACCATTCGCTCTGCTATTTCGACACTATTTTGCTGATCATCCACATCTAAATGATGTTGGTATTTTTTGTTCGACTTTAAAAAACTGTATGCAGAATTCACCGCTATGCGATACAACCAGGTATAAAACTGGCTATCTAGTCTGAAGTTCTTTAAGCCTTTATAGGCGCGAATAAACGCCTCTTGAGAGACATCTTTTACCGCATCTTGATCAGATATATGCATTGAGATCACCCGGGCTACTTGGCGCTGATATTTGATGACTAAGAGATCAAATGTTTTTAAGTCACCTTTTTGAAACCTTTTAATTAATGACAAGTCAGCATCTACTTTTGGGACATGCTTTTTTAGAGTGCGTGAAGTCGTTGTCCCGAAGTCTCCAATAATCAACTGTCCTAACGATTTTTTGACCGCGATGGGTGATGTTTCAATCTGTGCTGCTTGTAACATAGTCGTTCTCCTCAAGATTAATTTAAGCCAAGGTATTATTTGACGTTTGGAGCGGTTTATTGGATTGAACAGTTTTACTAGATGGATACGTATGTAGGTTTGTCATGCGGTGAAATATAAAAGCCACCGCAACCAGCAAGATACTGCCACTTAGCACTGGAAAAAGGAGAAACGAAAATCCTTTCGCTCCTAATAAAATAACAATAGGGTCAGCCCCTGCTGGTGGATGCGTTACCTTCATTAATGACATAAGCGTAATTGCAAGCGCTACGGCTAGTGCTAAAAGAAGCGGGCTTACAGGTAACAGGTATACAAAAACAACGCCGACTAATGACGATATCAAGTGACCACCAATGACATTTTTCGGCTGAGATAAGGGGCTTTCCGGCACCGAGAAAAGCAGCACACAGCTAGCGCCAAAAGGCGCCATTAACAACGGAGCATCATTACTAAGCGTTAAAATTGAGAGTAAAAAAATCCCCACTGCCCCACCTGCTCCCGATAACATCGGTTCGGTTATTTTCATGTTCAGCATATTTCTAATCTCATCTAATTATTTCAAAAGTACAGATCTGTACACTACAAAAACAATACATGAACAGATCTGTACATGTCAACCAATTTTTTTAGTGAGAAACATTGAACTTTTTACTTGTTACTTCGCTCTACCGTTCTGTCAGTCATTGATGATTATTAAAAAAACACACATTTGGAGTTAAGCGCGATGATTAAACTATATGATTTCCCTCTTTCAGGTCATGCTCACAAAGCACGTTTAATGCTTTCTTTATTAAACATAGAATACGAGCGTATTGAGGTTGCACTCGCTAAAGGAGAACAACAAAGTGAGCACTTCTTAACACTTAATCCTTTTCACCATGTTCCTGTCCTCGATGACAATGGCTTAGTGATTCGGGATTCAAATGCGATCATTACTTACTTGGCTAAAAAGTATGGTACTGAGTGGTATCCAAACGATGCCCAGTCCAGTGCCCGCATACAAGAATGGCTGGCTGTCTCAACCAAAGAGGTGTCTGAAGGGCCAGGGGCTGCACGCTTAGTGAATGTTTTTGGTGCGGGCTTAGATCACCAAGCTGCCATTGAAAAAAGTCATGAATTGCTAACCATTATCGAGCAGCACTTAAGTAGTCGAGAATGGATTGCCATTGACCGGGTATCAGTCGCCGATATTGCTTTATTCACTTACATCGCTCATGCCCCTGAAGGTGATGTGTCTTTGGAAAACTATCCAAATATAAATGCGTGGCTTGCGCGTATTGAAGCCTTAGAGGGTTTTGTGGGAATGCCAAAAACTGCGGTTGGTTTAGCTGTATAGAACTTGCTTTTTTGATCTATCACACTTGACGTATGAATTTAAAAATGGAGGACTAAATATGTCTATTATTACAAGCGCACAAACTGTTTGGCCCAAGATTAAAACCATTGAAGCAAATATTTTAAATGTTGACTAAGGAGTAATTAAATTAGGCGAAACGTTCAATTCTAATGTGAACGTTTCGCCCTATTTACATATTTGTGCTTAAAATGAATCGGTACAAATAAAAAAGTACGAGGCGCGTAATTGTAATACGTAAATGAATTAATTTTGTTAAACAAACGTATTCATGCCTTCTGCAACATATTCACGCGCACGAGAAATACGTGATTTAACTGTACCAGATGGACTGCCTACAATGACGGCGATTTCCTCATACTTTAACCCATCCATTTCTCGCAACAGCCAAGCCGTTTTTAAGTCGGTAGGTAAATCACTCAGAATTTTATTTAAGTGCTTCTTTAAGCTGTTTGAATTTGCAGTGGAAACTGGGTCGTCATTTGAAACTTTGCTTTCGTACAAATCAGTCTGTTCGATGTCATTAATCGAAAGGTGTTTGAATTTGTGTTGCGCCTTTTTAATTTGATTTAAGGCGGTATTGGTCGCAATGCGATAAATCCATGAATAAAAGGTACTTTCATTTCTGAAACTACTTAGCCCCCGATAGGCTTTAATAAAGGTTTCTTGCACAACATCTGAAATCGTACTTCTATCGCGAATATAAGATGAAACCACTTTTGCTACACTCGATTGATATTTGATCACTAGTAAATCAAAAGCCTTATGATTCCCTCGCTTGGCATGATCAACTAGTAACTCAGCCGTTGAGCTCTCTCCAAAGTCTTTATGCATATGGCTGGGTACTTCTATTAAATGGGGTACTTTTTCATTTTTAGTCGCGCTGTGATCAACAACAGAACGCATCAAGGGGCTATTCATATACATCTCCATTAGCGAAAGAAAGTGAAGTTCAACAGAGAACTAGTCAATTACTATGCCAAGGCAAATAAAAACACAGTTATTACTTTTAATTCAATTACTTATACGCACATATGGAACAAATAAAATTATTATTTATCTTAAATAAATCACGAAATTTCACGCTTAACTCTCGATATCTCGTGAAAGAATAAATATCCTGAAGCTACAATAATGTGATAGTTGCTTTCTTTTTAAGTAATCATTTCAATTATTGGAATTTGAAGACTAAAATCAAAGTTCGTGTTTCTTTTACTTCAATCACAAATTCGATTTCATTGATTGAACTGAGTACACATACCTCAGAGGCGAAGAATGCTTTCAGAAGAAGAAGCCATAAAAGTAATTTTACAAGGGACTGTTAGTGATACCGGGCAAGCATTCTTTGATGCACTGGCCAAAACGATGTCGACCGCGCTTGGATATAGTCATACCTGGATCACTGAAATAGTGGACGCTCATAAGCTTCATACTCTGGCGCTTTTTGTTGAAGGTATGCATCAAGAAAATGTCACTTATGATATGCGAGGCACCCCTTGCGAAACGGTTATTGTAGATAAGGTCGTTGAGCATCATGCCGATGATGTGCAGGTTTGTTACCCACACGATAAACAACTATCCAAACTTAATGCACGCAGTTACTTTGGCGTACCGATGATTGGTAGCCAAGGCGATGTTGTGGGCCACCTTGCTTTATTAGGTAATAAACCTTCTTCAAATGAACCTAACGGACTTGCCGTACTTAAAACGTTTGCCAGCCGTGCAGGCGCAGAACTAGAACGCATTTACATAGAACGGCAACTAAAAGAACAACAGGAAGAAACCCAAACAATATTAGATACCGCAATGGACTGTATTATTACACTGGATACTGAGCTAAACATACTGACCGTCAATCAATCGGTATTGAACCAGTTTGAGGAGTCACAAGCATCGATTGAGAAACAGAATTTCGCCTCTTTTATGGATGAGGCCTCAACAAAACAACTGAACAATGCCTTAGAACTATTGCTATCAAATAAAAATGATGAGCATCGTATTTGGCTGCCAGATAGCCTTAAGCTTATTAAGCAGGCTGACAAACACATCATTGCCGATGCCACCGTGTCATTAATTGAAAAAGAACGCGGCCCCGTTATCGTACTTTCTTTTAGAAATGTGAATGACCGTATTGAAGGGCTTAAACGTATCGAGTCTCTTGATCAGGAACGACAATACTTAAAAGCAGAATTAAAAAGAATATCCGAAAACAATCAAATCATTGGTTCTAGCCCAGCAATGTTAACGGTACTAGAAGAAATAGAACAAGTAGCCCAAACCGATGCTTCTGTGCTTATATGCGGTGAAACAGGCACAGGTAAAGAGCTCGTCGCCAATGCGCTTCACCAAAGTAGTAAACGAAAAAACAAAGCCTACATAAAAGTTAATTGTGGTGCTTTACAGGCTAACCTAATCGAGAGTGAGTTTTTTGGCCACGAAAAAGGGGCTTTCTCAGGTGCTGTTGGTAGAAGAATTGGGCGCTTTCAGTTAGCGGACGGCGGTACTATTTTTCTGGATGAAGTAGGAGATATTCCAGCAGATTTACAAGTCAAACTATTACGTGTACTACAAGAGGGTGAATTTGAATCTGTCGGTAGTTCAACCACTCAAAAGGTCAATGTTCGTATCATAGCGGCAACACATAAAGATCTACTTCAAGCCGTCCAGGATGGCGAGTTCCGCGAAGACCTCTATTATCGATTGAATGTTTTTCCAATTATGGTCCCGGCCTTACGCGAAAGAGGTGATGACATTACCGCTATCGCCCAAACGTTTAAAGATCATTTTTGTCAACAAATCGGACGCTCTATTGATAACTTTAGCATCCAACAAATTCAACAATTAAAAGATCATTCTTGGCCAGGTAACATACGCGAGCTTCGAAATGTGATTGAACGAGCCGTCATCACGTCAAAATATGGCACCCTTAATTTAGCCCGTGCTCTTCCCTCATCAAGCATTGAAAAAAATGAAGATATCAATGCCCGCTCATTGTTGCCGAATACATCTTCTGTAGCTGTGCAACCTTTAACACCTAAAGCGGCTACTTTTAAGAATATTCCTTCTGAAAATACAGGCATATTAAATGAAACCCAGCTTAAGGAGATGGAAAAAAACAATATTATTCGCGCTATCGGCCTATGCAACGGTAAGATCTCTGGCGAAAATGGTGCTGCAAAATTATTAGGCCTTAAACCTTCTACCCTAAGTTCACGAATGAAGACTTACGCAATCGATTACGACAACTCGTGAAGACTCACGAAATCTCGTACATAAACACGAAAATAGTTAAACAACAGGTTATAGAAAACGCTAAGTTACTGAAAATACGAACAAAGTAAATTGGCACTAATTCTGCTTTTACCCTGCAATCTACTTAGAGGTATTATCATGGAATTAGAACTTGTTAATAAATTTATTACTGTCTTGTCATCTCTTTTTGTTTTTGCCATCGGCATAGGCCTGCTTGCAATGTTGGTTATATACATCTTAGATGTTAGCCAAACCAAACAAGCCATTAGGCGTAATTTCCCTGTGATAGGCAGGTTTAGATATTGGTTTGAGCATATGGGTGAGTTTTTTCGCCAATACTTCTTTGCTGGCGATAGAGAAGAACGACCATTCAATCGCGCTGAACGCTCATGGGTTTATCGTGCGGCTAAAGGCGTAGATAGTACTGTCGCATTTGGGTCAACCCGCGACTTAAGCCCTATAGGCAGTGTTCTGTTCGTTAATTGCCCCTACCCGACTTTGGCCGAAGATGCCAAATCAATTCCACCTTTAGTAGTAGGTCCAAACTGTAAGTCCCCCTACTCCACCACTTCCGTTTTTAATATCTCAGGAATGAGTTACGGGGCTATTTCAAAGCCCGCAGTTTTAGCCTTATCAAATGGTGCAAGAATGGCAGGTGTCTGGATGAATACCGGCGAAGGCGGCTTATCTCCTCATCATATTAAAGGCGGCGCTGATATCGTTTTCCAAATCGGCACTGCAAAATATGGTGTACGAGATAAGAACGGACAATTATCAACAGAAAAACTAAAAGAAGTAGCAGCCCATGAACAAGTAAAAATGTTCGAGATTAAACTTTCACAAGGTGCCAAGCCTGGCAAAGGGGGTATTTTACCGAGCCTTAAAGTGACACCGGAGATTGCTAAAATTCGTGTTATCAACGTAGGTGAAGACTCAATTAGCCCCAACCGGCACCCTGAGATAGATAACGAAGCCGACCTGTTAAATATGATCAAAACAGTACGTGATGCAACCGACAAACCTGTTGGATTTAAATCAGTAATTGGTGCTTACGGCTGGCTTGAAAGGCTGTGTGAAGAAATCAAGAAACGAGGCATTGATAGTGCACCTGACTTTATCACTATTGATAGTGCCGACGGAGGAACTGGCGCCGCCCCACAAAGTCTCATTGATTATATGGGCCTGCCAATAAAAGAAAGCCTGCCTTTGGTTGTTAATATCCTTAATCGTTATGGTTTGAAAGATCGCATTAAAATTATTGCCAGCGGCAAACTCATTACACCAGCCGAAGCGGCTTGGGCACTTTGTGTAGGTGCCGACTTTATCGTCTCGGCACGAGGGTTCATGTTTGCATTAGGCTGCATTCAAGCACTGCAATGTAATAAAAATAGCTGCCCAACGGGTATCACAACTCACAATAAACGACTGCAAAAAGGTTTAGACCCTAAGGATA
>ENA-OSET01004515-OSET01004515.1-sediment-metagenome-genome-assembly--contig:-NODE-4515-length-12261-cov-3.914642_pt1 | contig 12261 bp, 13 predicted proteins | sample MGYA00237882_ERZ534229 | MGnify/ENA primary metagenome ERZ534229 (study PRJEB26408, sample SAMN06266212) | sediment metagenome | isolation source: Hudson Canyon methane seep mesocosm | place...
AAAAACTATAAATTGCTTATGGGATTAACTTGATACGGTGTGTAATATAGCGCGGTGAATTAAATTTAGATTTCATATCAGTACATTTTGTGTATTGGTTATTATAAAAGGAAGATAGAAAATGAGCGTATTAGTTGGAAAGCAAGCACCTGACTTTACTGTACCTGCCGTACTGGCAGATGGAACAATCGTAGATGAATTTACTTTTTCAGAAGCCACTAAGGGCAAGTATGCATTAGTGTTTTTCTACCCTTTAGATTTTACTTTCGTATGTCCATCGGAGTTAATAGCGCTAGATCATCGTATGCCAGATTTCAAAGAGCGTGGTGTTGAAGTGATCGGAGTTTCTATCGATTCGCATTTCACGCATAACGCGTGGAGAAATACGCCGGTCAATGATGGTGGTATAGGACAAGTCTCTTATACGTTGGCTGCTGATATGAATCACGATATATGCAAAGCGTATGATGTAGAATCTGACGGAGGTGTTGCGTTTAGAGGTGCATTTTTGATCGATACTGAAGGTTTAGTTCGATCTCAAATCGTTAATGATTTACCGCTAGGTCGAAATATGGACGAACTGATTCGTTTAGTTGACGCACTTCAATTCCATGAAGAGCATGGTGAAGTTTGCCCAGCAGGTTGGACCAAAGGTGATAAGGGTATGGATGCATCTCCAGATGGCGTTGCTAAGTATCTTGCAGAGAACGCAGAAGGTTTATAAATAGCACTAGATACTTTCTAATGTTTAAAAATGCCGAATATTTCGATATTCGGCATTTTTTTATGGAACTACTAGAATATTTCTATCTAGCGTCAAGCGGCCAGCCACCGAGGTGTTGCCACTTGTTGACTATTCGACAAAAAAGTTCAGCTGTTTTTTCGGTATCGTATTTTGCTGAATGGGCTTCTTTGCCATCGAATTGAACTCCTGCTATCGAGCAGGCTTTTGCTAGTACAGTTTGGCCATACGCTAAGCCAGAGAGCGTGGCTGTATCAAACGATGAAAATGGATGAAATGGGTTTCTTTTTATGCCGGTTCTTTCTGCTGCTGCGAATACAAACCCATGATCAAAGCTTGAGTTATGTCCTACCAATATGGCTCGTGTACAGTGAGTTTCTTTAATTATTTTTCTGATCGGCGTAAATATCTTATCGAGCGCTAGTTTTTCTGAGAGCGCATTTCTAAATGGGCTTTTAGGGTCAATGCCTGTAAATTCAAGTGCTGATTTCTCTAAGTTGGCCCCTCTAAAGGGCTCAACATTACAGTGCACAGTTTCTCTTGGGTATAAATCGCCGTCTGACTTTGTGTCAATAATGACTGCGGCGATTTCAAGCAGTGCATCCGTCTGAGAGTTAAACCCAGCGGTTTCAACGTCAATAACAACAGGTAAAAAGCCTCTGAAACGATTAGATATGGCGTGGGAATTGCTTTTAACAGAGTGGTTTGGCACGGTTTGTCCTTATTGGTTCCGCATGCTTGGTTTTTTTGCCATGCAAGGCGACTTTGGCGCAGTATATCAGAGCCACCTTAAAAATAGGGCAAAGTTTTGCCTCGTGTAAAATAAATGTCATTAAGGGTCATATAGACAAAATCCTATGAAACTAGAGTTTAAAGCAAAGATAAATCGACGATACATTGTCGCAGGACTTATTATCTTTTTAGCTAGTGGCTATCACAATCTTGTTGAGGCCAGGACCTATGGCGCTCAACTCGATCAGAGTCAGTGGTATCTTTCTGCATCGATATTTGGATGTAGTTTGGTGCATGAGATACCACTATATGGGCAAGGTGTCTTTTTTCACGAGGCAGGTGAAGATCTTAAATTTTGGACCACTGCGTTGAATAATCCGATGAAACCAGGAAAAGCGGCGCTAGTTGTGGAGGCGTCGCATTGGAAAGCGGGTAATCAAATACAAGACCTAGGGTATGTAGACGTTACTAAAGAGGATAAACCGATTGTAGTGGAAAGAAAAAAAGCGAGCTCTATGATGTTAGGGCTTCTTGAAGGCATGACGCCTACTTTTACACGAAAATCTTGGTTTAATGAAGAATCGATTCGTGTGCAGTTAAATAGCATTAATTTTCTTAATATTTATGATGGTTACCTGGATTGCGTATCAGGGCTCCTTCCTGTTAATTTTAGGCAGGTCGAAAAGTCACGTGTTCACTTTAAGAGCGATAAGTCTGAATTGACAGACGAAGATAAGAAGACATTAGACAAGCTAATTTTTTATGTCGGAGCAGACAGCAGTGTTACGACTATTAATGTTGATGGGCACACCGATAGCTCCGGGCGTAGAATTTATAACCGTCGTTTATCGAAAGCTCGGGCAGAATCTGTAAAACAGTATTTGATCCAAGAGGGTATCGAGGAAGAGATTATTCGAACGCGTTATCACGGTGAAAGGTACCCAGTTGCCAAAAATATCAACAAGAAAAATAAGTCTTTAAATCGGCGAACCACAGTACGATTGCTGAGAGGTGATGAATAGTAGCCTAATTTCATCGTACTAAATTTGTGTTTGGTGCCTAGGTGCAAGTAGAATAGCCGGCTTTTCTTTACGCGCGATTGTTCGGAGCCTCTCAATATGTCAAAAATCAACAAAGTTGTCTTAGCTTATTCTGGTGGGTTAGATACTTCTGTCATCGTTAAATGGTTACAAGAAACCTATGATTGCGAAGTGGTTACGTATACAGCTGATTTGGGGCAGGGTGAAGAAGTTGAGCCTGCCAGGGCAAAAGCTGAAGCGCTTGGCGTAAAAGAAATCTATATTGAAGATGTGCGAGAAGAATTCGTCCGAGACTATGTTTACCCAATGTTTCGAGCAAATACCATATACGAAGGTGAATATCTGCTTGGCACATCTATCGCGCGTCCTCTAATCGCTAAGCGAATGATCGAAATTGCAAATGAAACAGGTGCAGATGCTATCTCACATGGTGCAACCGGAAAAGGCAATGATCAGATTCGATTTGAGCTCGGAGCTTACGCGCTAAAGCCTGGCGTTCAAGTAATTGCTCCCTGGAGAGAGTGGGACTTGAGTTCTCGTGAAAGTCTACTTGCATACTGTGACGAACACGGAATTCCGGTTGAAAAGAAAAAAGGTAAGTCGCCTTATTCAATGGATGCCAATTTACTTCATATATCATACGAGGGCGATATTCTTGAAGATCCTTGGCAGGAGCCAGAAGACGAAATGTGGCGCTGGTCAGTTTCGCCAGAAGACGCACCTGATCAGCCAACTTACCTAGAACTTGGGTACGAAAAGGGCGATATAGTTTCTATCGATGGAAAGCAGCATAGCCCAGCAGAGGTGCTTGCATACCTAAACAAGGTTGGCGGCGATAATGGCATTGGCCGGTTAGATATCGTTGAGAACCGGTATGTAGGTATGAAGTCTCGTGGTTGTTATGAAACGCCGGGCGGTACGATCATGCTAAAAGCACATAGAGCGATTGAATCGATTACCCTAGATAAAGAATCTGCTCACTTGAAAGATAGTGTGATGCCCAAATACGCTGAGCTTGTGTACAACGGTTATTGGTGGTCGCCAGAGAGAAAAGCGTTGCAGGCATTGATTGATAATACGCAAGACTACGTCAACGGGGTTGTACGTCTTAAGTTGTACAAAGGAAATGTGACTGTCGTTGGCCGAAAATCTGATGACACCTTATTTGACGAAAGTATAGCGACTTTCGAAGATGACGGAGGTTCATATGACCAAAAAGATGCTGCTGGCTTTATCAAGCTAAATGCGCTGAGATTGAGAATTGCGGCTGGGAAAGGACGCGATCAAGGTTAAGGCGATTCTAATGTCTTGAGCTATTGTTCTATGGCAAGACCCACCTAAGCTCTGCTTATGAGCTTAGGTTTATTTCTTCGGCGAGCGATGCCTTCCTTACAGTTTTTCCTGATACCTGTTAAGTCTTTGAACGAGGGCTTTGAATAGTTTTGGGTTAGCGACAATAAGTTTATCTTCTTTAGCACCAAATACACCACCGCTGAACGTTCCAGATAGTGCGCCCGCTTCTTGGCATAGCATCAATGATGCTTCGATATCACTAGCATTGACGTTTGTAAGAATAGCTGCATCGATCTGGCCTGATGCGACCATTGCTACGTCTAGAGCCGCACAGTTTCCGACAAGAATTTGGGCAACTGAGCTGCACAGTTCAGTCACAAAATCAGTCACGATATGATTCTCAGCATGGCTTGAGAACTGGTTAATAGTGTTGTTTGCAATTACGGCGTGTTCTAAATACTTATTTGAGGTGCATCGAATTCGTCGCCCGTTCAGGGCAGCTCCACTTCCTCTGCTAGTTGTGTACTCGTCTCCGCTAAAAGGGTTAACAAGTAAGGCATTGTGTGGGCGACCTAAATGTCGATGAACAACAGAGTATGCCGTAGAGGGTAGTTTTCGCAGTAGGTGTTCGGGGTTATGGAATTGATTTATATGCCAGCTATCGTCTTTCGTTTCGGCAATAGTTTCGCCGGGTGCAACAATAAAATGTGTTGGGTTGGCTTTCTTTAAACCGTCAAAAAAATTCTGAAACATACTACTTTCTAAGTGATCGAGTAACTTTTGATTACCGTGTTCGTCAGCCTGAGTTGGGTCATTTTTATCAATGTTTTGGATTATATACTCTCGTGTTTGACGAGATGCTCTCAAGGCTATGTTTAGTATTGGTTGCATAATTGACCACTGTTTGATTGAAAATAAAGGCTATATCCGTTGAAAATACTCAACGTAAATGCAGTTACCGTAGTATGAATTGAAAAAGAGCTTAGTCCATCGCCAATGTAGTTATGGTCGATGACTGGCGCGCATGATAACAAAAAAACTGCTACCAGCACTAATGCTATTTTGTTTCACCCTTTAAACACAGTACACTAGCGTCTTTTCGAGAACGTTGAGATTAATAAGTAGGGAACTCAGTTGCAAAACTCCACAATTAAAATTCAGGCGACTAAAGAGGGGCGGCGGCGGCCTACCCAGGAAAGAAGTAAAAAGCGGGTTGATGCTATATTGGCAGCAGCTAAAAGTTTGATTTCAGAGAAAGGTAGCGCAAGACTCAAGATCCATGAGATTGCGGAGCGAGCGAGTGTGACGCCAGCATCTATCTATCAATACTTTCCAAGTAAGAACTCTATCACTCTTGCGTTAGCTCAGAGCACGTTTGACAATAATTTTTCTAGTTTGTCAGAAAATTTGCCGTCAATGACGACCAAAGAAGATTCATGCCGCGTGTTGCAGGGGATTATTGAGGAGTACTACCAAGCGTACTTGAGTGACCCTGCAATGATGGATATCTGGGTAAGTGTTTCTGCGGATAAAACAATTGATGCAATTGACCTCGAAGATAGCCGTCGAATTGCAGATCTGATCTGTGGATGTATTAAACAATTCTATGAGCCTAAGTTTTGGGACGAAATTGGGCGTATCAGTTTTCTTCTTTCACATATGTCTGGGTCAGCTGTTCGCATGGCGTTGAGTGTCGGAGATATCGAGGGAAGAGCCTTGATTGATAGTTTTAAGAACATGATTAACCCCATTTCGATCGATAGTATGTTGAGTAAGGAGCTCTCTTCTTGAGTTTAGATAGCGTAGGGCAGAATCTGTCTGAATCTGTAAAGATTGTTCTTATGCGTACCAGTCATCCAGGAAATGTCGGGGCTGTTGCACGAGCGATTAAGAATATGGGGTTCACTCAACTCTATTTGGTCAACCCTACTGATTGTACTCAAAATGATAGGCCGTGTTCATCGGCAACGTCACCGGAGGCTATTAGTCGAGCGGCTGGTGCAGAGGATTTACTAGAGCGAGCAGTGGTTTGTACAGATATAGATGAAGCTATATCTGATTGTCACATTGTGATTGGTGCAAGTGCTAGAAGTCGAAAAATGGTTTGGCCCTTGATGAACCCTCGGGATTGTGCTTCGCTTGTTGTCGAAAATGTATTGAAGCAAAAAGACGGTGCGCAAAATAAAGTAGCGCTGATTTTTGGTAACGAAGCGAGCGGCCTTAGTAATGACGAGCTTCAGCGTTGCCATTATCATGTCAATATTCCAGCAATTGATACCTTCTCATCTCTTAATTTAGCTATGGCGGCGCAGCTGATAACCTACGAAATTAGAATGTGTTTCTTACTTGATAAATCTCTATCCGCCCCCCATGTATTAACTTCACCGATACTTTCTCCTAATGATGGAGGGTGGGACGAGTCGATCGCGCCAGTAGACGAGATGGAGAGTTTTTTTGAGCATCTTGAAGATACCTTGGTAAAGATTGGGTTTCACGACCCATCAAACCCTCGCCAATTAATGGCTAGGCTGCGAAGGTTATTTCAACGAGCTCATCTAGATAAGATGGAAGTTAACATATTGCGTGGGGTGCTTAGTGCCTCTCAAAAGCAATCTAGGTAAGAGGTTAAGATGTTTCAAGGATTAAAGGACGATATTCAAAGTGTATTCGATCGTGACCCTGCTGCTCGAAATACGTTTGAGGTGTTAACTAACTACCCTGGATTGCATGCAATTATTTTACATCGGCTTGCACATAAGTTGTGGCAGCGAAAGTTCTACTGGATCGCGAGAAGTTTGTCGACGTTTAGTCGGTGGCTAACAGGTATTGAAATTCATCCTGGCGCCAAGATTGGTAAGCGGTTTTTTATCGATCATGGTATGGGTGTTGTAATAGGGGAGACCGCGATTGTCGGAAACGATGTCACCCTGTACCAGGGTGTGACCCTTGGCGGAACAAGTTGGGATAAAGGAAAGCGGCATCCTACGCTAAAAGACGGTGTCGTAGTCGGAGCTGGAGCGAAGGTTCTGGGGCCATTTGACGTAGGTGAAAATGCCAAAGTGGGTTCAAATGCGGTTGTGACGAAAACAGTTCCGGCTGAGGCGACGGTGGTCGGTATACCGGGGCGAATTATTCTCAAGGCGGTTCCGGTTGATAAGCCTGAACAGGACCCGATGAGGCAAAAAATGGAAGAAAATTTTGGGTTTGATGCGTATGGATTGAGTGATGAAATGCCTGACCCAGTCGCACGTTCAATTCGTAGTATGTTGGATCATATGCATCTGGTAGACGAGCGAATGAACAAAATGTGTAAAACACTAAAAGCATTAGATCATTCCTATAAGGGAGATTCAGTGCCTTTCATAGACGAAGAAGGTTTGGATTGTTTTAAAGAGGCTAAATAGCGCCTGAATAGCAGTGCTAGGGTTGTTCTACTGGCTGCTGCTTGCTAAAAACAATCAGGTATTAGATAATTTTTTCCCGTTCAAGAATAGAATTATAGTCATGCGACTCACTTCAAAAGGTAGATATGCGGTTACTGCAATGTTGGATCTCGCCTTGCATTCCGGGCAGGATCCCATTGCTCTATCAGATATTTCAGCACGGCAAGGGATTTCTCTTTCCTACCTAGAGCAATTATTTTCTAAGCTTAGGCGGAATAAGCTAGTAAAGAGCATTCGTGGACCGGGGGGCGGTTACCAGCTAAGCCGACACGTTAGCGATATCTCGGTGGCGATTGTGATCGAAGCGGTTGATGAGTCAATTGATAGCACTCGTTGTTCAGAAAAAGGGAATTGCCAAGACGGACAAGTATGCCTGACTCACCATTTGTGGCTAGACCTAAGTAAGAATATATCTGACTTTCTCAATAGTGTCTCTTTGCTTGATCTGATGAATAAGCCCGAAGTGAAGCGCGCGGCTTTTAGGCAGGATAGTCTGCCAGAAATAATTAACTCTGATCTGCTAACCCTCGACTAAAGAATACTTATGCCAACACCTATTTACCTGGATTACGCTGCCACTACACCGGTTGATCAACGCGTTGCTGATGTGATGATGTCGCATCTTACTATGGAGGGTGTGTTCGCAAACCCTGCTTCTCGTTCTCATATATTTGGCTGGCAGGCAGAGGCTGCGGTTGAGCGGTCTCGTAAGCAAGTGGCAGATCTTTTTGGTGCTGATACACGTGAAATTGTATGGACCTCTGGTGCGACCGAGGCAAATAACCTGGCGATTAAGGGGGCGGCATTGGCCCGTCAGGATCGAGGTCGGCACATTATCAGCTCTTTGTCTGAGCACAAGGCCGTAATAGATTGTGTTTCATATCTCGAAACGCAAGGGTTTGAAGTGACATGGTTGAAGCCTCAGTCAAATGGAGAGGTTTCGCTAGCAACTGTGGAGCAGGCAATAAGAGGAGATACTATATTGATCTCACTTATGCATGTTAATAATGAAACGGGAGCTATAAACGATGTCACAGAGATTGCTAAATTGGCCCGTTCGAAAGAGATACTATTTCACATCGATGCGGCTCAAAGTGCGGGAAAGCTCGATCTAAATGTCGAGACGATACCGGCTGACATGATTTCAGTTTGCGCGCATAAAATATATGGGCCGAAAGGTATCGGTGCTCTATTTGTGAGGCGAAACTCTTCGTTTATTTTGCCTGCACAGGTTCACGGTGGTGGTCATGAGCGAGGTATGCGGTCAGGAACTCTTGCTACTCATCAGATCGTAGGGATGGGAGAGGCATTTGAAATAGCGAGTAATAATCGCGTGGCAGAGCAAGAGCTCATTCGAAACTTGAAACTACTTTTTCTTCGTGAAATATCAGAATTAGACGGGGTGATTCTGAACGGAGATCCAGGTAATACTATTTCTGGGATATTAAATATTTCTTTTCCTGCGCTAGATGGGCAGGTCTTATTGTCAGCAATGCCTGGTGTGGCTATTTCGTCTGGATCGGCGTGTACGTCAGCGACGATGTCTCCGTCTCATGTTCTTAAGTCTATGGGTGTAGATGATCATGTAGCGCTTAGTGCATTGCGTTTTTCGTTTGGGCGTTTTACCACAGAACAAGATGTTCGAGATGCGGCAAGTCAACTTGTTCATTCAGTAAAACGAATGACGTCAGTTTAAAAAAACTTAATGACTCGCGCTGTGAGTGTCTTTTTGAGTGATAGCCCTGTATAATCGCGCGTCAAATTTATGCATTGATGGCGAAACAGAAAGTAAGTTTTCATCGGTGCCTTTTGGGGTTTTCCCAATATATATACCTATTAATTTAAACCGGAGATAAGACCATGGCGTTAGAACGCACTTTTTCAATCATTAAACCTGATGCAGTTTCAAAAGACGTTATTGGTAAAATCGTTAGTCGATTTGAGTCAAATGGTCTCAAAATCGTTGCTTCAAAAATGCTTCAGCTATCAAGCGATAAGGCTGGTGGGTTTTATGCTGAACATAAGGAACGACCTTTCTTCGGCGATCTAGTTGAATTCATGACATCTGGCCCAGTGGTTGTTCAGGTTCTTGAAGGCGAAAATGCAATTGCTAAAAATCGAGAGCTAATGGGTGCGACTAACCCTAAAGAAGCTGATGCTGGCACGATTAGAGCCGACTTTGCAGAGTCAATTGATGCAAATGCTGTACATGGATCTGATTCACCTGAATCAGCAGCGAGAGAAATATCGTATTTTTTCGCTGAAGAAGAGCTTTGTCCTCGCGGCTAAATTAGTCTAGGCGAAGCAAGCAGGCGCTAATCTCGTATACATACTTATTGAAGTTCGAGATAAGCCCCTGCTTTTTGTCGTTATATTGTCATTGAATTTTGAATGTTTTTTGTTCGTTACTAAAGGTTATGTTTGATGAGTGTTGAAACATCAGAAGAAGTCTCTAAGATCAATTTACTTGGGCTCCCCAGGCAGAAAATGATCGACTTTTTTGCTGAGCTTGGCGAAAAGCCGTTTAGAGCAAAGCAGGTGATGCAGTGGATTCACCAATATGGCGTACATGACTTTGACGAAATGACGAACATCAGTAAAGTACTTAGACAAAAACTAAAGCAGATAAGTGAAGTTGTTCCGCCGAAAATAATACTTCAAGATATCTCATCTGACGGCACCCGAAAGTGGGTGATGAAAATGCCGGGTGGTAGCAGTATTGAAACGGTTCTTATACCGGAAGGCGACAGGGGAACTTTGTGTGTATCCTCGCAAATTGGGTGCGCGCTCGATTGCAGCTTTTGTTCAACGGGAAAGCAAGGGTTTAATCGAAACCTAAGCGCAGAGGAAATTGTCGGTCAAATATGGAATGCGATTGCGTCATTCGAAAATATTGATAGGACTAAAGATAGACCAGTTACCAATGTAGTATTTATGGGAATGGGAGAGCCGCTTCTCAACTTTGATAACGTGATGGATGCCATCAATATTATGATGGATGATTTTGCGTATAGTATTTCGAAAAGGCGTTTAACCATTAGTACTGCAGGAGTGGTGCCAGCGATTAAAAAGATGGAGCAATTTACTGACGCATCTATCGCAATTTCATTGCATGCACCAAATGATGAATTGAGAAATCAACTTGTACCAGTTAATAAGAAATACCCGATAAAAATGTTAATGGACAGTGTAAAGAGTTATTTGGGGCAGCTGTCTGACAAACGTAAAGCGACAATAGAATACACGTTAATGGCAGGCGTGAACGACAGAAAGGTTCATGCACAAGAATTGATCGCTTTGTTGAAAGATCTTCCATGTAAAATAAATTTAATTCCGTTTAACCCCTTTCCGGGGTCTGGCTATAAGAAACCGTCTAGTATGGAAGTTAGATTCTTTCAAAATTTGTTAATGGAGGGCGGTTTCATAACAACCGTTAGAACAACAAGAGGGGATGATATTGACGCGGCGTGCGGCCAACTTGTCGGACAAGTAGAAGATAGAACAAGAAGAAGTGCTCGCTATATTGAGCTAAAGCAAGCAGATAGTTAACTCATATTTTGAAGGTCTCAATAGACGAATGACAATTCGAAACAATTCTTCGGTTCTAATTATACTGACTCTTACTCTAATGATGGTCGGTTGTGTGTCGAAAACCACCAGTGCATTGACTGATAAAGCAGACCCGGTTGTGGCTGTTGAACGGTATGTTGCTCTGGGGCTCGAATATATTAAAAGAGAAGATTACCAGAGAGCGAGAAAACACTTAAAGCGAGCGTTGGAAATAGATGAAACTGATTCATCTGCTAATGCAGCTCTTGGCCTTATATATCATCAAGAGGGTGAGCCTGTAGAGGCTGAGCTTTTTTTCCTACAAGCACTTGAATCTGATGCTACTTATACCAGAGGGCGAAGCTACTACGGCGCGTTTCTTTTTGCAGAAAATCGATTCGAAGAGTCGCTCAAGCAGTTTTCTCTTGCGGCGGAAGATATCGAGTATGGCAGTCGGGGGCAGATATTCTCCAATATAGCGCTGTGCCAAATTAAGCTGGGTCAACCCGCGTTAGCAATCGCAGCCTATAAGAAAACCTTGAGACTTGATCGGTTTGATGGTCGTGCCTTGACCGGGATTTCCGAACTAATGATTCAAACAAATGATTTCGAAAAGGCGCAGCACTATTACAATCGACTAGTTCGCTTAATGAGAGAAAATGAAATGAAGCATTCATCTCAGAGTTTGTGGTTGGGAATACGTATTGCACGCTTCTTTAAAAGTCATGATCAAGCACAAAGTCTTGAAGAATTACTTGCTGAAAGTTATCCAAACTCGATTGAATTTACTGAATTAAACCGCTCGGTAGATTTGGAGAATAGCGATGACTGAGGCTGAGCACGAACTTGCGACAAATCCAGGTGTTATATTAAAAGCGGCTAGAGAAGAGTTAAAGCTAAGCGTTGATAGTGTCGCGCATGATTTGCATCTAAGATCCTCTGTTGTTATTGCAATGGAAGCAGAAGATTATGACAGTTTTAGTAGTGATGTTTTTCTGAAAGGGTATTTTCGATCATATTGTCGCCTAGTAAGGCTGCACGAAGAACGTATGGTCGAACTGTTGGAAAACAAACTTAGTTCACGTCAACAGAAAATCGATGACTCGTTATTGCTTGAGAAAAAAACCAAGCAGGCGAAATCACGTAAGAAAATTTCTGCGTTATTAATTTTGTGTGCCTTGATAGCATGCTCTGTTTACTTTGTGCTTACACGAATACTTCCAAGTCAGGCGATTGATTCAGATCAGCTTTCTGACGTAGGTTCGATTTCTGGTTCGGAGGCGGCTGATAAAAGTGCTACTCCAACTGTCGATGTTACGCAGGTAGCAGATGTGGTGCAAACTCATGTCTCGACAGTTGCTGTTGAACAATCCGAGACCGATTTACTGAACAAGCATAAAGTCGATAGTGCATTAGTTCCCGAAACGAAAGTTGAAATCGAAACGGTGACAAATTCTATAGA
>ENA-OSET01004516-OSET01004516.1-sediment-metagenome-genome-assembly--contig:-NODE-4516-length-12261-cov-3.381976_pt1 | contig 12261 bp, 7 predicted proteins | sample MGYA00237882_ERZ534229 | MGnify/ENA primary metagenome ERZ534229 (study PRJEB26408, sample SAMN06266212) | sediment metagenome | isolation source: Hudson Canyon methane seep mesocosm | place: USA:Hudson...
AGGGATCGTTTTGGTGTGCCCGTCAATGATGAAGATATAGAGTCTGTTCCTTATTATCGTCCTTCAGCAGATAGCCCTGAAGCCTTATATATGAAAAAGAAAAGAGAGGGTTTGGGCGGTTTTTTACCTAAAAGAAGGCAGCAGAGTCATCCTTTAGTACTGCCTGAAATGGACATATATAAAGCGCAATTGGAGGGTTCCGGAGAGCGCAAGATATCGACCACTATGGTGTTCGTCAGAATATTATCGTCGCTCACTAAAGATAAGCGAATAGGGAAGCGAGTTGTTCCGATTATTCCTGATGAAGCTAGAACGTTTGGCATGGAAGGCATGTTTCGCCAATTAGGAATTTATACCTCAGAAGGCCAGAAGTACGTGCCGAATGATCATGACCAAGTCATGTATTATCGAGAAGATAAAGCGGGTCAGATTCTGGAAGAAGGTATAAACGAAGCGGGCGCAATGGCCGCATGGATGGCTTGTGCAACCTCATATAGTACGCATGATTATCCCTTGATTCCTTTCTATGTTTTTTACTCTATGTTTGGTTTTCAGCGCGTAGGAGATCTTGCTTGGGCGGCGGGTGATATGAGTTCCAGAGGGTTCCTTGTTGGCGGTACTGCTGGCCGAACGACTCTTAATGGCGAGGGTTTGCAGCATCAGGATGGCCATAGTCATATTCTAGCTGGAACGATACCAAACTGTATTGCCTATGACCCTGCATATGGTTGTGAGTTAGCCGTCATCATTCAGAATGGTATGCATCGTATGTATCAGGAAAATGAGAACGTCTATTACTACTTAACCATTATGAATGAAAACTATGTGCAGCCAGCCTTGGTTCCCAACACACAGGAGGGAATCTTAAAAGGCATGTATTTGTTTGAGAGTGAAAAACCTAAGGGTCGAGGGAAAAAACACCATGTTCAGCTCTTAGGCAGTGGTGCCATTTTGAACGAAGTTCGAGCGGCAGCAAAAATATTGAACGAAGAGCATAGTATCGGTAGTGATGTCTGGAGTGTTACCAGTTTTAATGAGCTCGCAAGAGATGGTAACCGGGTTGCTAGATGGAATATGTTAAACCCAGATAAAAAACCCAAAGTGTCATATGTAACAAGCTGTTTGGAAGGAAGGGCGGGGCCTGTCATATCATCAACAGATTACATCCGCTTATATAGCGATCAAATAAGGGCGTATATCCCTGGTGACTATCATGTTCTGGGAACAGATGGCTTTGGTCGAAGTGATACGCGTGAAAACCTTCGTCAATTCTTTGAAGTAGATCGTTATTACATTACGATTGCTTCTTTGAATGCTCTTTCTTTACAGGGTTTGATTGATGCCAAGGTTGTACTTGATGCCATGCGCAAGTATGGGATTGATAGAAATTGTTTAAGCGCCATGCAACGTTAAATGAGGCATATTAATGAATGCATTAGAGATTAAAGTTCCAAATGTAGGTGTTGAAGGTGCCGTTGAAGTTATTGAGATATGTGTCTCTGCAGGAGATGAACTCAATATAGATGATCCTTTGATTGTACTCGAGTCGGATAAAGCAACAGTAGAAGTACCTAGCCCAACAAGTGGTATTGTTGAGCGAGTGGCGCTGACTCAGGGCGATAAGGTAACTGAGGGGGGGCTTATCTTAGTTATGCAAGCCGGAAGTACAGAGAAGCCCAAAGCTGCTTCTGACCCTATTATTGCCGAAGATATAGAGCCCGTTATTGAGACCGTCAAAGACTCAGGTGAAGCGTCTAGCGCTGTTGAACATGATGTTATTGTTCCCGATTTAGGCGACAGTGAACAGGTTGAAGTGATAGAGCTTGTTGCTCAAGTAGATCAAGTTATGGCGCAAGAAGAAACACTGATCGTACTCGAGTCAGATAAAGCAACGATGGAAATTCCCACGCCAGTAGCGGGTGTGTTGAAATGTTTTCAAGTAAGTGTCGGAGATAAAATATCGTCAGGTGATATTATTGCAACCGTTACGACTCGAAATGAGGCGAGAGAGCCTGGCATAACAACGCCTACAATCGAAAAAGAAGCAGAGAAGGCAAGCCAGCCAGAGCAAAGCATAGCTTTAAGCAGTCCTTCTCATGAAAGTGCCCCCGTTGGAGCGTTAGATAAAAGAAATACTCAGGTACATGCAGGGCCTTCAATTAGGAAATATGCACGAGAGCTAAGTGTTGATTTAAGTTTGGTGGCGGCAACAGGACCACGCAGCAGAATATTAAAAGAAGACCTAAACCAATATATAAAGCATCAAGTTCAAACGGCACAAAATTTATCATCAGGCCAAGTTAGTAATAATGGCTTGCCGACGCTTCAGTTACCTGACTTTTCGAAGTTTGGTGAGATTGATGTGGTTGCCATGGATAAAATTCAACGTATTACAGCAGAGAATATGTTGAAAAGCTGGCTTAACGTGCCGCATGTCACTCAGTTTGATGAGGCCGATATAACTGAAATGGAACTATTTCGTAAGCAACAAAAAAGCGTAGGTGAAAGCAAAGGTGTAAAACTGACACCTATGGCGTTTATTTTGAAAGCGTGTGCATTTTCGATGGAAGTACTGCCCCAATTTAATGTATCCCTTAACATGCAAGACAATCAGTTCATTCAAAAGAAGTATATACATATTGGTTTTGCCGTAGATACGCCAAATGGTTTAGTGGTACCGGTTATAAGGGACGTTAATAAAAAGAGTTTGTGGCAACTGGCTCAGGAATGTCAAGAACTCGCATCAAAGGCTAGAGATAAAAAGTTATTACCGAGTGATATGCAGGGTGGGTGTTTTACTATTTCTAGTTTGGGGGGGCTGGGTGGAACATCATTCACTCCGATCGTGAATACGCCAGAAGTGGCTATATTAGGGGTGTCTAAAGCTCAGTTTCAACCTAAGCTAAATGATAAAGGAGACTTTATTCCGAGGTTAATGTTGCCGTTATCGTTATCATATGACCATCGTGCGGTAAATGGCGCTGATGCTGCTCGATTTACCAGCATGCTTGGAAAGGTGCTAAGTGATTTAAGAGAGTTGTTATTGTGAGTAAAGTTATTCAGAATAAAGCTTGGTGTGATAGCTGTAGGGCTAGCATTATATATATCCCCCCCACACAAAAGAGCAAATAGGTATTATGGAATTCAAGACCCAGTTTATTCACCGTGAAGACCGGAGGATTACCCGACAAGCATTAACTGGCAAACATGGCTTCATGGCTAGGGTCGAAGTAAACAATGTTAGTGTTGATGTATCCTTTAACGACTTCTCAAGCTTGGGTTTCGCATTAACATTGCCTGGCGAACATGCTGATGTGATGAACGTAGGTGGCAGTATAGAGGTTTTCATCAGCCCACTATTGAATCATCAATATTTAATTAAAGGTATTGTGATTGATAAGCAATTGCTTAAAAATGCAGATATAAAAATATCTGCGGTTATTGAGCATGAACAAAGCAGTAAACATGATAATTATCACCCTGTTCATTTCAGCGTTGAACAAAGCTTAAAGGGGGTCATTATTCACCCTTTTGTGTATAAACAGAAAAGTTACTTTGAACTTGAGAGTTTGTCTAGAAATGGGTTTTATGCGACAGGGATACATTCAGAATTTACTTTATTTGATGGTATGGAGATAAAGTATTGTCTCGCGTCTATATCAGGTTTACAGAATGTTGTTGGCAAAGTCTCTAATGTGTCACTGACTGAACAGAATAAAATAAGGTGCTTTATAGAGACGCCAGTAATGACGTTCAGTGCGGAAGATGAATTATCTCAACACTGTTTTCATTATGCTCAAAAAACACCTAGAGATATTAGTAGGGCCGGACTGAACGCTAAACATATTCAAGAGTTAGTGCAGTATCGTTTTGTTGAAACTCAGGCAGAGTATGAAGCAGTCTTAAAGCTTCGGCGAAAAGCATATGCAAACCAAGGACTTTGTTCAAAAGAAGACCCCATTTCGACATTAGCCATGGAACAAGATGCTTATGGCAGAATATTGATTGCTTTTCATAATGAAAGGGTTATTGGTAGTGCATTATTAGTATTCGGTGAAAAAATCAGTAAGCCCTTCGAACTTGATTTTTTAATGCCTAAAAGCCAATTCGCGAAATTACCGGCATATGATGAATTAATGGAAATTACCGCGATTTGTATCGAAAAATACTATCAAGAAACAGACGTACTTCTTGGGGTGTTTGAAAACATGTATCAGGAAGGTTTATCTGCGGGGAAAAAGTATGTCCTTGTTGCTAGTCAGAATGATTGGGTATCGAAATACCAATTCATGGGCTTTAAGAAAACGGGGCAGAGGGTTAACCACCCAAGAAAAAATGATTTACAGTTAGATGTCATGATGTTGAATAAAGACACGGGGAAAACCGGGAAAGGAATGAATCCTATTCGTTGGTGGAAAGTCTGGGGACACGTCAGTCTGCATTTATATCAGCGACGAATTATTGAATATACCTGGGTGCAAAAATCACGCGTATATTTTAATCGAGGGCTTTATGCGGTACTGAAAGGCTTGAAAAATATCATGGGAGCGAAATAGAAGAACATCACTCAACCTCCTTGCAGAGGTTGAGTGATTTTATGCTAAGCCGGGTTTACGTTCTCAGCTTGCGGGCCTTTCTGCCCAGAACCTTCTGTGAAGGTAACTGCTTGGCCTTCGGCTAAGGTTTTAAACCCATCACCCTGAATACTGCTAAAGTGCACGAATAAATCTGGACCAGTTTCTCTTTGAATAAACCCAAAACCTTTTGATTCATTGAACCATTTCACTGTTCCTGAAAGTGTATCTGACATTTTCTAACCTTTTCCTTTAAATTAACTTCGTGATGAGCGTCATAAACTAGGGTTAAACAAACTCAAATTTAAAATCGTGCTCACATTCATGTTTGAATTACTTATTGCTGCTTGCTGAATTCTTGGTTTAAAAAAGCAGCTCATGCGAATAGGATCAAACTCACTAGTAAGTGTAGTAAAGGAATTGTGAATCAACAAAGTTCTAAAACGACATTTTTTAATATTTTTGATGGATTCTTATCGATTGTAGTTATATGGCTTGTTTTGATACCGTTCTTACAATAATTAGTATGAAGGAACATATCCTACATAACTAGATCAACTAACTTTTTTGTGAGCATCTACTATATTTAGTGTGCAAGACAGGAATGTTTATTGTGGTGAAATTGACTCAGATCAGGATTGAGTATGAAGAATATTATATTAATAGTCGAAGACAGCCGTTCTTTTGCCCTAAGCCTGGAAGCAGCTGTTCGACAGGGCAGCAGTTTTGATGTATTGGTTGCGCTTAATTATGCCCAAGCGTGCCAAATGTTAGAAAAATATAAAGAAGAGATATTTTTAGCCATTACAGATTTGAACCTTCCTGATGCCGAGCCTGGTGATGCAGCTAAATTGATGGCAACTAATAATATTCTTTGTATCGCCTTTACGGGTAACTTCAGCCGTGGCCTGAGAGAGGAAGTACTCTCGCTGGGTGTTTCTGATTACGTTTTGAAGAACGATAAACAAGATATCGATTATGTTGTGAATATGATTAATCGGATGTCTAATAATCAAAATATAGGTGTATTGGTGGTAGACGATTCAAGTAGTTCAAGGGAACTACTTTCTGCATTATTAGAAAAACAATGTTATCAAGTGACAGTAGCGGCTTCTGGGAAAGAGGCACTTAAGTTATTAGCGCAGGGTGCTCAGTTTAGAATACTGTTAATCGATATCGTAATGGAAGATATGGACGGCTTCCAACTGTTAAAGGCATTGCGTAAAAAACATGATGTCACTCAAATGTCTATTATTGGCATATCAGGTAAGGCTGATTCTATCGATGTTGCCAAATTTATGAAGTATGGCGGCAATGACTTCCTCACTAAGCCTATTGAACAAGAGCAGCTTTGTTGCAGGGTAAATACGAATGCTCAATTGTTAGATCAGTTCGATAACCTTAATCAGTTAAATTTACAAAAAAATGAGCTACTGGGTATGGCTGCTCACGATATTCGTGGCCCTTTAGGTGTCGTGATGTCGGGCTGCAGCATGCTTAAAAAAGAAGTGAGTACTGAACATGGGCGCATGTTAGTTGATTTGACGTCTGAAGCTGCAAATAACATGGAAGCCTTATTAGACCAACTTCTGGATTACAGTGCTATTGAAAGCGCCAGCATTTCGATTAATAAAACGCACTTTAACCTGACTGAGCTGCTGGACCAAATTGTAAAAGAAACAAGGCTTTTAGCGAGTGATAAACAGCAGAATCTGATTATTGACCCCATGATGGAAACCGTATGGATAAGAGCTGACTCGATGCGCATTAAAGAAGTGGTCCAAAATCTAATTTCGAATGCGATTAAGTACTCCCAAATGGGAGGGAACATAGAACTTGCGATTTCAAATAACCATAAAAAAGCTAGGGTTGAGGTGATTGATGAAGCTGGGGGTGTACCAGATGATGAAGTTCATCTTTTATTTGAGCCCTTTAATAATATATCTACCCAACCTACCGATGGTGAGCGGAGTACCGGTCTGGGCTTATCTATATGTCAGCGAATAATGGAACTTCATGGCGGTAAGGTGAAGTATCGATCAAATAAGCATATTGGTAGTATCTTTGAGGTTATTATTCCGTGTATTGAGGAACATTAGTTTATTAAAAAAACTGTGATGTGTTTCTCGTTAATGAATTGTTACAAATTGAAAAATTTCTACAACAGACTTATTTATTGCCAAGTACTATTCTTTAGTTATTGAAGTACGGAGGAGCGATTCAGGCCCGCCCCTCCAGAAACAACCCTTTTTTGAAAGATTTCGTTTTGTTGTTGTTTGCCCGGTTATGCCGGGCTTTTTATTGCCTGTCATAAAGTGAAATATTTGATTATGCTGAGTTAAACAGCTTCAAGGAGTTCATTGACTGCTAGGGCAAACTCGGTACCGGAGTCTTCCTGTAAAAAGTGACCTCCTTTCAAGGTAGTGTGTTTCATCCCTTTAGCGCCCGGTATGCGCTCTTGCATGTATTTATCTCCGCCTCGTGTAATGGGGTCGCCATTACTAAAGGTGGTTAGAAAAGGCTTTTCCCATTTTTCAAGAATTTTCCAAGCCTGCTTATTAGCCTCGGTTGCTGGGTTGTTGGTGTCTACTGGTACTAGGGCAGGAAAAGCGCGTGAGCCAGCTTTATACTTGCTATTCGGAAAGGGCGCATCATACGCTCTTCGTTCATCTTTGCTGAAAGATTTAAAGCTACCAAACTCAATAATTCGGGCAATGGGAAACCAAGGGCTATTTAATGCAAAGGCCTTCCAGTATTTAAAGGCAGTTGGTATTTTCTCTTCGCCAGTTGGTAGCATGCCATTGCCGACGACAATCGCTTTGAAACGAGCTTCATTTTCTGCGGCAAGTCGTAAGCCTAATAAGGAACCCCAATCCTGACAGACCAATGTAATGTTAGTTAAATCTAATTGTTCAATTAGAGACTCAAGCCAGTTCATGTGAGACAGGTAGCTGTAGTCTGATACTTTAAGGGGTTTATCTGATTTTCCGAAACCTATTAAATCAGGGGCAATCACACGATGACCTGCCGCCGAACAAACGGGAATCATATGTCGATACAAATATGACCAACTTGGTTCACCGTGTAGCATTAAAACAGGGTCAGCTGTCGACGGGCCTTCATCTAAATAGTGCATGCGTAAGCCACCGACATCCAAATAATTTTCATCAAATTGGTAATTTGGAAGGTTCTTAAATCGTTCATCGGGTGTTCTGATGTAATCTGTCATGTGGAGTCCTGTGCGCTATTTATTATGGTGATTAGTTTACTCAAGTCGTGGTGAAGAAATATGCTTGAAAATGAATTACTGTTTTTCGTTGTAAAACCTTCAATGGCGTCGATGTTTCATTGAATGTCCGGGTTTTTCGATTAACGGTTTTTCCGGCCATCGATGTCTAGGGTATTTACCGCGCATGTCTTTGGCAACATCAAAATAGGACGTATTCCAAAAGTTGGCTAAATCGCTTGTGGTTTGAATGGGCCTTTGAGCGGGTGAGAGTAGTTCGAATCGTAACGGTACGCGTTGATCGCCAATTCTAGGCGATTCAATTTCCCCAAACATTTCTTGAAGTCGTACGGATACCGTCGGACCTTGGTGTTTATCATAAACGATGACAATTTTTTTATTGCTCGGGGTAGTGTAGGTTAGTGGCGCTTCTAGATCTAAGGTATGCTGTTGATTCCAAGATAAGACACCTATCATTAGTTCGTACACATTCACCTTTTTAAGTTGGGCTAAACTCGTCACCTTTGATATGTAAGGCAGCAGCCATTGATCTACATTTTGAATTAATGAGGCCTGCGATAGTGACGGAAATGTTTCAATGACGCCACCTAACCATTCTGCTCTTACTAACCACTCTTCACATTTAGGTGTCCAGTTTAGTATGTTAAGACCTTCTGATTGTAGGAGCGTGTTGAGGCATTTGTGGAACTGGGCTGCTGGGATATTCGTTATCGTTTGAGACTTGAGGGTAAGTGCACGATATATAGAGTTTCTTCGGCCGGTAATATTCTGTTTAGAATCATTAAGGCGGTATTCATCTTGGTCACTGATCAGATGGCCGATACCGTCGTAGATATCTGCTAATGAAATGGCTGATGCACTGAAAATATGCCCCTCTTTTTTGTGGGCATTGCAATCACTAATGACCAGCCAATCAGAACCAAATAGGGAGTCTTGATCTAATAGTACGGCGCCTTTTCCATTCGCTAGTTGATATCGCCCGCAGTTTGTTGATCGCCTTTTGGCTAGGCGGTCCGGATAAGCTTTTAAAAGCAGCTTTGCTATGTGACGTTGTAAATCGGTCAGTGAGAAAATTGAAACTTTAGTCGATATATTAAGATGGCTTTTTAAGGACCTAGATGACGTTAGAATTTGTTCAACTATCGCGGCTTTTAAAGGCCAGGTTTGAAGAGCCTCTTTTTTGTTGGTTTTATAATCTTGTATCGCCAGTAAACGCTCAATAATATCCGCGCCGCGCTTGTGATAAAAGATTTCATTCTCAGATAGCAGCACTGAAAGCTCACAGGCCATTTGCTTCTCTATAGGGCTGTTTGCTTGAAACAACATGGATGCTAATCTAGGGTGTAACCCCAGTGATGCCGCGCGAGAGCCTAAAGATGTTATTTTACCAGCCGGACATATTAAACATAATGACGTTAAGAGTTCCTTGGCCGATTCGAAGTGGGCGGTAGGGGGCGGTGTGAGCCAATGAATAGTTTGGAAGTCAGTTAATCCCCATGCGAGTAATTCGAGTACTAACCCTGCTAAGTCAGCAGATAAAATTTCTTCGCCTTGATAGTCTTTTAGTGAGTTTTGCTTCGCTTCACTCCATAAGCGAATACACGACCCTTCTTGTAAGCGGCCTGCACGGCCTTTACGTTGCTCAGCGGATGCTTTAGAAATATACGTAGTTTCTAAGCGCGTCATGCAGCTCAAAGGATCATAAAGCATGTTTTTTTCTAAGCCGCTATCAATTACACACGTGATGCCCTCTATGGTTAAGCTTGTTTCTGCAATGTTAGTGGCAAAAATAATACGGCGTTTTCCCGACGAATCTTTGAGCAGAGCTCTTTCTTGTTGAACGATAGATAGGCCTCCATATAAGGGTAGGAAAACTAAGTTCGTGTCATCAGTAAATGTATTTATGGCTTCAGATAGACACCTTTTTATATCGGCTTGGCCCGGCAGAAATACTAGTGTATCGCCTTTTTTTTCAGCCCTTAATACTGACTTTAATGCATGAATTACCTGTGAACTCAGATAACGATTATTGCTGTGAATATAATCAACACTTACGGGGAAAGCGCGGCCTGGACATTTAATGACCGGTGCGTTGTCTAAATAGGCAGAAATTTCAGCTGTGTCTATGGTGGCAGACATAACGAGTAACTTTAAGTCTTCTCGAATCGTCTGTTGAACTTCCAACGCTAACATTAATGCTAAGTCTGTATGAAGAGACCTTTCATGGAACTCATCAAAAATGATTAGACCCACTCTGGTTAATTCAGGGTCATTCTGAAGCCTTCTCGTTAGAATACCTTCGGTGACGATTTCTAGAATGGTATTTTCAGATATTTTTCGGTCATTTTTTACTTGATAGCCAACCCGCTCACCTACTTTTTCCCCCAATTGCTTTGCCAAATAATAAGCAATGGATTTAGCGGCGACTCGTCTAGGTTCAAGCATGACTATTTTCTTATCGCCTAACCACTCAGCGTCAAGAAGACTTAAGGGTAAAGCGGTTGATTTGCCTGCACCTGGTTCAGCTTGTAACACCAGATTGTTGTTAAGGGCTAAAGTGGTCGATACCTGAGGAAGAAACTTGGTTATGGGAAGCAATGTTAACGCTCTATAGGGTATTTGTTGATGATGTGAGAGGGGGGGGTGTACTAAGCGTAGCGGGTGATCCGGGTAAGTTTTCCAACAAGAAACGCTTAATATTATCCCCCATTACCAGACGAACATCCTTTTCTGGCATGCCTGATTTGAGTAAGGCTTCCACGATGAGCGGTAAACCTCTCACGTCAAATATTGTTTTAACTGCGCCGTCAAAATCCGAGCCTAATGCAACGTGCTCTATCCCAACTAAATTTGCTGTGTATATAATTGCCTTTGCAATTGCATCAGGATCCGCCCCGCAAATAGCTTGGTCAAACATGGCAATACCAATTAAACCACCGTTTTGGGCAATTTGAGATAAGTGCTGATCAGACAGATTTCTAACATTATCACACGTCCCTTTTACGCCGGTATGAGAAACGATAATAGGGTTTTTTGCCGATGCTAAGACATCATCAATAAGCTTTGGGGCAGCATGAGATAGGTCAATGATTATCTTCATTTCTTCCATCTTCTTCAACGCCTCTCGACCAAAGTCAGTAATACCGCCATGAATTACACCATGAGCTGAAGCCCCAAGTTCATTATCAAAAAAGTGTGTTAAGCCGATCATTCTAACGCCAGCTTCAAAGACGATATCAATGTTTTCCAGTTTACCCTCAAGGGCTTGAGCGCCCTCAATACCCAAAAATCCAGCGGTAAGTTCTTTGTCACCCTCTCTCCGTTTTATATATTGAAGTAAGTCTTTTCTGGATTTAATAATCGACAATTTACCTTCTGAGAGTTGACTGAATTCATGAAGGCTATCGGCTTGAGTAATGACACGTTCGGTCAAACTAAACCAGCTTTTAAGGGGGCGGCCCTGCGCCATGAAAAGGCGTGTAATTTGATCGGTATCTCCGGTATTTCTGTCGAAATTAATACCCACCGGTGTTTTGTTGACGATGGTAAATGCTTGCAGGGCTATATTAGCTTGCAGCATACGCGGTATATCTTCGTGCCCATAAGCGTGTTCTTTAAGAATATCTCTTTGCCACAGTAGTACATCGCTATGTAAATCCCCGATAAAATCCAGAGAGTCATAAAGTGCAGCCGCCTTTTTATCCACCTGATAAGGTGCCGAGATGACGATAGTATTCATCTTTTTATCGAGAAAAGAGGGAGCAATTGCGATGACAAGAACATAAATCGCCACGAATATGACCGCGCTAAGCGGAAACCACTTTCTTAAAAAATTGGAGTGGAAAAAAATCATTGATAATCTCTGAAAAAGGGATGTGAGTTGGCAGAGTAAAGTTCTAATGGATAAAAGTCCAATCAGGTATTTTTTTATTAAGAAGCAGCTAAGTGTAGCCAGTGTGTAGCCAGTTTAAAACGGATAGAGAGATGGTCGCGTGAATATTGACCCAATAAACCAGAGAGCAAGGTAGTACTTTTTACTCATAAGTAGCGGTGGGATAAAATCAAATTTGGTTTCCATATACAAAGCGAGACTACATACTATTAGCGCAAACTATAGTATGACATCAACGTAATCCATTGGTTTAATTATTGGCGAGCGGATAGCATGGTTTCTGTGTGATTCAGATATTGAGGAGTAAGGTGATGCCTTATGTGAGTAAAGGGCGCAAGAAAATTTTTTATGAAACACGCGGGCAGGGTGAACCATTGTTAATGTTGATGGGTTGGCAGGGTAATAGGACATGGTGGCCCGAGTCTTTGCTTTCTCGTCTTGAAAAACACTTTTTGCTCATTTTGAGGGACCACCGAGGAACGGGGTTATCAAAAGACCCGTTAGGTCTTTACAGCATAAAAGGCTTAGCTAAGGATGCCACGCTAGTA
>ENA-OSET01004517-OSET01004517.1-sediment-metagenome-genome-assembly--contig:-NODE-4517-length-12260-cov-17.599934_pt1 | contig 12260 bp, 12 predicted proteins | sample MGYA00237882_ERZ534229 | MGnify/ENA primary metagenome ERZ534229 (study PRJEB26408, sample SAMN06266212) | sediment metagenome | isolation source: Hudson Canyon methane seep mesocosm | place...
TCCAGTTGCACCAACAGCAACGGTTACATTACCTGTCAAACCACTTGATAAATCTGCACTGCCATCAGGATTAGATCCTAATACAACATAGGTGCCGGTAATATTTGCATCATTAGTGTCGTTTTGTTCAGCAATAGTATTTGCGTTGACATATTCTTTAATTGTAACGGGGCCATCTTCGCCTTTAACTTCAACTTCAACAACAGCAAATAACTGTAAGCTTGCGCCGGTGTCATTATCGTCCAATACTGGCGGCTCATCATCATCGTTATGTGTTTCATCAATAATCGTCGTAGTGACTGCATTACTGTTGTAACTAATCGCTTCATATAAGCTCGCGTCACTGTAACTATCAGCCGTCAAAGAGACTGTGAACGTTTCACCATTATCAGCAAGTGCATCGTCAACGGCTGTTGAACTAAATGCAGTCGAAATTGTTGCCGTTGTAGTGCTTGTGGTGTAATCCGCATTAGTGGTTGTGTCATTGTTATTAAAAGCGACATCCACCGTACCTGTTGGTTGTGAAGCCAATGGAGTACCACCACCATCAACAGCTAATACGACATAATAAGCTGATGTTTCACCATCTTCATTAATTGTAGAATCTGCTGTCGATACGCTGCCATCCGAATTCGCTGCAAATAATTGGAAGGTGTAAGCAGTGTCATTATCAAATGGAATTTCTGGATCGTTAGCAGTTTCATCCAATATCACGCCGGTGCCTGGGTTCACACCGATTGTTGCCGCTGTAGGATCGGATAATTCAACGGTGAAGAATTCATTGTTATCTGCTACCGCATCATCCAATACAGCTACATGAACAAATGCCACTGTTTGGCCTGGTGCAAACGTTACTAAACCCGAGGTTGGTTCATAATCTTCTGTGCCTAAACCTGAACCATCTGTTTTCGCCGTACCATCTTTCGTTGAAAAACGAACGGTTACTATTGATGTAGATGGTTCACTTAGTTCTACTCTGAAAGTTGAAAAGGCAAACTGTTGTTCACTTTGACCTTCTTGATCAGGACTTTCATCATACGTAACAGTACCTAGATCACCACTTTCAATTTCACCAAAGAAAGTAGGTCGAGGGCTACCATCGTCTTCATCACGAAATACAAATGTACCTGGCTCATACACATCAGCTGAGTCAGAAATACTAACTGTAGGTAATGCAATATCAGGTGCAATTACTGTTAATGTCACTGTGGCAATATCAGTATCACCATCATCATCAGTTAATTCATAGTCAAAGCTGTCTTCACCTGCAAAACCTGGGTTTGGTGTATAAACAAAGCTACCATCGTCATTAAATACAACTGAACCATTAGCTGGATCTGTCACTTGTTCAAACGTCGCAGGTGCATCACCTTGGTCATCATTAGGTACAACTGAACCAGTGATAGCCACATCGACGCTCGTTGCAAACTCATCATCAACCGCATCAGGTAAACCATCAACAACAATTGTCACTGTGGCGATATCAGTGTCGCCATCTTCATCCGTTAATTCATAGTCAAAACTATCTTCACCAAAGAAACCATCATTAGGTGTATAGGTAAAAGTGCCATCTTCATTAAATACAAGCGAACCATTTGTTGGATCAGTTACTTGTGCAAATGTCGCGGGTGCATCACCTTGGTCATCATTCGGTACAACCGTAGCTGAGATAGCAACACCTTCTTCGGTAACAAAGTCATCATTAACAGCATCTGGACCAGCATCAACAGTAATCGTCACTGTTGCTGAGCTTTCACCGTTAAAGCCATCTGTCATTGAATAAACAAAACTATCTTCGCCATTAAAGTCAGGGTTTGGCGTATAAGTGAAACTACCATCTTCGTTTAATGTTACTTCACCATTTGCTGGTTGGCCAAATGTAGTAACGGTTAAAGTTTCACCTGCATCTGCACCACTATCATTAGGCAATACGCCTGCACCAGCACTGATAATAAGTGGTGTATCTTCTTCTGTTGAATAGACATCATCAACCGCTAGTGGCGGTGTATCATCATCAATAATAGTGACTGTAGCGGTATTGTTTGCTGGATCAACCGTTGCGTTTGTAGCGTCGGTAATCGTGATTACAAAGTCTTCATTCGCTTCAACTAAATGATCTTCGACAATATTAACTGTCACAGGGAATGACGTGACACCTGCAGGGATAGTAATAGTATTGACTAATGCACCGTCAAACCAATCGACTAAATGTTCTGCTGTGCCTGCTGCAAATTCATAAGTCACCGTCACGTCTTGATCAAACGGTTTTGATAGATTTAATTCAAAAGTGATTTCACGTGTGCCACCATCACTTGTTCCTTCAAGGATATTAGCCGCACTACCGCTGACAGTAACTGGCGTCTCTTCGGTTGGCGTTTCAGGTGGAACAGGCTGGCCAGTTGTAGGATCTATCACTGTTTCCGGTTGACCTGTTACAGGCTCGCCAGTCACAGGATCAACAATACCTAAATCAACGGCAATAGATACACTGATAACAGGTGCATCTTCTGGGAGCTCTTCAACACGTGCTTGTGGGAACACATTGGCAACACCCGTAGTATCAAAACCACTTGTTACTTCGCCTAAAGGTTGAAGGTGTTCAACAACAGGAGCTGTCGTACCTTCATTTCCGGCTTCTTCTCCTGCGCCTGCAGCTGTTGCTTCACCAAGTTGGGTTGGATCAACACCATCTAATAAGGCTTGTTGCAATGCATCTACATCAGAGGCAACATCGTCTGCGACCACTTGGGCAACAGTAGGATCAAATGCTTCACTATCAAGGATTGCTTGGGAGTTTCGACCAAGATCCATCAAACTACCATCAGTAAATTCAATTTCAATCGCGCCATTCATTGCAGTTGAAATAATTTCATCAGCAAATACGCTATCACCAACTTGAAGGTTACGAATCGAACCATCCGCTGCTGTTGCTGTTGCTGAACCAATAACTGTTTTAATAATTCCGATTTGACTCGCCATTATTTATCTCTCTCCCAAAGTGTTCTATATCAATATGGATACATTTATCCATTTCTGTGGGAGTATTTTGCTCTTTATTGGTGCAGATGCATATTGTACTTTGGTACTAGATTGGAAAACATTTCTATTTTCAATCACTTAAAGTGTTAACTAGTTCACATTTATCAATTGATCATGACAAATTGAGTCATCAACGTCACTATTAGAACTATTAGAACTATTACTTATTCAATCATGCTTCTTTTTCTTTAAGTGGCGATAAACTTCTTTTACAGGTCCATTAGCTCCAGCAATTGCCAATGAGCTTTCAATTGAAGCATGTAAGCCTTCAATTAATTTTATCTCTTGCGACTGAGCAATATAGTCACGAATATTATCTGCTATAAAATCGATTATATCAGCTGACTGGTTAACCCCGAATGCTACGCCTAAATCAATCAAAACATGTCTATTTGGAAAAGCTTTACTCTTTTTCATACTTAATGCCATATGATTATCAATGCTGTCATAAATAATCGTATGAGTAATATCGTAAGGTGGTGCTAAAACGATGTCTTTTTCACCTAATGTATATTGTAAAGCAAAGTTTTTAAGATGGGCATCACCATTGCCAATCAAGCAATTAAAGACAATCAATTTATACGCTTTTTCTACTTGAACAATCGACCCAGTATATAAACGAACTGCTTTCAGCAATGACTCATAACTGGAATTATATTTTTCATCCCCTTGCTTGCCCATTAATGTTGCAAAGTCTTCAAAGGCTAGTCGCTTGCCATCAACCTTATCAAAACGTTCGATAACATAACTTTCAAGATTTTCTGATAAATATGTTTTTGGTGGTGCCAACTGGCAATGCCTTGCTGCTTCCATACACACATATTCATTCACAGTAAGAAGCGGAAATTCTTCATCATAGGTTTTAACAATTAAATCTTGTTGCTGCACAGCAACACGACTCTGTATCTCCGTATTGATCATCACTTTTGGCTGAACACCCGACAAGATCCCACGCAGATAGTATTTTTCTAACAGCTGAGGAAATAGCTTATCTTTGGATTGCCACGACAAAATGTCATTAAGCGTTATTTGTTCTACACTTGGTAAGCTCACTCCCGCATCAAAGTTTAAAGCACCAATACCATCAGCACCTTGCAAGGCAAGAAAATACATATCATTGATTTTTCCATACCGTGCTAACTTCTCTGAAATATAACGCCGAATAAAACCTTCTGGTAAGTTTTGGCTGAAGATCGGATGAATAGCGCCATGATTATAAGCATCATTACGACACTTCATCGTCAGTGAAATAGGAAGTTCTTGCTGAGTATACTGAAAAGAATGATATGCTCCATGCGTTAGAAGGCCTAACTCTGTAGTCTGTTCACTTTGATTGTATTGAACAGACAGTTGTTCAATTGATGCAGGCAGCTTAAGATCAGTCATCTTTAAACAATTCACTTAAGGTATCAAAATCCGTCTGCTGAGGATTTTCAGTCTCAATAGTTAAAGCATACCCCATTGAAGCCAAATAACGTTCATAGATCTTTAGCGATCCAGTATAACGTCCCGTTTCAATTTTAGAAACAAGTGACCGATCAATGCCAATACAATCAGCCGCCTCAGATTGAGACATTTTTTTGTCTTTTCGTGTCGCTTTAAGCTGTAAGCCTATTTTTTCTCTATGTAGCATATTTGACTCTATTTTGTGACCATATAAACACAGAAATAGATGAATGGCAACACTTGTGACTATATAGTCACTCATAGTATCAGTCCAACTAAATCAAATATCACCCTCACCAAGCTCAATAAGATGCGTATCGTCACTATTTAAAACCTGCTTTATCTCTTCCATTTCAGTGAGGCTTCGCTCTAGTTCAGGGAGAGAAAGCTGAGTATCAGTGCGAATGGCCGCTGCCACTTTTTTTATATCCATTATTTATTCTCTCTTCTATCCAATTTCTAAATTCCTAGTTCGAATTTAATCATTAGCGTATTAAATAACTAGTTTTTTAGATTGCTTAAGCATTCCTTGTACTATTTTATCTGCTAGCTCTTGTGGATAGGTTTCAGGTAAAAGTTGGTATACCTTTTGACTAACACTTTCCGTTGCATCAATAATTTCTGTTATTAGCTTATCGGCTTCATTCTCAGAAATCCCCACCTCTTTTGCATGATGTAAAAAATGTCGTCGTTGAATCTGCTGAATATGATAGTAATTCTTACTTCCTTTTATGGCCATCGCCATTTTAGCTTTTTGAATAGAAATTTGATCACTATTTATTCCAATAATAGGATGCGCAGATAATATATCGTATAGCGGTGTTAGCTCATATCTGTTTTTAGAATGATGGAAAATACTAAAGTTTTTACTGTGGCCATCCGTTGCCATTAATAAATAAAAGATGATCTGTGCTTTAAAAAACAGCTGTTTATCTCGATACGAATCACTTGCACCATCTAATATTCGCATACACTCTGTCACGCTCAAGCCACCATCACTTTGGTATTTTTGAAGTGGTGAAATCCCTTTAACCTGACACATATCTTCTAGAGGCAATCGTATGATCCAACTTTTATCGCTTGCTAATTTACGATCAAACCGTTCAACAATAAGTACTTTTTGATCTTCAAATTGGGCCATATCACAGTGAGCAACTGGCAAGCCAAATGCTGCAACTATTTTTGAGCATAACCACTCATTTTCAACAGAGTGTTGCATATCTGCTTTCATATTGCCGACTAAGCCTAGCGGTAATTTAAATATATGCGTTGTTGGTGTTGCTCCTATTGGAAGACACCATTGCCCCTCATGCCAAAGTAAGGCTGTTTTTTCTTGCGCACCTGCAAGTGAAAGCCTTAATTCATCATTCTTCTCTTCAAAGCCTAACGGCATAGTGGCTGATGAATGCCTCAAAATAGAGGCCACTTCATGTTCTGATAATGGTTTAAATAAAATGGCCTTAACATCGGGAGTTTCATTAACAGCTAATAACTGTACTGCACCCACACAATCTCGCCCCAACTCCACAAGCAAATCAAACGGTGAGGCACTTTTTGCAGCAAACTTTTGAGCTAAACGTTCACGAATTTGCGTACTATCAGGTAGTAAGTTGTCAAAATAAAACCTAACCTTATCGCCTCGGTGCTTTTGATTGCCCGGTGTAAAAGGCAATGATAATGACAATGGCCGCCCCTGCTCACTATTCACCCACGCTTGATCATAATGAAGCTCTTCTACGCCTAATCTTCTTTGCCAAAAGCCAACATAAATACCATTCATCCATATATTAAGTTTGTTTTTCTTTGCCATTACCAATCATCCTGCTGGTTTTTAATTGCTGGGCTAACAGCATCTGACAAGCTTAATCTAACATCCAATAACGTTAAGACATTAAACAGTCTTTCAATAGTCACTTTTTGGGGGCTTGATTCAAGTGTTTGATAGGTCTGCTGGCTAACCCCCAGTTTGGCTGCTAATGCTTTCTGAGATAACCCTTTTGATTTACGGTAACCAACAAGGATTGGCTTTAACTGATCAAGCGTATTAATTGTATAGTTCATTATTACCACCTGTAAATAACAGCCTATAAGCTGTATCCATTAAATACATCATATACACTGTATTAATAAATAACAACTTATAAACTGTTATTTATTGTCTTTTATCTGACTTCGAGAGACAGATAAAAGACCGTTTTCCAGCAAGTAGGCTAAGAACTATTTACACATTTCGACAATGGCATTAACTGAAAAAGACAAACCAATTATAGGGAAACTGGTGATATGATTTATGTCGCCACTATTTTGAAATAAAGTGCATTATTAGTAAGCAGCCTGAAACAAAAAACCCGCTAACTTAGCGGGTTTTAAGTATTTAATAACATTATGAAACAAGCTGAAACATCACTCAATATTCTGAATTTGCTCACGCATTTGCTCGATCAATACTTTGAGCTCAACAGAGTGGCGTGTTGTTTCGGTATTGATTGATTTTGAACCTAAGGTATTAGCTTCACGGTTTAGCTCTTGCATTAGAAAATCGAGACGTCGACCGGTCGGTTCATTTCGTTGCAGGACATTTTGAACTTCTGTGATATGACTTTGCAGGCGATCGAGTTCTTCAGCTACATCACTTTTTTGTGCCAACATGACCATTTCTTGTTCTAGGCGTTCAGGATCAAGTTGAACCTGCAATTCAGCAACACGTTCTGCTAGTCGTGTTCGTTGCTGCTCTAATATGTCAGGCATTCGTGCACGCACATCAATAGCGATATTGTTAATTTCAACACAACGCTGGGCAATCATTTGTTGTAATGCGGCACCTTCGGTTTCACGTGTGTCGATTAATTCATCAATTGCTAGACTAAGACTTGCCATGACAGCTTTATTAAGCGCCGCTTGATCGAGGCTATCTGCTTGCAATACGCCCGGCCACTGTATTACTTTCAGCATGTCAACGGGTGCAGGTCGAGTGGTTAACATCGCTAAGTCATCACAATGAGCAATGATTGATTGAGCTAAATCACGATCAATCTTAACTGATGATTGTTGATCTTCAGGTGTTTTATAACGCAAGCTTGCATCGACTTTGCCACGTGCCAATTTATCCGAAAATAGTTTTTTCATTTTCATTTCTAAAGGACGGAAACGTTCGTCTAAACGCAAAGATGTTTCTAAATAACGATGATTTACGCTGCGAATTTCCCAGGTTAAATCACCTTGTTGTGTTTGCTCTTCTTGGCGAGCAAATGCGGTCATGCTTCGTGTCACAATCATTCCTGAACTTAAAGATATAAAGGAACATATTAACATGAGCATAAGCCACGTATAATGGTGAAATCATTTTCGAACTATTTAAGGAAGTCTCTATGCGCCCAAGCGGTCGTCAAAACAACGAATTACGCCAAGTTACAATTACTCGCAACTATACCAAACATGCTGAGGGTTCTGTTTTAATCGAAATGGGTGATACCAAAGTATTATGTACTGCTTCTGTTGAAGAGCGAATTCCACCGTTCTTACGTGGTAAAGGTGAAGGTTGGGTTACGGCTGAATACGGTATGCTACCTCGCTCTACTGGCTCACGTATGGCGCGTGAAGCAGCACGTGGTAAACAAAGTGGTCGTACGCAAGAAATTCAACGTTTAATTGGCCGTTCATTACGCGCTTCTATTAACTTAAAAGCATTAGGCGAACGTAGTATTACGATTGATTGTGATGTTATCCAAGCGGATGGCGGCACACGCACAGCCTCTATCACTGGTGCTTATATTGCACTACAAGATGCAGTTAATACATTAATTGCCCAGAAAAAAATTAAGAAAAATCCATTATTAGGTCAAGTCGCGGCTATTTCTGTTGGTATCTACAACGGTGAAGCAGTACTTGATCTTGATTATGCTGAAGATTCAAATGCTGAAACAGATATGAATGTAGTGATGAATGAAGCAGGTGCTTATATTGAAATTCAAGGCACGGCTGAAGGTCATGCTTTCCGCCCTGAAGAATTAACAGCGATGTTAGCCATTGCTGGTGAAGGCATTACTGATTTAATCGTCAAACAACGTGAAGCGCTAGAACAATAGGATACATTCATTATGAATAAAATCGTGCTTGCTAGTGGTAATAAGGGCAAACTGCGTGAGTTTGCCCAGTTGTTTGCCCCGATGGATATTGAAGTCATTCCTCAGTCTGAATTTAATGTGCCTGAGGCGGAAGAAACAGGGCTAAGCTTTGTCGAAAATGCCATTATCAAAGCACGTAATGCCTGTGAGCATACCGGATTGCCCGCCATTGCTGATGATTCCGGCATTGAAGTTGATTATTTATTAGGTGCTCCCGGGATTTATTCTGCTCGTTATGCTGGCAGTGATGCCAGCGATGATGATAATTTAAATGCCTTATTAGCGGCTCTTAATGGTGTGCCTGAACATGAACGTGTTGCTCGTTATCAATGTTTATTAGTGATGATGCGCCATTCAAAAGATCCGACCCCCTTAATCTGCCAAGCGGATTGGCAAGGTCATATTTTGACCGAGGCCAGCGGTGATGGTGGTTTTGGTTATGATCCTATTTTCTGGGTAGCAGAAACAAAATGTAGTGCGGCGCAACTTACTGCCGAGAAAAAACATGCGATTAGCCACCGTGGTAAGGCTATTCGACAATTTATGCAAGAATTTCAAGCTTAGTTTTTTACTCAAGTAGTTGTAGCTCAGGGATACAAAAAATAATTTTATGTTTAACTTCACTGCCCTGCCACCGCTTAGCCTCTATATTCATGTGCCTTGGTGTGTGCGTAAATGTCCTTACTGTGATTTTAACTCTCATAAAGCGCCACAGGATTTACCCGAAGATACTTATGTCGATGCCTTGATTCGCGACTTAGAACAAGAGTTACCATCGATTTGGGGACGAACCGTTCAAACAATATTTATTGGCGGTGGTACACCAAGTCTGTTTTCTGCCGAAGCGTATGAACGACTATTTTCATCCATCCGTGCTTTATTACCGCTCAGTCCACAAGTAGAAATTACCCTAGAAGCCAATCCAGGCACCTTTGAAGCACAGCGTTTTTCTGACTATCTTGATATAGGCATTAACCGACTATCCATTGGTGTGCAAAGCTTTAATGATGAGTCTTTAACGGCATTAGGCCGAATCCATGATAGCAAGCAAGCCATTAAGGCCATCGAAACCGCCCATAAAGTCGGTTTTGAAAATTTCAATTTAGATCTGATGTTTGGCCTGCCTCATCAAACTGAAAAAACCGCCAGAAATGATGTGGCGACTGCAATTGCACTCGAGCCTAGTCATATTTCCTATTATCAACTCACTTTAGAACCGAATACTTTATTTTATCAACAGCCACCGACCTTACCTGATGAAGATCCCATTATTGACTGGCAGATTGCCAATCAACAACGACTCAATGAAGCCGGTTATCAACAGTATGAGGTATCGGCTTATGCCAAAAATAATCAGCAATGCCAACATAATATAAATTATTGGCAGTTTGGTGATTATCTCGGTATTGGTGCTGGGGCTCACGGCAAGATAAGTGACGCTGCTAAACAATCCATCACACGACGTTCTAAACAAAAACAGCCACAAGCTTATATAGAATCAGCAGGATCAGCAGCGGTGGTTCTAAATGAAGAGCTAATTACTAAAAAAGATATTGGCTTTGAGTTTATGCTGAATGCGTTACGATTAACAGATGGTTTTCCTACGCCCTTGTTTTATCAACATGTAGGTCTGCCTATTTCACATATTAATAAAGCGCTACAACAGGCAGAACAACTGGAATTAATCACTTATGATATTCATCGTATCTGCCCGACAGAAAAAGGCCAACGTTATCTAAATAGCTTAGTCGAGCTGTTTTTACCTGAATGAATCTCAGATTCAAAATATTTATCGTGCTTGCAGTGTAAAAAAGTCTCATAATATAGTCAGTAGACCAATAAACAGGAGTCAGTCATGAACAAGATCAGTTTAATTGTAGCAGGGACACTTTTAATATCGATGACATCATTAAGTCATGCTGATGTTATTTCAATTGCTGAACCAAGTTACTCAACACCCAATTCGGCTGAAGGCGTTTTGCGACCTATCAATGGCCTAACGATGAATGATGTTGAGCAAAAATTCGGACAGGCTGAGAACACATCAGGCCCCGTCGGCGACCCAGCAATTACCACGTGGACATACCCGCAATTTTCAGTCTTTTTTGAAGATAATATTGTGATTCATTCGGTTATCGCGCGCTAAATAGCAAAATGAAATTACTTTCCGTCAATGTCTCACAGCCGGTAGAAATTGATTATAACGATACGCGCATTTCAACCAGTATTTTCAAAAAACCTGTGTCAGGCAATGTTGAAGTATCACGATTTAACTTAGCTGGCGATCAGCAAGTTGATCTCGAAAATCATGGTGGTGGTCATAAGGCGGTATATGCTTTTTCTGCAGATCAATATGATTTTTGGCGCCATGAATTATCTCGACCTGAACTACATTATGGTCAATTTGGTGAAAACCTAACTATTTCAGAACTCGATGAAGCTGTTTTATGTATTGGCGATCAATTACAAATCGGTGACTGTATTCTAGAAATAACCCAACCTCGAGTCCCCTGCTTTAAATTAGGTATCGCCTTTGATCTAGCGACAATGCCTAAACGTTTTATTCAACACGCTCACACGGGTATTTATTTAAAGGTGTTACAGGCGGGAACCATTAAGGCAGGTGATGTCGTTAAACTGATTTACCAGCAGCCTAAAAAATTGGCCGTTAAAACCCTGTTTAAAGCCTATTTTGATAACAGTGTTACTAATGCAGATGAGGTGATGAAAATCGCATCTGAGGTTCATCAACTATCAGATGAATGGCGTGACAAGGTAATTGCTCGACTTTAACTTTAGTGTTCAGCTGAAAAACGTTTTCTCGCACTCTCAGGTATTGTTCCTAATCGGGCATGGTGCAAAGAATCAGATTCAATAACGACCAACACTAGAACGGTCAATAATGTCGGTAAAATACCTAAACCACCAATCAATGCATAGACCATTTCAGTCATCATATTGGCATATTCTTGCCCCAACCAGCCAAGAAAAGAGACTGTACATAATAGTGCTAAAACACCACTAAACAGCAGACTCCAACGGCGTGCAATTTGCCAATGAATATAGACAAACTCACTATCTTCCCGCTTCACTCGACTTGCACGATAGAACGTTATAGCAAGGGCAATGAAAGAAAAGAAGGGCACTAAAGCGAGAAACTTAATGTAGTGGCCACCAAAAGCAGCAATAGCGGTAAACAATAAAATATGATTCATAATCAAGTTACTTAAGAAAATATCGTGCGGAACTTTTGCCGCATTAATTTCCTCTTCTGTTACTTGCTCATGTTCACTCATTTATTGCTCCTGATAAAGGACTGGACAGCCCTTAATGAACTGTCCAGTCATTCTCAATTTAGTCAGCCATATTGTTCAAAATAGCTTCACGAACAGCATCTAATGTTGCATCAACCGTAACCAGCGGTGATGTACTTTGTTTGATTGCTGTATCAGGATCTTTCAATCCATGACCTGTAAGCGTACAAACAATCATGCTGCCTTCAGGAATTTTACCACTGTTGATATCGTTAATGGCGCCTGCTAATGATGTTGCAGAAGCAGGTTCACAGAAGATACCTTCATGTTCAGCTAATAATTTTTGTGTTGCTAAGATATGCTCATCAGTACATTCATCGAACCAGCCTTGTGACTC
>ENA-OSET01004518-OSET01004518.1-sediment-metagenome-genome-assembly--contig:-NODE-4518-length-12259-cov-5.641438_pt1 | contig 12259 bp, 10 predicted proteins | sample MGYA00237882_ERZ534229 | MGnify/ENA primary metagenome ERZ534229 (study PRJEB26408, sample SAMN06266212) | sediment metagenome | isolation source: Hudson Canyon methane seep mesocosm | place...
GGCTATATAGCTCAGCTGGTTAGAGCACATCACTCATAATGATGGGGTCCCTAGTTCGAATCTAGGTATAGCCACCAATCAAAACCCTTTCAGGGTAAGGCTTTCAGGATGATTAGCCTTGTACAGTTGTGGTACTGAAAATTCATTTATATAGTTATTTCTATAGTTAATTGTAGGAATAGCCTAGATATTGAGGTTCAGTAATGGCTGGTTATTTCATCACAAAAAAAATGCTTAAATCTAAGCAAGTACGCTATACAGCGACGATTACTCATAAATCGCGGAATTACCGCACTAAAACTTTTCGACGAAAACAAGATGCCACAGAATGGGCTTGTCGATTCATTCTCGATGTTGATAAATTAGCAGCTGCTGGAAAACGGCCATGCGATGTCACTTTTGATAAGCTAGCTGATGAATACCTAGCGGAATGGACGGGAACAGATACAAGCCGAGTTCAGGCTATCATAAAGTTTTCCGCCTATTTTAACTCCAAACGGCTAGATAAAATAACAACAGATGATTGTCGAGAACTACTTCGAAAGTGGGATAAAGATAAATATGCCCCCGCCACCTTCAACAAATACAGGGCGATGCTGTCTTCACTTTTTGATTACGCATGCCGTCAAGATGAAGAGTCTGCCCGCACGTATATCAGCCAGAATCCAGTTAAGACAATACGAAATAAACGGCTAAATAATCAGCGTGTGCGGTATTTATCTGATGATGAAAAGCTGAGATTAGTCGCTGTCTGCCGTGAAATAGGTGGCAAATTTTATATTGCTTTTTTGATTGCTCTGAGCACGGGGATGAGAAAAGGCAATATGCTTTGGCTGACATGGTCTGATGTTGACTTTGAACGGGGCTTGTTGACTGTAGAACAAACAAAAAATGGTGATCCGATCCAGACACCACTTCCCTCTCCAGTTCTTGATCTGCTGGCAGAATACAGAGAGATAGGAAATGGCTTGATCTTTCGATCGACTACGAACCCTGCTAATCCGGCTGATTACAAAAAGCGGTGGAACCGTGCTCGAAAAATGGCCGCGATAGAGAACTTTCGCTGGCACGACCTGAGGCATGATGCGGCTAGTACGCTTGCTCGAGATGGGCGAACATTACTTGAAATAGCCGAAGTATTGGGCCACAGAAGCCTGCAGTCGACGAAGCGCTACGCTCATTTATCAACCGATCATAAACACAAGATCCTTGGCGAGACGATGTCGAAAGCACTGTCAAAATTGCTCTAATTTCTCCTGCTTAAACTCCTCTTCTTTGGCTACCAGCCTCGTTTTTCTTGTGTTGAAGGCCGCCTCTGTCATGAGGCGGAGCTCCTAACCCGCCACGCCGGACATTCGGTTGGATATTGAATTTGCGGGTCTCGTTGTGCGACGCTAACAACGTCAAACAACAGGAGATAACGAGAGATGACCGACCACGAACAATTAGACGATTTTGTCACCCCAGATGAGTTTTTATCGCGCCACCCAAATTTATTTGAGCGCCGAGAACTAGGGTGGCTGATCAAAAATAGGCAGCATAATAATTTTTCATCTGTAGTGAAAAAAATAACGGCGAGGAAATTTTTAATTCACGTTCCTAGCGCGCTTACCTGGATCAATAATCGATGAATACTATAACCGATAGCCGCTGGATGTGGCTACACAACTCGGTTGTAAGAAAATCTATTGTTTTGATTGGTGACATGTACGATGAGTAGTATAAAAGAGCTACCGAAAGATGATCTGGCCTGGTTACAGCTTGTACGGCCAACCTTGACGTCATTGGTCAAAAACCAAAGTGTAAATGATCGTGACGTAGTTATTTATTTTATTTTGCGAGCAGTGGCAGATTTTGAAACTGGTGAAATAGATCTCACCCGATCAAAAATAGCCCAAATTTTTGGAATGGACATACAAAAAATAGGTAGAGCGATCGAATCACTTATTTCTTCAGGGTACATTAAAGCCAAAAAATACAGAGGAAAACCAAATACATACATGATCATGGATACTGCAACATTATCTAATCGTGAGGTGAAATGGAGTTATATTCCTCAGAAATTTGGCAAAATTTCTGAGGAACTTAAAAAAATGAAAAAAACGGGTGAACTGCCAAACTCACCTTTCATTCAGATTGGCGAGCTAAATCTCAATGTACAGATCAATATTAACAATTCCTCTTCCCCTGTTATCACACCGGATGAGCTAGCAATAATGAATGATCTTGCCCAAAAGGGACTTTTGCCAAAACTAGTCCTTGAACAGTTATCCACATATCAAAAATGATAGTAGTCAAAAAAGATAGTACACCACTATCAAAAATGATGGAGATTAGGCAAAAGGACTATCAAAAATGATACCCCTTATATATAAGAAGTAGATCTTATAGATCTTTTAGAACAAAAAACCTGTGGATAACCTGAAATTATTTGCGCAGTCTAAGGCGGACACAGTAAATATAACGCTCACGGTCCTGTTTAGACTGTGATTATTTGGGAGGGGAGATTGTAACTCTCTGTTTATAAACAGTTAAGATAAGTTTTCTAAAATAAGTAACATTCTCTAGTACATCTTATTTTTAAAAAAAGGGCTTTTAAGTTGCCCTTTGACAAAATTGTGTTTTTCTAAGGGCGAGGCGAAGCTTTTAAGCTTGCTTATGTATTTAATAAAGGGAGAAAAAATGAAAAAAAATATAAAAATAATTGAGCATGATAATTACATCAACTATCACATTATTTTATTTTTGCTCAATAGAACTAATCATTGCAAAAAACTACCTGAATTGTTCGAAGATGAAATTTTTCAGCTGTCAGATAATATGGCCAAAACCCTCGGCATTAGCCATATTCAGATTGATTTGGACAGAATGGATCAGAAGATCGATCAAGTAATAGCCGATCGAGAGATTGATCCAGAATTTTATGAGTTAAATAAAAAACTGAATAAGAAATTCTGGCAATTTTGGTTATGAGAACTGGTATTTTTGTCTGTTTTATATATGTAAAAGAAAAGAAGGAAATATGAGTTTGGCTGGATTTATGAATTTTCTTGGCTTGGAAGGTATCGAGTTTCCCGTACTGTTTTCGAGAGTGTTTTTTTCCTTTATTTCAGTTTTAATCACCATTTTCTTAGTAGCTATTCTATCAATAGTTGCTAGATTCACATCTACTCGTGAGCAATACTCATCATCTATAGTCACTATAGTTTCCTTGGTGACTGCGATCTTTTGTGCCTTTTTTTTAAGAGAAGGTACTACTAATTTCTTAGTCAATAATATGTATGGTTACAAAGATATTGCAGTTTTTATGATCGATAAAATAAATGGGGACTTAAATGTGTTCGAGCCAGTTTATTGGCCGCTATTTATTGCAACCAGTGCTGTAATAACAGTTATCTCTGCTGTGTTATCACTATTAATAATCCTGGTTCATTTAGGAGTCGGTGAGCAATGGACAAAGCGAGGGGCCGTAATCAAATCAGCAAAAGGGAAAATGTCAAAAAGATTATTGAAAATAGGCGGTTCAATTATTCCCACTAATATTGAAACACGTGGTTTTGCTATTTTTGGAACAACAGGGTCGGGTAAAACACAGGCATTTATGGTGATTGCAGAAGTTGCTAGAAAACGGGGCCAAAGATTAATTGCAATTGATCCTGATGGTGATTTGATGAGTCGATTTTTTAAAGAAGGAGATGTCATTTTAAATCCACAGGATTCAAGAACTGTAGAATGGTCAATTTTTGCGGATCTTAAACACATTTCAGAATGTGTTGATATTGCTGAGTCAATAATTCCTGAAGGGACAGGTGAAAATAAACATTGGCATACATCGGCACGAATCCTGACAGCATCTATCTTAGAGGGATTAATTTCTAAGAATAAGCTAACAACTAAAGACTTTCTGCATATTTGTTTATTTGCAGACATAAAAGAGATTATTACTTTAGTGCAAGGTACTGAAGGTGAGCGAACGATGAGTGGAAGCAATACGAAAGGGCGGGATTCAATATTATCAATAGTTGCTGAATCATTACGAGCGTGGAGATCCTTAGATCAGGCTGCTGGAAAGGAGGCTTTTTCACTGAGAGACTGGATGTCAGATGATAATAATGAATCTTGGCTTTGGATGCCTTATTCTGCATCATCAAGTGCTGCAAGTGCATCATTACGACGAACTTTCATCGATATTATGATGCGAGAACTAATGACGCTTGGAGAAGATAGTGAACGAAGAATATGGTTTCTACTTGATGAGCTGCACGAGCATGGACAACTAGATATCTTACCCAGAGCAACAGCTCGTGGACGAAAGTATGGGTTAGTTCATGTCTTGGGCATTCACGCTATTTCACAGTTGAAAGAAATCTATGGAGAACATCAAGCAACGTCCATTATGGCAACAACGGGGAATAAGTTGATCTTGAAACAATCAGATCCAGAAACTGCTGAATATTGTTCACTATTGATTGGCGATCGAGAAACGGAAAGGAAAGAAAAATCACGAACGCAATCAGAAAAAGGGATGAGTAGAAATACTTCTTACCATCACCAAATTGATAGAACTATTTTACCTGCAGATTTACAAAATAAAATACAAGATATGAGTGGGTTTTTACTGCTGTCAGGACAAGGTATCTTTAAAGCAAAATTGGAGTTCCTAAAAAATAAATATCCAGTAACCTTTTCTCCTGAAATTAAAAAAGAACATTCAGTAAAAATAGGGCAGAAGCTGCAGGTAAAGAATAAGGACGATTCAAAGAAAAAGATTACCTTAAGAAGCTAAAATATTTCTATCACCACGTAGAAAAAAACGTCGTGATAGGCCAAGCAGAGAAGTGATTAAAAAGCTAATCACATCTCAAAAAATAAAGATACACACCTGACGCACCCTGCGGGAGCTAAGTTTACCGCCATAAATGGCGCTAAACCTACAAAAACAAAGGCCTTCTCATGTCATACACTTTGTCATACGTTTTTAACGTACATTTTTAGAAGAGCTATGCACAGCAATGTTTTCCGTGTGTATGACACGCGCCGAAAAAATAAGGCTTTTTTGTAAAATGTGTATGACACTATTCTTTAGTAAATGAGGCAAAAAATGAGACGAAATAAACGAATAAATGTCAGATTAAATGAGGCTGAATTGAGCCGGTTAAATGAGCTGTCCGCCGTCTATGGAGACACTCAATCGAGCACACTCAGAACCCTCCTGACGGTCAATGAGCAACAGGACAAATACGAAGAAAACCAGCAAAAATCAACACGCGAAATAAACAGTTTAAGAGCTGAAATTTTAAACCTGAAAACGCAGCTCTCAGAATTTCAGAACTGGCTAAAAGATCGAGTTGAATAATGCTATCGATCAAATCAATTTCAGCCAAAGACGCCAAGGGATTATCTGCTTATTATGAGACGTTGGCCACGGCTGATGACTACTATTCTGAAGGTGAAGAGCCTGCCGGTCAATGGATGGGTAAAGGTGCCCAAAACATGGGGTTATCTGGCGAAATTGAGGAGGGCGAACTTTTAAAAGTAATGCAAGGATTTAACCCTCAGAGCGGCCGAAAAATGGCCGCTAACGCTGGCGATAATCACAAGCCCGGGTGGGATGCGACATTCAGCGCGCCCAAGTCGGTTAGCACCATCTGGGCGACCGCTGATGAATCGACGCGAGATCAGATACAAGCAGCTCATCAATCTGCAGTCTCAAGTTCGCTCGACTACCTAGAACGTGAAGCCGTGAACACCAGGCACGGCAAAGGTGGCGAGAAGAAACAATCGGCGAGCGAGTCAGGCGGAATCATCGCCGCGACCTATGAGCATTCAACCTCAAGAAATCAAGATCCTCAATTACATACTCATTGTATCGTTTTAAATATGAATGAAGCCGGAAGAGGAGTTGATTTTGATAGCCGGAACAAGATGGCCGCCGGTGGACTTTACAGGGCTGAACTAGCAAGTCAATTACAATATTGTGGCTTTCAAATCGAGCGAGATGGAAGCAGTTTTAAGATCTCAGGCGTCGAAAATTCGTTAGTCAAGCAATGGTCATCAAGGCGCGAAGAAATCGAGGACGAACTCCAAAAAACAGGCAACAGCGGAGCAAAAGCCTCCGCCGTTGCCGCATTAAATACACGCAGCGACAAGACTTCCGAAAAGCGGGAAGACTTGTTCTCGCGTTGGGCAGATGAAGCCTCAGAGCACGGCATGACGGGATCTCGAGTGGAGGAGTTAAAAGAATTAGACCAGCCTGAAGAAGCACCAAAAATGGAAACTGGTGTCGAAATTATGGAACAATTGACGCTAAACAAATCGACGGTTTCAGCCGTTCAAATTCGAGCGGCTGTGGCAGTCGAGGCGCAAGGCTTCCTTGATGCTAAAGGAGCCGAAAGTTTCACGAATGAGCTGGTGAATTCTGAGAACGTGATCGAATTGGGTGAGGCCAAACGCGGCGGTGATCACGTCCAAGGCAGCCAGCGCTACACCACCCAAGAAGTGATCGACACTGAAACTGACATGCTCGATAGAGCATCCAGAATGGACAAGAATGACGGTCATAAAGTAAGTGAGCACTCTCTTTTAAAAGCCTTTGAAAATAACCCTACATTATCCGAGGAGCAAAAATCAGCCGCTCAATATATCACACAAGATTCAGGGGCAGTTTCGGTTATGCAAGGACGAGCCGGTGCAGGGAAATCATTCACCCTAGGCGCAGTGAGAGAGACATTCGAGAATGACGGTTATAACGTGATCGGAACGGCTGTCAGTAATGCGGCGACCAAAAACCTAGAAAATGAGGCAGGGATCAGATCAAAAAACACAACACTTTTGGGAATTGAGATCGAAAATGGAAAAACCGAGTTAAACGAAAACACGATATTGATCGTCGATGAGGCCGGGATGCAAAGTACGCGGCAAACCGCCCAATTGCTCGAAATGGCTGAAGAGGCCGGGGCAAAAGTTGTTTTGGTCGGCGATAATGGACAGCTCCAAGCGATCGAATCAGGTGCGCCGATGCGAGCGATAGGCGACCAAGTTGGACAGACAGAGTTAACAACATCGAGGCGGCAAAATTCAGCGCGAGGCCGTGTTATTGCCAACCAGTTTAGGGAGGGTAATGCCAGCGAAGCATTATCGATGTTAAACGAGGATGGTAATTATCATATTGCAGATGATCAAAACGAAGCGGCCGATCAGGTCGCCTCTGCATATATTGACGATATTAACGATGGGAAAAGCTCGATTGCAGTAGCAGCAACAAGAAAAGAAGTCGGGCAGCTTAACCGCTCGATTCGTAGCCAGATGAAAGAAAATGGCGATTTGGCTGAAGATGGGATAAATGTGGCCACTTCCACAGGAAGGCGAGAATTTGCAGAAAATGATCAGGTTGTTTTCGGTGAAAAGTTCAGTTTTGGCCGAAAAGGAGACAAAAACGCCACCGTTTGGAATGGTGCAAGGGGAAAGGTCACCGGAACAAGCGAAAACAGCTTAAACGTCAAACTAGAGCACTCTGGCCAAGAAATAATGGTTGATCTCGACGAGATGAATAAAATTGATCACGGATATGCCTCCACCGTGCATAAATCGCAAGGGGCAACAATAGACACGGCTCACGTTCTAGCCGGTGAAATGACCGGTAAAGAATGGTCTTATGTAGCGGGAAGTCGCCATCGAGAATCCGTTGATATTTATACGGGAAAAGACAATTCTGATGAACTGGATAAAAGCATGTCAAAAAGTCACGCGAAAGACATGGCGACAGATTATGAATACAACGACCTGGATGAAATGAGCGACGACGATGAAAATGATAGTGCCGAGTCAGAGGATGAATCCGAATCGGTATTTAACTAACGAACTATGCTTGTTGAATGATAAATTTTCACATGTTCAATAGTAAACGTGACTCTAGAATTCACCAGATTTTATGAATGATGCAAATCACACTAATATTAGCTTATTCTGTGATGAGCAATGCTGTCGAGAGGTTGAGTAATATTCAACATAATACTGATGAAGCGTTGAGTTATCTGAAAATATTCTAGGTATCTGTTTCCCAAATCACCTCACAAGCCAAATAGTTAGCAATTACAATCCTAATCATTATATATTCCATGTCATGTACAGCTAGATAATGATAATAACCTTCTTGGACATTTATCCAGTCATTTACAATGACATTTTGCACTGTCTCCTTTCCACTTAAAGACATGATTTTTGCTTCCATGACTTTCATACGCTGCATATTCCGTGAGCCAACCTCACCTACAAGAGACTGTATATGTGCAGCTTCGAAGGTATCATAATCATCGATCATACTGGTAGGACAACATAAAAAGTGATTAGGCTCTTCTCTGCATGCTTGGCTCAATTCAAAAGCAGCATGACCTCTAGCAAGCTTAAGGATTACATTTCTAACACGCTCTTCTTCAGGGTCAAATATAGTTTGGCTACCAGCATTTCTTTTAGCTAATTCTATCCGTGAACGTAAGGCTGGCGCTCTTTTCATTGCTCGAGCAACCGAAGGCCGTCTTATCTTATCTGGATTTGTAGAACCAACTAAAGCTGATTCTAAAAGACAGACGAAATATTGTTCATCACTTGAAAATCCTTGATTACATTCTTTACATGCTCCTACAACAGGTAAATTTTCTGGATAAGGAGGTTCCAAAAGAATACGGGACGGAACATGATCTCTTGTTTCCGCAAGATCACCACAATAGATGCAGCCATCAATTAACCTGTCATCAGCGTAATCTAAAACCTGATCCATGATTTAGTTAGTGTAAATAGTGTGGAAACGAGTTAGTCATTAAGCTTCTCGGCGAGATTAGTTAAGTCTGATTTACTTTTCATGATATCTCTACGAATTTTTTTACATAAATCTTCATCAAAAGTCATATCACCGTTTTTAAAAGACTTTCTTCCTGTTTCAGGGTCTACTTGTAATACAGCATGAGCAAAGGTATTTCGCATATTATTTATATTAGCTGAATATTCTTCAGAGAAATCTTCCATTTGGAAATTTTGAAGTATTTTCCCCATTGTTTTTACTTTATAAGCAGCACTAAAAACGAAGTTATCTTTTGAAAGCTTCTTCAAATTACTAGTCGGAATTAACTCTCGAATAGCAGCTAACTTAGTAGCAAACTGTTCTTCAACTTCTTGTAGTATCTCGGTGCCAAATTCTTGCACAACCTCAACTTTATTAGGATCTTTAATAAATTTATTTAAAATTTGAAGCATTTCGTAATCTAAAGTACTTGTTTCATGCATAATCATTCCACGCATAGCAACGACATGTTCAAACTTTTTTATAGTTAGATCGATAAGTTCTTTTGTTTCATTTAATAGCACAACAGTATGATCACCAGGCTTCGAGCTCGTTTCCAAAAAAGATACCCTGCTTATTTTCTGAGTATCTTTTAAATCTGCTCTAGCAGTATAAAATAAAATCTCAGTCAGAATTGAGCGTTTCCTTATTTGTTCAACTATTACGTCACCGTTAAATGGCCGCCCATCAACATCATCCATATGATAGTCAGTTAAAATCAAATCAAAACTATCATCCAATTTACTTAAAAAGTCTGCCTGTTTATGTGCGGTGATAATTTCAGGAGAAAAACCTTTTTCTTCAATATAACCTTTAAGTTCATCTATCAGTTCATCTTCTATAAACGCTTGAATTCTGTCATCTAACCATAGGATTTTATATTCTATTTTCATTGCAGAGTAACCTTAAAACTTGTTGGATTTTTAATTGAGTCCATTTCAATCTCACCATTCATGCTCTTAGTTACAATATCATGAGTGATACTTAGACCAATTCCTGAACCTGTTGTCGTAGTAAATCCAAGTTTAAAAATCTTATCTAGATTTTCTTCAAGGATGCCAATACCATTATCTGAAATACAGATAATAAACTTGTTGTTTTTTACTATGAACTGGAAGGTTATTTGACTTGCTTTAGCATTTTCAGCATTGGTAATAAAATTATCTACTACTGTGGTGACTTCAAGTGGCCTAAACTCTCGCATGGCAAATGCATTGTTTTTATTATCAATATTTATTGTCAAGTTTGAATCAATTATTGAATCTTCAAGTCCATATATTTGATTAATATAATCTGTAATAAAAGATACAAGATCATCTTTTATCTCTGTTGCCTTTAGATTGAAGTTTGCTTTTGTAATAAAGTTAGCAATCGAATTGATTTTCAATGACTCCAATGAAATCACTTTCAATCGTCTTTGCTGTTTTTCGGTTAATGCTTCTGGTGGCAGATTTTTGATTAACAGATGGAGGTTTCTGTTGATTCTCGCTGATGAATGAAATATTTGGTGCTGTAGGCCGATAATTCGCCCTTTATCCGTACCAATCAACGCGCCTTGGAATGCCCCCTTCCTCTCTTCTGCCTCTAGCTCTGCAGAAAGCTTTTCATTTTCAATTAACTTTTCAATAACTTCGTCTTCAGACTCTTCTTTTATTTTTTTTAATTTCTGTAACTGTTGCCCCAGTGACTTAGCTTCTAGTAATACAGCTTCCTTATTAAAGTCTTTTTTCTTGAGCTCTTTAACCAGTTTGGTAAGCTTAGTACTTGCAGAGCCTTGAGACTTTTCATCTAGAATGTTAAATATTTCTGGAGCAAGGTGAAAGTTTAAAATATTTTTTGATCTGGTAAGGTTTGTGACTAATTTCAGTAATGCTGCTCTTTGAGCATTATCATCTAATTTCACATAGTCATCCGTAGACGTTTCTTTTCCCCAATCTACAATATCAATAATAAATTTTTCTAATCGTCGTAGTGAAACCATGAACCATTCATACATACTGTCATATGCTTTGGTTTTTATAAGCCCATCACCTCGGCTAGAAGTCTCACGTAAGTCATTATTTTCACCATTAACCGAAATATATCCAATAACTTCTCGTGTGCCTATATATCGAGTTCTACCTTGAGCTTTTCTGGTATCCATTTTGAAGGGATCTTCACCATGCTCTCCATATGGATATATTCTTAGGCCATTTTTGTATACAAAAACATGTCCATAATTTATGCAATCTACCCCCATTCTTTTAGTAAAAGTAGATTTTGCAGATTGATTCATAAAGTAGAGCTCCAGCTCTATGTCGTGTAAATCAGCAAAAGTATTTTCTTCAGTTATTTCGTATACCAGAGAGCCACCTTCATATAAAGAGAAGGTTATTTTCTTCTCATCATTACTATGTACTTTCGATACGATTTTTGTTGTTTTTAGGTCCAGAGTTTCAAAAATCAGGTTCTGAATTGTGCCATTAACTACTTCTTTATAATCTGTCGATTTAGAGTCCTTCGCGAGCTCTTCTTTAACATTTAAAGTGATTTCAAAGTTATCATCTTCTTGAGTATTAGGATTTATTAGTTTTGCTAATGCTGCTTTTAATTTTAAGAATTTCGGTCGATCCCAATCACTTCTTATTCTGGTAATCTCTAATGTTGTACCATGCAAACTTACTGTGTTGTCATGAATGATTGTTTCATGCTCAACGGGTATATCAATAAACTCGTCTTTTAAGTCTTCTTCAAATTTTTCCCAGTCTGTTAATAATATTTCTGTTTTGGGATTATCTTCTTGTTTAGTTGACTCTAAATATAGAAAGGAACCTAGTCGATCACAAGAAAATCGACCAATTCCTTTTGCCCCTGCATAAGCTCTTTTTACCGTTATTTTATCTCTGTAATCAAAGCTATCTTCTTCCGTACCATCACTTTTGGCCGAATATGCAAGGAAGAGCCACTTATTGATAAGATCATCATAATTCATCCCCTTACCATTATCTTTTATGATGATTTTAGGGGAATTTCCATATATATCTTCAAATGTAATATCAACTTTAGTGGCGTGAGCATCAAAGGAGTTCTTTACTAGTTCAAATACAGCAATGAAGTCATCATTGATTAAATCACTACCGATGATATTTTTTAAGGCCGAGCTAATCTTAAATTTCAGCGGTTTCTTCTCTTTCTCATGTTCCCCAGTATCAGTCATTACTTCAGCATACCCTTTAAAATGATACTTGCTTGCTCACTAAATAAAGGGGGTATTGCATTTCCAATTTGTGAATACCTCGGGACTTCTTGTGTTCTTCGCTTACCGCCCGTTGTGTACTTCCCTTTGATTTCATACCAGTCTTTAAAGGATTGAATTCTTGCATACTCTCTGACTGTGAAGATCCTCGGTTCCTTGTAATGTAAATAATCATCGGGTAACGTAGT
>ENA-OSET01004519-OSET01004519.1-sediment-metagenome-genome-assembly--contig:-NODE-4519-length-12255-cov-13.559534_pt1 | contig 12255 bp, 12 predicted proteins | sample MGYA00237882_ERZ534229 | MGnify/ENA primary metagenome ERZ534229 (study PRJEB26408, sample SAMN06266212) | sediment metagenome | isolation source: Hudson Canyon methane seep mesocosm | place...
TCGGCATTATGGTTCTTATTCTTGCATTAGGTATATTCCTACCTATGTGGAATTTATCCAGCGCTATGCATTAAACTAAATAATGGCACTAACAACATTTTCCGCAGGTTTTTTTGGGGTGTTGAACAATCATTCCGCCCACTAACAGGCGTACTATCAACTCGTGTTGAAACCAAATAGGACTGAAAAATTACATGGCCATACCAATCAGATACTTAGGGTCCATATGAAACAAATAAAAGTACTTTTCGTTTGCATGGGCAATATACAAAGATTAGCTTCATAGCTAGTCTTGGTGATGGTTGTGTACCAATTATGTGTACCTATCGATATTTAAATACCCAATTACAACCTTAAAGTTCACCCTTTTTAACTTTTTCAATAAAAGACTAGTTTCGCGTCATGCGTTGTTGATTATCTTCAACTATATAACCCAAAACCCCTTCTACTGCTGAGCTATCTGACAGGTTATTCAACCAATATTCTGCTACTTCGGCTATAAGATGAGATAACTCTTCATCATCGTCATTTGCAGCTCGCTGATATGCACTTAAAATACAATTACTTTCTTGCCAAAAATGAGAAATATCAACGTAAGGCATTGATTGTAATTCATTTACAGTATCACATAGCCAAAATAATGATTTCTTATCGGGTAGTTTCAATGAGTGTCGTAAAGACTCCGTCATTATCCCTGATAAATACAATTTCTCACTCTGAAGATCTTTAGTAGAAAAGTACCTACATAAACTCAAGGCATCATCCATATATCTAGTTGCATTATCATCCTCTTCTCTGAGTGATTGTGTGTATTTCGTAGCAATCTCTTGAATAAGAGTAGTCACTATTTTAGGAACTTGTTCACCATGATTTTTCACAAATGATACTGACTTCTCATATAACGCTTCGATCTCATCAACTAGAAGTAGCTCTCTTTCTCGACGAATCAATTGAGTAATACACATATTAAAATGCTCAATATTTATATCATTAGGAAATAAACTCATCACTTTTTCAGCTCTTTCTAATTGTTCTAAAGCACCACGTGCATGAGAAAGTTTTCTAAAACCACTCATCATTAGAACAGAGAATGCAACAAAGTTTGTTCCGACTTCATCATTTGTAAACATATCTTCTGAGAAGAACTCATCCCAAATTAGAAGTAACTCCATCCTTTTTTCATAAGACAAATAAGAATGCCCATAGGCACTTGATGAGGCGGATAATAATTCTGCAAACCCCCTCTTGTTACTTCTTAAGCTTGCACATTCAATCAGATAATCAATAATATCTATAGACTCATATTTTTTAGTATTAGTATGTCCAAATTGAACCAACCCAGTGACAACATTCCTAAAAACTATACAAACGACCCAACCTTCATCATCAAATGTACTAATAAAATCAGACATGAAACTCTTTAACCCTTGAAGATCTGTTTCGCGATTGGTCAACTGATGAAAAATAGCATGATGGTAAATTTCAAATAATCCAACCCAAAGCAGAGGTTTCTTGCTCGTCTCATCTAACATACTGAATACGGCTAATACCACATCACAGTATTCTTTGGGTTTTACTAATATGTTTGGAGCAAGCTCTACACTAACAACCCCTTCTTGCTCGACTCTAGGCACTTTATTAGATGCGTCTAATGCTTCTACATCCAAAGCAATAATCACATAATCTTTAACCCAACCATCAAGAAGAGGACTGCCTGTAGCTTGCCTTAAAACACGAAGAAAGAAGCCTTCTAGAATATGCATGATTGATAACATTACACTTGGATTATCTTGATGTAGAACAGTGATAACATCATGAAAAAGGTTACTCTTATCTACCAGCGGTAATTCGATCTTATCTATTATGTTACTTATCAGTATAAGCCATGTATTAAAATCCTTATGACTTTGACCAAACCGCTGTAACAATAGATTTAAAGATGGATGCTCTGGCCAGTCATTTGCAGCTCTAGTGAAAAAATTAACTAACCCTTGTCCATCATTAATCTGAAGGCATATTTTCACCAATCGATTAAATTTTTCTCTATCTTGCACATTAGAGGGAATGAAGCTATTTAAAACATACAACTCACTGACAACATCATGACTTAATGGGGCAAGTTTTTCATTTGCCGATTCACCAACAATCATTCCAAAAGCATCATGAAAATCAAAGTCTTCCATAAATTCTTTTGCTTCTTGACCATATTTATCTACATCGCTGAGGTATATACCATCTGCCATCGTAGCTACAATTAGATACTGCTCCCGCTCTTCATCAACGTCTATAGTTTGCCAATACACTTCTCGTTCACGCACTATCAGTTCATCAATCAATTCTTCAATTGACGTATCAGAATTTTGATTATGTTTTAAGTAAACATTGAGCGCAGCAAGTCCAGCAATTAATAGCTTACGTTCTGAATCACTATTTAATGTAAACGCCATAACACTCTTGTGCGTTGATTCAGGTAGTTCAAAAAACTCGCACAGATTGGAAACAATAGGAGAGAGGAAGTCCTCATTTAATGGCATAAGTTCCAATGGTGAGGGTTTGTAGAGATGATTTTTAATTCTCTCTCCAAATGTCAGTGTCTTACCGATAATTTCTATGGTTGATTGTGCATCTCTTTCAATTAAAATGATTCGGATAGGATAGGCAAGTCGTTCCTCAGCATTTTCTAATTGAATTGCATTTTGGATTATTTCTACAAACAGACCTGTATCTCGCCCTGCATAATCGAGCACAATAAGGTGAGGTCTACTTGGCTTCCATTCCGTCAATATAGATTTCGCTAAATAAGTATCATAAAATCCTACATTCCAACCTTTCTCTCTATAGAGATTACAAAGCTCTAATGCTAATCGTGACTTGCCTCTCCCCCCCTTTCCACTAATAGCCCACCAAGAAACAGGCTTATCTGACTCCTCCATAAAGTTCTCTAGCTTAATTAATTCATTATCCCTACCTACAAACTGCGTCACCTGAGAAGTGTATTTTAAAGCTGATAAGGACTTTGGGGCTTGACTTGAAGGGTCACCTAATCGGAGATCTTTATCTGGTCTTTTTGTTAGTATTTTGTCTAACAACCCAAAGACCATAAATACGATAAAACCCATCGCTATGCACGCTATTCCAGTATACAACGTCCATATTTGAACCTGGATAGATATTGGTGGTGCGGTATAGCCTATTAGATATTTTAGAACCTCTCCCAGTATTGACGGTGAAAGCAATGCAAAACCTATTCTCAAGAGACTTTTTGCGAATCGAACGTGAGACTGACCTTTAAATAAGTAATAAATGCTTATCAGCCACTCGAGCCATGTCTCATCTGACTTTTTGGATAATATGATCCGTTCTCTCATAATCGACTTACTAACGATCGATTCATATTCGCTAACTCTCTAGTCAATATTCCTAACATCATTTTTTAATTATCCAAATAAAATTCACCATGCCTAGACTTATCTAAATTCCCTGAGACGCTAACTCCTGCTTCCATGAATCTTCCATCAGCATCTTAAATGACATTCCACCTGAAGCAGCTTCAAGATGCAACTCAGGTGTAACTTTAGGTGAAAATAATGGTCGGGCATAAACAATGTTCTCTAGGTTTGTAGGTCTTCTAATATTTTCCAAGAACTGCCTGCTTGAACCTATTCGTTACGTCTCATGAGGTGGGATGATAATTCTCTATAACTGGTCTAGCGCCATGGAATCTTTCTTGTTTTTGTACTTACCTTCTGATGATTTATCATTGTAGAGGATTATATGAGTTATCTTGAAGTTATCCCCACTTAACCCTGTCATTATTTCTGTATTTCCGACACTCCATTTAGCCCCATAGACTAAATGCCCAATACTAATTGCTGTCCCCCACCCTGAACTTTCATCTTTATATAAATCATTCTTCCATAGAATATTGTCGCTAAATGGATCTCCATATTTTTTGATGAGAAGTTGCTTCAATTTATTGTAGTCATCAATGAAATCATTTTTATTGAAGTGGGACTCAGTACTTATATAAGCAGCTTGAATTAACCGATCATCCAAAAACTGATATAACGCTGCTACATCAACACCTCCGATACTTGTCTTATACACTAGGGAGTCATTATTCTCATCACTAACTGGAAAAGTTTCACTCTTCTTTACATCCAACTTACTATCACCCCACGAGCTACCTCTAAAGTCACCACTAAAATCCATGGCTTGCTCAGTCTTTAAATTTGGGTTTGATAGCGACGGCTGTTTCAGCGATGGTGTTTCTATATCGTCCATTGAGAGATCAATTCTAACAACTCTCCAAGTTATCCCTTCACGCCGCATAATTATTCGTGTTTCAGAACCTTTATCACTAGGAATCCAAATCGAAAATTTACTCAAGCTATCGTACGCAAGCCGTGCGTTATCAATAGGATTGATTGGTCTACTATTGTCACCAAGTTCCGTCAGATTTAGATCGCCTCTTTTCATAAGGTTTCCCAGTCCTATTGGCGTCATGACAACATCAACAATACGATCAACCATGCTGGTTGCAAGAACCATAGCAAAGCCAGAAAAAGGATTATCTTTAAGGCTTTTATCTGTACTTAAAGAGTTCATCATTTTATTGTTAACTTGCTCTTTTATACCTCGCCTAACAGAGACAAAATCAATCATATCATTAAGCTTATCTGAGTCTCTAAGACGCACCCCCTCACCAAGCTGATTCGCAGCTAAATAAGGCAGATAAAGGAAGCATCCCATAGCAAGTAGAATTAAGGCCGTCAGAAAGGACTTCACATTAAACACTGCTCCGCGCTTATCAATCTTTTCCTTACATTTCAAACACCGTCCTTTTCTAACTGGCATTGTCTTTTCGCAGTTATCACACCAAAGAGTTTTCATTTTTATATCCTTATGGTTAACTAGTTACAGTTACGCTTAACTGCCTGCTTCGCCTTCCTTATATTTTCAGTATAGAGTTCCTGCTCCCACTGCCTATACCCTTGTGTTCTAACATTCTTCCATTTTATTTCAGCATTAGTCAGCGCATCCTTATATATTTGACACACCTTTTTATCTCTCTCTCGTTTTGCTTTTTTATAAGCACGACTTGTTCCTGAAGATTTTTTCGTCGTATGACTCGGGTATGAGTACTCTGGAAATGTTTCAGGAACATAATTTGGATCTGCTTCATTGTCAATATCAATCGTTTCAGCCTTACCTTGAGTCACAGCACAAGGAGAGGATTGGAATGAAACCTGGCCTTTTTCAGTTGTACATTTGTAGATTTGCTCGGCACTAACTGGTAGTAACATTATTACAAAAATTAGCTTTATTAAAATTCTCATTGTCCAACTCCTTTTAGCTTATTTACTAATTCCTAACGCTTTTCCAGTGGTTTGGTCATTCTTTCGATCTGTTCCATATCAAAAGGGTGAACCTTCAGGTGAGCTGTAACCTTATCTTTATTTTCTGACATATAATCGTTCAACCTGTTCATGGCATTGATCGCTTTATTACATGCTACAGCCTCCGTGTAAACAGAACATTCTTTAGTATCTTCATTGGCCTTGTCCATCAGCCTGTGAAAAGTTTCTTCACTATATGAAGAGCAAGCTGATGTAGTAACTGCTCTTATCACACTACTTCTCCTTTATTTAAATCTTGAGTTATTAGTACTATCCTCAGCTTCCTACAATCGGCCAGCCTTCAACTCCACATCCAACACTCTTTCGTTTTTAATGTCATAGTCACACGAGTACATATAATTAGACCAAGCCCCAAAACCATTTTGTAACTTTAGTTTATCCCCTATATAGCTTACTGAACCATCAGTTTGTGATTTCCACCTATAGTGTGAAAAGGTAGATGTCATCCAAGACTCATCTAGCCACTTATAGTCATATTGAACCATTTTTTCAATCATGTTTTTGCAATACACAATTGCCGATGCCTCATCAGAGCCAGCCCAACACTTGAGATCTTTTCTACAGGCAATAGCTTTTTCCTTGCGTTCTGCTTCACGTTTAACCTTTCGTCTCTCTTTTTCTGCTTCAGCATTTATCTTTACCTGCTTTTGACGTTTAACTTCTTCAGCCTTTTTCTTTGCCAAAAAGGCATAGTATTTCTCACCTGAGCTAAACCCCTGTTTTTTTCCTTGAGTGAAATGTTCATAATTCTGATAGCCAGAATTTTTGGACTCCATCTCCTCCAAAAAAGGCATTAAAGCTACAGCTATTATCAGTGAAGCAATAAAGCCGCCCCCTACTCTTGTTGTAGTTGATGGGCTAAGTTTCGAGATTAAAAATGATGACAGCAGCCATGCAACCAGCCACACTATCAGATATATATCCATTATGTTTCACCTTCCTTCTTCGTTTGCTTTAAGCATTGGAATGCAATTAATTTCACTTCATTATTAATCGTATTATTACAAGGTAAACCCAACAGTATCAAGTTGGTGTTGCTTCTCTATTTCCTTTGCCACTCCTTCCGCAGTTGTTGGCCCAATACCCCAAGCCCACATTCCGCTTTGAATGTTTATCATACCAGACATCTCGAGCACACTTTCAGCGGCCTTTAACCTCACAGCATCATTACTACTGCTGTCCATAATATCTTCGATTGTAGCGGCAGCCTTAACAGATAAAGCCTGAACTCTATCTCTAGCCTTGTGTAAGTTATCCATCTTAAGTTGATTCACCAATGCTACAAACTCAGGGTCGGTTAACCATGTGGATATAGTCTGTGGGGTAACCCCAACTTCTTCAGCAACATCTTTATGTAACCATCCTTCCACCAGCATGGTAGCAGCCAACATCTTATTTGGTTTCATGCTCATAGTTAAGATCCCTCCTGATTACTTATGCTTTTAGCTATTTCATCTCTGGAAATACTAGCTAACTCACTAAATGTCATGGCGGCGGGGTTAACCGCATCAAAGAATTCAGCCTCAAGAGAGTTCTGTTTACCATAACGTCTTGTGAATACTTCCCGCCGTACTTGATGTCGGTGTGCTTCATCACTTTTTTCATATAACGCAGTCCAATACGATAGGTCTATTGCTAATTTATCTGGGAGTGCTTCACCCTCGTTACAAAATAAATTATGTTCATGCTGGTACTTATCCATAAACTGCTTACTAATTTTGACTAAGTATTCTAATCTTGATTTACTTCCTTCATAGCACTCTGAAGACTGGTATCCCGCTTCCCATTCAAGTCTCTTACTTTTAGGCCATGGAGTTACTGCCCAAGGATCTATATCTAGTTTTTCACGTATACCTGTAACTATCTCATCATCAGTCCAGCCTTCACGCCTACGCTTATATAACGTGTTGGCTTTCTGCTTGGTTAATAAAGCCCATTGGGCGATTGTATGAGTCTCTCCTTCGTGGGTGGCGTATACGTTATTACCCTTATTGCTATTTTGGGTATATTTATCAGCCCATCGGCAATGTTCAGGGGAATAGGTAGGATCATTATTATCTATTCGATCTAACGTGTAATCTTCACTAGGAACAGGTCCTATATATCCTAAAAAATCTGTAAAATCATCAAACCTTGGATCAATGATTGCTCCACTTTTCCTTCTTGATTTCATGTTTCTCCATCTAGAATAAGTAAGAGGGTATTTGTCTTTTAGTGATGTCTTGGACAGTGACTTAATATTTTGAATAACTTCATTCATTTTCATGTCTCTATAACTTTCTTGGTGTTGATTTTCTACATCATTGACTACTGTATTAGGAAGTGTAGTTCCATTGCTTAGAAAATGATGTTGCTCACTTGTACTATTTGGATTAGCATTTTTCTGTGGTTTAGAAAACGAGGACAATTCATTAACTATATTAAGGTTGTTTTGACTATCTATAGTTGAGCTATTATTAGTATTCATTCTTCAAAGTCTCCTTCAATTTGGTCGGCAGTAGAAACTCCCTTTATATTTTGTAATTTAATCATCGCTAGGACATCATCACGTAATTGTTCAGGAGGTACTCCATTAGCTGTTAACCGTTCTATCTCTGCATTAACTTTCTTCTCAAGCTGTGCAACATGAAGTAATTGGACTCTAGTCATCTCTTCCCTCGCTGTTTTTGCTGAACCTGTAGCGACCTTATTGATTGATTGCTGAATATGGATAAATAGCATCTTGCACTTATTCGATGTAGGTATGATTTTGACTAACTCCATCCTTAATTTGTGAACACTGTCATTTGCTTGCTTGGTACTCGTACTTGCAAGCTCTCTTTGCTGCCTCCATTCTTGTAATTCAGCTTCTTGCTGATTGAATATCTGTATAAAATCGGCTTTAAATTGGTCGGCTAAATCACCAGTGAACCCCATCACCACCAGCAAGAATTGCTCGCGATTTAACACATAATATTTTTGCTTTTTCCTTTGCTTGTTTAGGTAGTATGACGGTGCAAATTTACACAGTCCTTTTTGACTCAAGAGCTTTATTCGTCGATTTACTTCTGATGGTCGTTTTCCAAAATACTCTGCAACTTGTAATGTATTGGTAGTAACTTTTTTATGGTTCAAATCAATAGAAACAATACTAGTTCGTATTAAATCTGACGCAGCTGGGTAAGTTGAGGTCATTGATCTATACCTCGCTTGCTACTTGGTGAACGTGCTTCATCAAATCATCATGAAGACAAAATCGACGACTACCTCGCTTAAAAGTCTTGATTGTGCCTTTCTTGATCGCATCAAAGTAATAGGAACGACTAAAATCTGTCGCATCAACCATTCCTTTAATTGAATAGCAGATTTTGTCTGGTTTACTGTCTTGTTGTTTCATCTGTAACACCCTTATTTAGTTTTAAGAAGTGTTACCTATTATCTATATCCAAATTCAGGATGAAAGCTAACTATTTTAATGATCCTAATTGTCCGATCATTGATCCTAATTTCTACGACTTTTTATCACTTTTCCCTGTCCAGTCAATCCAGCTTCTCCGCAAAAGTTCTCTCGTTTTAACTGTCCCTGATGGTAATTTAACACCACTTTTAATACTTTCGTAATCATATTTTAACCAATCTAGTAGTTCATTATGATTCTTTGGTACAGTGTTGTTCTTCGCTATTATGTACCTATCTACAGATTCAGCTATCTCATCAAATTGAGTACTTTTTTTGGGACAGGTAAACAAGTCTCTATATGTAAGGACTTTATCTATTTCTTGAAGTTGAGTGTTTTGTATCACTACAGAATATTCTTCTTCAAATTTCTGCAAGGCTTCTTTTGTTACAACATAGTTTCTTTTCTTTATTAGTTTTTTAAGTAGCTTGCTATCTACAGTGCTTGTAATTACATAATTAGATGTTTGGGTATTGGAGGAAAATGACACTTTTAAATCTTTAGCTAAGGGATTTGAGTTGTTCCCCTTACAAATATAAAAAGTTTCGTCTTCAATCCTCACAACACATAACTCTTCTTCTTCCAAATATTGACAATCATCCATTAGCCATAACGATTCTACAAAATACTCATCTTCCTGAAGTGAACCACCTATATGCAGCTGGAAAGGATGTAAAATTAATGGTTTATACTCCATACCTTTAAATGTTACTCGAGCTGTGTCTGTCATCAGAAATATTGTCTCATCAATATCCTTCTTGTAAGAATCAATAACATCTTGTGTATAATCATCACTTAATAACCTATTAAGTTTATTGTTAATTGCATCTGGAAACCATGAAACCTTTATAGGCTTGGCGTCTTTTGTATTAATTAAAGTAATATCTCCTTCACACAATAAACTAACATCAATTTTTCCTTCTCGTGCTAGCTGTAAAACATCTTCAACTTTTCTTATTTCTACTTTGTTTTTTAATCTTTGGAGAACTTCTCCAAGAGTGTAGTATCCCTTTATAAGTGTTGGTGAACTATTCATGTAAGTACTCCTAAAATAATTCGTTCCATAACCAAAGCAGCATCAATCCTTTCTTGCCCATATCCAGCACGATTATAAACTGCCATTACACCTTCTAACTTATGGTTGAGTACGCGCTCAACAATAAATGGTTCTACACCATTGTCAGCCATTCTAGTAGCACAGGTACGTCTTAAATCGTGAGGTATATATCTATCATCATTATCAAAGCCTAACCGCCTTCTTAGCCATGCTTGTATATTCGTTGCTGAACACGTTGGCAACGGTAATTGTTGTTTAGCAGTGTCTGTTAGATAAACCCAGTGTGACTTACCGTTCTTAGATAGTTCTTTGGGTACAACCCACTTGTCTCCATTCTGATAACCTTTCCTTGCTTCACTTATCCGTAAACCAGTCAGTAGTAAAAATCGTAGCATACGAACATTATCTTCCGTTCGCTGCCAACCTTGCTCGTTGTTTTTCCATGACCACAGATCTCGTATTTCATCATCAGAAAGGACACGTTCACGGGGACTAGGAATATAACCAGTAATACGGCTAGTCACTTCCAGCATCGGATTGTCATCTCGATGTCCCAATTCAACCGCATATGAAAATAGCTTTTTAAGATTACTACGTAATTGATCTGCTGTTCTTGCACCACGTTCTGAATACTCTTGAATTAAAGCAACCAATTCAGATCTTGTTACATCGCTAACTTTTCGTGAACCAATGGACGGCAGTACAGCCCTATCCATATATCCTTGTGCTAATTCAGGTCTCTTATGATTTAGATCAACAACCTCTTCCATATATTTAGTTACCAATTGCTCTACTGTAAACACAGATACAGTGACAGCCATTGTCAATTTAATCGCTTCAGCACGAGCTTTTTTTAAGCTTAGATCAGGATATTTGCCAATGGTCGTAACACTGGCTTTACCATCTATACGACGGCGAACAAGCCATGTCTTAGAAGACTTTCGGACTTGTAGCTGTAGGCAATCACCAATAGAGAATCGGGCGTCTTTTCCATCCCACTTTACACTTCTAATGAATTGCTCATTATAATTGGCTGGTATAATCTTCTCAGGCATATTAAAGTTTCCTTCTTAAACTTTTGTTGCTAGGTATAGTCAGTGTTCTCGCACTGGCTATACTCGTATTATACGCTTTTGTGTACCAATCTGTGTACCAAACGTGTTGGGGTTAAATAAAACCGAATAGGATTAACAAAATATCATGTCATTATCATTCAAACACTTAGGGGCTATATGAAACAGATAAAAGTACTATTCGTTTGCATGGGCAATATATGCCGCTCCCCCACCGCTGAAGGTGTTTTCAATAAAGTTATTCAAGATATGGGGAAGGCAGACCACTTTCTAGTCGATTCTGCTGGTACCCACGCATATCATATTGGTGAACCTTCAGATCCTCGCTCACAACAAACGGCTCGTGGGCGTGGTATTGATCTGTCACGCATCCGAGCACGTAAAGTTGCATCCGCCGACTTTGAATACTTTGATCATATCCTTGCTATGGATAGTGATAATTATCATATTCTTATGTCCGCAAGTCCGAGCGAGCATCAACACAAGGTAAGTCTATTTTTAGATTATGCTACTGATAGTAAAGAACAAGATGTACCTGATCCATATTATGGCGGCCCTAATGGTTTTGAGCACGTCTTTGACTTGGTTGAAGAAGCATCGAAAGGCTTTTACCATAGCATAATAAAATAATTGTCTCCTGCACCTTCCACACAGGCAGGTAGCGCGGTATCATAACTGTTTTTGAATCTGACCTTTGATGAAAGGATTTCCATGTTGAAACAACTGCAATCTAAGCACTCACTGTTAACCACACTGATTTTCAGCTTATTCTTATTTGCTTTTCCCCAAATTTCTTTTGCATCAGGTGATGTGAAAATGCTGGATTTAACCGCTCACTGGGTTGGTTATGCATCTATTGTCGTTTTTGTTTTAGCGTATATTTTAGTTATCGCTGAAGAAGAAATTCACATGCGTAAATCTAAACCTGTGATGGTTGCTGCAGGTATTATTTGGGCAATGATTGCCATCATATATGCCGGACAAGAAGATACTGCATTCCACCATACTGCAGAAATCATGATTCGCCATAATTTACTAGAATATGCTGAGTTATTATTGTTTTTGTTAGCCGCAATGACCTATATCAATACAATGGGGGAACGTGGTGTGTTTGATGCATTACGTAGTTGGCTAGTTAACCAAGGCTTCACATTACGCACCATATTCTGGTTAACGGGTGTTTTAGCATTCTTTATCTCTCCTATTGCAGATAACTTAACAACAGCATTATTGATGGCAACAGTTGCCATGGCTGTAGGTGGTACAAAC
>ENA-OSET01004521-OSET01004521.1-sediment-metagenome-genome-assembly--contig:-NODE-4521-length-12248-cov-40.479336_pt1 | contig 12248 bp, 8 predicted proteins | sample MGYA00237882_ERZ534229 | MGnify/ENA primary metagenome ERZ534229 (study PRJEB26408, sample SAMN06266212) | sediment metagenome | isolation source: Hudson Canyon methane seep mesocosm | place...
AAAGTAAATCACTTAATGTCTGATGTTGAAATCTCTTGTTTACCAAAAGATTTACCAGAATACATCGAAGTTGATACCTCTGCATTAGCACTTGATGCTGCAATTCACTTGTCTGAACTTGTATTGCCAGAAGGCGTTACATTAACGGCATTAGCTCATTCTCAAGATGAAGATCTAGAAGAAGGTTCACGTTCTACTTATGACCAAGCTGTCGTTAGCATTCACACACCACGTGTTGCAGTAGAAGTAGAAGAAGATGAAGCAGTTGAAGATGCAACTGAAGAAGAAGCGACTGAAGATTAATTCAGTCAATATTGAGGGAACATATTCAATAATAATGGGTATGAGCAATGGCTAACTGGTTAATTGCAGGATTGGGTAATCCGGGCCCTCAATATGAACACACTCGACATAATGTTGGGTTTTGGTGGCTGGACCAATTGGCTGATGATTTGGGATCAACATTTTCTGTTGAAAACAAATTTCACGGCCAATTGGCTCAGGCTCACTATTCAGAACATAAGCTATTTATGCTAAAACCACTTGTTTTTATGAACCGAAGTGGCCAATCATTAGCAGCATTAGCCAATTTTTATAAAATCCCCTTAACAAACATCCTTGTTATTCATGATGAATTAGATCTTCCTGCGGGCACAGCACGATTAAAACGTGGTGGTGGTCATGGTGGACATAATGGTCTTCGTGACATTATTTCTAAAACAGGCAGTAAAGATTTTCTACGTTGTCGTTTAGGTATTGCTCACCCAGGTGATAGTCGTCAAGTATCAGACTATGTACTCAGTAAGCCTTCTCAGCCAGATAGACAACTTATTCGTAATGCAATTGATGATTCGCTAAGGGTATTACCTGATGTATTATCAGGTGATTTAGATAAAGCCATGCACTGGCTACACTCACAATAGGAAAAGTATCATGGGATTCAAATGCGGTATTGTTGGCCTGCCCAATGTAGGTAAATCAACCTTATTTAATGCGTTGACTGAAGCGGGAATTGAAGCGCAGAACTACCCATTTTGTACGATTGAGCCTAATGTGGGTATTGTTCCCATGCCCGATGCTCGATTAGATGCCTTAGCAGAAATTGTCGTTCCAGAACGTATTTTGCCAACCACCATGGAATTTGTTGATATCGCAGGCCTTGTTGCCGGCGCATCAAAAGGTGAAGGCCTTGGTAATAAATTCTTAGCTAATATCCGTGAAACAGATGCCATTGCCCATGTTGTTCGTTGTTTTGAAGATGACAATGTTATTCACGTTGCCAATAAAGTGTCACCACTGGATGATATTGAAGTCATTAATACTGAATTGGCTTTAGCTGATTTAGAAAGTGTTGACAAAGCGATTACCAAAACAACACGAGATGCTAAAGGTGGCGATAAAACTGCAAAAGCACGGTTAGAACTACTTAAACAAATGAGCGAAGCCCTTAATGAAGGTAAACCCGTTCGAGCCATGAAATTAGATGAAGATCAATTAGCCTTACTAAACGAAATACATCTTCTGACGATCAAGCCTACGATGTATATTGCTAATGTGGCTGAAGATGGTTTTGAAAATAATCCTTTGTTAGATCAAGTGTCAGAATTAGCACAATCAGAAGGGGCTGCGATCGTTGCTATTTGTGCTGCAATCGAATCAGAAATTGCCGAACTGGATGCTGAAGAGAAAGCAGAGTTTTTATCCGAGATAGGTCAAGATGAACCCGGTTTGAATCGCGTAATACGAAGTGGTTATGCACTTCTAGGCTTACAAACATACTTCACTGCTGGCGTTAAAGAAGTGCGTGCATGGACTGTACGTGTCGGTGCAACAGCACCACAAGGTGCCGGTGTTATTCATACTGATTTCGAAAAAGGCTTTATCCGTGCCGAAGTGATTAGCTATGAAGACTTTGTTGAATATAACGGTGAGTCAGGTGCTAAAGATGCTGGTAAATGGCGTTTAGAAGGTAAAGACTACATCATGAAGGATGGCGATGTGATGCATTTCCGTTTTAATGTCTAAGGACTGCTGTTACTAAGAGAGTCATGTTTAACCATGGTCTAATTTAAGGGATGAACACATGGTCATAAAATTCTCCAAGCTACTTCTGAGTACTGTTGTTAGTCAGTTATTAATTCTACCGGTGGCGGCAGAGTCTATTGAAGAATGTATGCAGCAACAGTTAATGATTGCTGCTGATACACTGACCGTTGGTGAATTACGTGAATCTTGTCAGCAAGCTATGACTCTGACACAGGTTGAAATGGACAATACTGTTGTAATAGAAGAGTCTGCTATTGCTCGTCGTTTGAGGTTAGAGCGTGAAGGTGACGATAAGTTGTTTTCACTATTACCTCATAAACCTAACTATATAATGCTGAGCAATAATATGGCCTCAGCAAATGAGCTGCCATTTAATAAGGCTTTTCCAGACCGAGATATACACCTTCAACCATGGGAAACAAAATTCCAAATTAGCCTTAAAGTCCCTGTTGCTCGCGATCTTTTTGCTGGCAATGGAGACCTTTTTGTTGCTTATACCAACCGTTCGTTTTGGCAACAATTTAACAAAGAAAGCTCATCACCATTTAGAGATTCAAATCACGAACCAGAAGTCTGGTTATCGTTTAAAAATGATAGTGAATTATGGGGCTTTAAGAATTCAATAATTCGCACAGGCTTTACACATCAATCAAATGGTCAAGGAGGATCATTATCGCGTAGTTGGAATAGGCTCTATGCAGACTTTATTGTTGAGAAAGGAGACTTCTACTTTTCCATCAAACCTTGGTTACGCATTTCAGAAGATTTTGAAGATGATGATAATCCAGATATAGATGACTATTTAGGCAATGTTGAGTTTAGTGGTTTATATAAAAAAGGTGAACACACTTTTGACTTTATGATCCGCAATAATATAGATTTCAGTGATAATCACGGCGCATTACAATTGGGCTGGAGCTTTCCTTTATCAAATAACGTTAAAGCTTATGTGCAGTGGTTTAATGGCTATGGCGAGAGCTTAATTGATTACAACTCCCACTCAAATAGCATCGGAATGGGTATTAAATTAAGTGACTGGTTATAAATATTAAGATTACCTTGATCTTTGATATTCAGAATAATATAATACTCCGCTTGGTATGGCTATGTAGCTCAGCTGGTTAGAGCACATCACTCATAATGATGGGGTCGGTGGTTCGAATCCACCCATAGCCACCATATCAACTTTTCAAAACAATTCAAGAAGACCTATAAGCCCCGCCTAGTGCGGGGTTTCTTGTATCTGGCCCTTCGTGATTTATACTATTCCGCTTCTGGTGGCTGCCAATTAGGACTATCTTGCAGGTTTTCATCAGGTCGACCAATATAATAACCTTGGGCATAGTCGACACCATATTTTTTCAGAATGTCTAATATTTCACGGTTTTCAACAAATTCAGCAATTGTCTTATGGCCTAAGCCTTTAGCTACATCGACTAATGCTTTGACAAAAAGTTGGTCATCGGCATTTTTGTCTAAATCTTTGATGAAGATGCCATCAATTTTGATGATATCAGTTGGTAGTTCACGCATATAGTTAAATGTTGAGAAACCGACGCCAAAGTCATCCAGTGCAAAACGGCAACCTAGTTTACGAATAGAGGTCATCAGCACTTTTGCTTGTTGTAAATTTGAAACGGCAGCTGTTTCGGTGACTTCGAAAATTAAATTCTCAGGATTAATTTCATATTCTTTAATTAAACGTTTAAGCATCGGCAATAATAATGGGTCATCAATAACCGAACCTGATAAGTTAATCGCAAATTTAACTGCCACACCTTGTTTGTTTAGTTGGGCTAATCTCTTCATACTATGTTGTAATACATAGTGATCAATACTATGGATGAGGCCGACTTGTTCAGCAATTTCAATGAACTTGCCTGGCATACGAATTTTACCCGTTTGAGTATCACGCATGCGTATCAATACTTCATAATGGGTAATAATATTGGTTTGAATATCTAAGATAGGCTGATAATTTAAGACAAAGTTATTATCTGCTAACGCCGTTTCAATTTGATGTTTCCAGAATACGCGAGTCTCTAATTCATCTTTTGTTTTATCATCAGCAGAGAAGGTATGGAAGGTACCTTTACCATCAGATTTAGCTTTGTACATGGCTAAGTCAGAAAAACCAAGTAGCTCATGAATGTTGGCATCTGATAAAGGAAAATGAACAATACCGATACTCGTCGATACTTTGTGACTCACTTTGCCGTATTTCAGTTCAATTAAAGACAGTTCTGTAATGATTTTTTTGGCTAAGATAGCCGCACCTTGAGGATCACTCTCAGGCATCAGAATGGCAAATTCATCGCCGCCTAAGCGAGCAACAAGATCGGTATACCGAGTTGCTTTATTGAGTGTGTCAGCAACAGATTTTAATAGCTCATCACCAGCTCGATGTCCACTGGTATCATTAATATCTTTGAACTCATCTAAATCAAGAAATAATAAGGTGTTGTTATGTTGGTAGCGAATGGCCGTTTGTAGGGATTTATCAAATTCTGCCATGAACTTTCTACGGTTACATAAATTGGTTAATGGATCATGTTCAGCAAGCCAAACGATGCGTTTTTCTGCCGCTTTCTTTTCTGTCATATCTAGTCCGACAGAAAGAATGACGGATTCATTGCTATTGCCTTCAATACGAGTATGTAACCATGAAATTTCTTTGATACTACCTTCAACATCAATGAGTTCTGCTTCTTGTTGTGCAATATTTATATGATTGTCTAATAGCTCATGGAAAAGCGTTTGTGCTTCAGTCCAATTGCCGGCAGGAAACATATTAGCCACGCCTGAATAAAGCATGTCAGATTCACGTACACCGGTTATTTTTTCCGCATAGTGATTGAATAAAGTAACATTAAGCTCTTTATCGACGGTGATGATAATAAGTTGTGCAGTATTAACCAGATTTTTTATGAAGTCACGCTCATGTTGTAATTCACTATTTTTAGCATGAATCATTTTTGACCGTTGCAGGACATTACCATCAAGTTTTTGCAGGACGCTGGATAATTGCATAGACGCATACTGTAATTGATTGATTTCATGATGTTTGGACAGTGATTCGACTACTTTGAATATGCCTTTGGCTTCATCATATTTCTTTGCTGATAATAAAGGTAAAGCGTGGGTTATTTGTTCTAGATTATCCATCGGCCGAGATAAAACAATATAGGTACGGCTGGCAAAAAGAAGTGCAAATAGAATGAGGACTAAGACTGCGCCTGCATAAAATACAATAAAGGTCTCTGAGAATATTAGCAATGAATCTACTTGATAATAGTAGAAACTTGCCGTGACAAAGATAGCAATTAATCCAGCGATCATGATGCTGGTGAAGATATTAGTTGCTGATTGCCATTGCAGGCTATCACGGGAAAGTTTCGACATATAACAGTGCTACCTATAACTAATTAATGTCGATTATGTCACATATTTATCAAAGCTAGAAGGGGCTTTGCTACGCCTTGTAATTAGTGCAATAGTGATTGGTATAGTATTGAGTGAGCGCAGACACGGTTATGCTCACTATTGCCCTTATTGATGGAATCTAAATTGATCTTTGCCAGCTAATTTAGCTTGATACATTGCTTGATCGGCATGGCGTACTAGGGTATCAAGATCGGCATCATCTACGGGGTAAATAGTCGCGCCAATTGATACACTAATGTGATGAGTGTTTTCATTGATAAGATAGGGTTGATTTAAAGCGTGGTGGACTCGTTCTAATAACTGGCTACATTGAGCTGAGGATTCAATATCACGAAGTAATAGGGTGAATTCATCGCCGCCCTGACGTGATGCAGTATCTTCTTCTCGGATTGTCTTTTTCAGTCGGTTTGCCACTTCAATTAATAATAGATCACCAGTTTCATGGCCAAAATTATCATTAATTGGCTTGAAATTATCGAGATCAAGGAAACAAATGGCAATCATGCTATTACTGCGTTTGCTATGCGCTAATGCTTGACTAAATCGATCGGCAAAAAGAGTCCTATTAGGTAGTTTAGTGAGCATGTCATAGTGTGCCATGAGGTTAAGTTTTTCTTCCGACCGTTTACGCTCAGTAATATTGCGTACGGTTGCCTGAACTAACTGTTCACCATTGATTGTTATAGCACTCAATAAAACATCTGCTGGAAAACTTTCTTCAGTATCAAGACGTTTATGGATCCATTCAAAGTCATGGCTTCCATGTTCTATTGCTAGTGCGATATGCTGCTTTGCTAGGCTTTCAGAACTGACGCCAGAAGGCTGCTTTTCCGGTGAGACATCACTGACTGATTTGCTACATAGTTCTTCTAGTGTTGGGCAGCCAAAGAGCTCTAATGTTGCTTTATTAGCATCGATAAATTTACCATTGTTGGCAAGCATTACTGCATCAGTAGTTGAATCAAAAAGAGCATGAAATTTTATTTCTGAGGCCGCAAGTGCTTCGACAGCCTGTCTTTGTTTTGACACGTCACGATGAACACCGACCATTCTAGTCGGCTTATTATTCTCATCCCATTCGACAATTTCTCCAATGGTGTGGAGCCATAACCATTGATTGTTTTTAGTTTTTCTTCTGTATTCAATCTGAGTTGAATTTCCCGTTTTAATACAGTTATGGAATGCCGCTAATACGGGGGCACGATCATCGGGGTGAATACTATCTTGCCATTCTTGGTAACCGGTACGGAATTCGTTAGGTTCAAAACCTAATAAACGAGGATATTCATCACTAACAGTCGTTTCCCCTGTGTTGAGATTAAGATCAAACCAGCCCTGTTGGGCGGCGCCAAGGGCAAAATCTAAACGTTTTAGGTTGGCGGCTAATTCTTGTGTGCGGTCTGAAATTATCTGCTCACGCTGTTTTATCTCATTATTTAGCTTTATAACGAGTTCATCATTTTTGTGTTCTAACTGGAATGATTTTTTAATATTTCGGTTGCTATTTCGGTGTAAGGAAATAAGCATAAGGTAGTATAAAAATAAACAGGCTGCCAAGAAATAACTAGTGGTATCAGCTTGAAATAAAAGTATTAAAAATAAAGTAATAAACTGCGGTATTGTCATCGCGTAATAGGCTGGCGTCCAGGCAGACAGAACTGGAACAGATGCGGACATGACGCCACAGATGAGAATTATAAGTAGTGCTTGGATGATAACATCATCAGTATTTAGATAAAGCAAGCTTAGACATGCCCATGAAATACCAAGCAATAAGCTAATAAGAGTGAAAATAGTCAGCCAAGGAGTAACATTGGCGGGCTGCTTTTTTTCATAGCGCTTGGATAAAAATATTCTTATAAGGGCTAGAGTCGTAATAGAAATCGTAGTTAAGCTTAGTAGTGGCGTCTTAAAAACATCGTGTAGGATAGTGTAAAGCAATACCACAACCAGTATTTGTGTTGCGCTTGCAGAGAGTGCTGCTTGAAATAATTGGCGCGCTTGTTCACGAATAATACTATCCGGATTTAAAGGCATGTTGATAGTGCTTCCTTATTAATCAGTTTATATTCACCATATAGCACAATCCATGGGAATTCAAATATTAAAGCCCCTTAGTATAATGATGTGAAGATTAAGACTATTTGTTTTTCACTATTAAACTCAACACACCTAATAGAACCATTAATACACCCAGTGCGATTGCGAGAGTAAAGGGTTCATTAAGCAAATAAACCGCTAGGGCAATGGTGAAAATAGGCCCTAACATGCCCATGATTCCAGTCTGTGTTGGTCCAATGCGGTGAATCGCTTCGGTCATCATAAAACTGGGCAGTACGGTGCTAAATATAACTAACATACCTAGCCATAGCCATGCTGCTGGGCTCACAATTAATGAAGTCCAATCGATCACCATAAAGCCATAAATTAAACCAAATATACTGGATGAAATCATCGCAATACTGGTAAATAGAAGGCTACCTAAACGTTTGATATAGGATTTGCTTAATAAGATATAAAAGGCAAAACATAAGGCGGAGGCTAATACCAAGCTGACACCTTCTAAGACCTGATTACCGGTTAACTCTAACTCTTGCCCCATCACAATCCATAAACCTGAGTAACTGATGATGAGGGCAATGATTATTCGTTTAGTAATGATTTCATTAAAAAGGAAATAAGCAATTACGGTAACTAGAAAGGGGTAAGTAAAAAGACTGAGCCTTTCAAGTTGGGCTGTGATCAGCTCCAAGCCCATCAGATCAAGTAAAGAGGCGAGGTAATAACCTAGGAAACCCAGTGAAAAAATGGCTGTTAATGTTTTGCTATTAATATCAGGATGTCGAGGTCGTGAATGCACTAGCCATACTAAGATTGCAGTATATATAGGTAGGGCTAAAGCCATTCTTAATGCTAATACTGAATCAGCATCTAAACCATTTTGGTAAAGAAATTTGATGAATATAGATTTAAGCGAGAACAGCAAGGTGCCTAAAATAGCTAAGATAAAGCCTAGAGAGTGATTATTTTGTCGTTGTTGTTCTGACATGGGACGGTGATGCTTGCTTTGACTCCAGAGTGAAGTCAAAGCAAGGCTGACGGTGATTAGCCTTTGCTATGGTAAGCTTCACTATGTTTATGAACTGAGTCGACCAAACGCTGCATATTTTCTGGTGCAATGGTTGGGTGAATACCATGGCCTAAGTTAAAGACATGACCTGTCTCACCTTCACCAAAGCCCGCTAAAACACTAGCTACTTCTTGTTCAACACGATCAGCTGAGGCATATAATACACAAGGATCCATATTGCCTTGTAGTGTTACTTTATCGCCAACACGTTGACGTGCTGTAGCAATATCCGTTGTCCAATCAAGACCAATTGCATCAACACCAGTATTAGCCATCAGTTCCAACCATTGGCCGCCACCTTTAGTGAATAAGGTTACCGGCACAGTTCGACCTTCAGATTCACGTGTTAAGCCAGCTACAATTTTTTGCATATAGGCTAATGAGAATTCTTGGTAGTTTTCTGTGCTGAGTGCTCCGCCCCAGGTATCAAATAACATAATTGATTGAGCGCCGGCTGCAATTTGAGCATTTAAATAAGCAATGACTGAATCAGCTAAGACATTAAGCAGAGCATGCATCTGTTCTGGCGCATCAAACATCATGCCTTTTACTTTTGCAAAATCTTTACTCGAGCCGCCTTCAACCATATAACACGCTAGCGTCCATGGGCTACCACTAAAACCAATTAAAGGTACTTTGCCATCAAGTTCACGGCGGGTAAGACGAATCGCATCCATCACATAACCAAGGTTGTCTTCCATATCTGGAACACCGAGTTTGGCAATATCAGCAGCGGAGCGAATAACGTTATTAAATTTTGGCCCTTCACCAGCAACAAAATGTAAACCTAATCCCATTGCATCAGGAATAGTTAAAATATCAGAGAAGATAATGGCAGCATCTAAGTCAAAACGACGTAGCGGTTGCAATGTGACTTCACACGCAAGATCGGGTGTAGAACACAATGTCATAAAGTCGCCGGCTTTCGCACGAACTTCACGATATTCTGGTAGATAACGACCAGCTTGGCGCATCACCCATACTGGAGTTTTATCAACAGGCTGGCGTAATAAGGCTCTTATATAACGATCGTTTTTTAATTCTGACACAGATATTCCTTGTAGTGGTAAAACAAGATGCTCATTAGTTTTCATCCCCGCGTAAGCGGGGATCCATGAGCTGTTAATGCATTCATTATCGTTGGCTTCCCGTGTATACGGGAATGAATTAAACTTTAAGGTAGTCTAAAATTCCTTCACCAGCTTGACGGCCTTCCCATACAGCTGTAACAACGAGATCTGAACCTCGAACCATATCACCACCGGCAAAGACTTTTTCATTGCTCGTTTGGAATCCAAACTTGCCATCTTCAGGTGCAACCACACCGCCCCAATTGTTCACATCAATACCAAAATCTGCAAACCATGGCGCAGGACTTGGACGGAAACCAAAGGCAATCACGACTGCATCAGCTGGAATAATTTCTTCGCTTCCTGGAATTGCTTCTGGTCGACGGCGACCATTTTCATCAGGCTCACCCAAACTAGTTGTGACTACTTTAATGCCTGTTACTTTGTCATCACCAACTACTTCAATTGGCTGACGGTTCCATAAAAACTCAACACCTTCTTCACGTGCATTATTTACTTCACGACGTGAACCCGGCATGTTTTCTTCATCACGACGATAAGCACATTGAACTGTTTCTGCACCTTGACGAATGGCAGTACGATTACAATCCATTGCAGTATCACCACCACCCAGAACAACGACTTTTTGACCTTTAAGATCAACATAGTCATCAGGGTTTAGGTTTAATAATTCTTTGTTATTAGCAACAAGGTAAGGCAATGCTTCATAAACACCTTGTTTTTCTTCGCCTGGGAAGCCACCTTTCATATAGGTGTATGTACCCATGCCAAGGAATACAGCATCGAATTCATCTAACAATGCTTGGAATTGAATGTCCTTACCAATGTCAGTATTTAACACAAACTCAACGCCCATACCTTCAAGTACTGCACGACGACGTTTTATTACTTCTTTTTCAAGTTTGAATTCAGGGATACCAAACGTTAATAGGCCACCAATTTCTTCATGTTTGTCGAATACAACGGGTGTTACACCACCACGCACCAAGATGTCGGCACAACCTAGTCCAGCAGGACCTGCACCGATGATAGCAACGCGTTTACCGGTGGTTTTAACTTCCGACATATCAGGACGCCAGCCTTGATCTAATGCTGTATCAGTAATATATTTTTCAACACTACCAATAGTTACAGCACCAAAACCATCGTTTAGGGTGCATGCACCTTCACATAGACGATCTTGTGGGCAAACTCGACCACAAATCTCAGGTAATGTGTTGGTTTGGTGAGCTAACTCAGCGGCTTGCTCTAAGTTACCTTCACTAACGAGTTTTAACCAGTTTGGAATGTAGTTATGTACAGGACATTTCCATTCACAATACGGGTTACCACATTCTAAACAGCGATCAGATTGTTCAGCAGATGATTTATCATCAAAGCCTTCGTAGATCTCGCCAAAGTTTTTAACGCGATCTTTCGCTTCGACCTTTTTAGGATCGTGGCGCTTAACATCTAGAAATTGAAACGTATTTTTAGCCATAATATTTCTTTGCTCTGCTTTCTTATGCTGCTTTGCTTGCTAGTTTCAGCAAACTATCTAATGCGGCTGCTTTAGGTTTTACTAACCAGAATTGACTCAAACGTTGTTCAAAGGTGTCGAGTAATTGATTACCCCAATCACTACTTGTTTCACGAACATGATCTTCAATTAACACTTTCAAATGTAGAACATGTTCAGATAACTCAGCACTATTCATACGTACAAGTTCAATGAGCTCTGGGTTGTAACGCTCTGAGAATGACTCTTCAGTATCAAGTACATATGCAAAACCACCGGTCATACCTGCACCGAAGTTCAAACCTGTTTCACCTAATACTGCAACAACACCGCCAGTCATGTATTCACAACCGTGATCGCCAATACCTTCAACAACAGCAGTTGCACCAGAGTTACGAACCGCAAAACGTTCACCTGCTTGACCTGCAGCGTATAACTCACCCCCCGTTGCACCATATAAACAGGTGTTACCCATGATGCTTGCTTCTTGCGTTGCAAAATCACTTTCTGGAGATGGGTAAATGGTTAATTTACCTGCGGCCATGCCTTTACCAACGTAGTCATTAGCATCACCTTCAAGGCGAATCTCTAAACCACCTGCATTCCAAACACCAAAGCTTTGACCAGCAGAACCGGTTAGTTGCATGCGAATAGGTGCGTCATTCATACCGTAGTTGCCATGATGTCGAGCAATTTCACCTGAAATACGGCCACCGATTGAACGATGAATATTACGCACATCATATTTGAAGAAACCACCTTGTTTATTGCTAATGGCTTCTTGCATATCAACGATCATCTGTTCTGCTAATTCACCTCTATCATAAGGTTCATTTTTAGGTTCGAGACAGTATTGTGGCTTGTCAGCTGCAACACCTGCTGTTGATAATAGCGGCGCTAAATCAAGCTTACGCTGTTTATCTGTCGTACCTGGCAAGATTTCAAGCAGGTCAGTTCGACCAATCAAATCAGCCATATTACTCACACCCAAGATGGCTAACCATTCTTGAGTTTCACGGGCAACAAACTGGAAGTAGTT
>ENA-OSET01004523-OSET01004523.1-sediment-metagenome-genome-assembly--contig:-NODE-4523-length-12247-cov-3.018242_pt1 | contig 12247 bp, 5 predicted proteins | sample MGYA00237882_ERZ534229 | MGnify/ENA primary metagenome ERZ534229 (study PRJEB26408, sample SAMN06266212) | sediment metagenome | isolation source: Hudson Canyon methane seep mesocosm | place: USA:Hudson...
TCCTCTCGCGGCACTAACATTCTCTATGCTAACTGATAAGTTAGAAATGGTTGAAGTGAAACGATTTTGTACTGCACCTAAATCCGCTCGGTTGCTGTCTATGTTAGCTAAAGCGCCATCTATAATGTCGATAGCAGCATTTGCGCCAGCAACGGTAGAGATATCAACTTCATCTACTGATTGTAAAGAACTGGATTGTAAGACTTCTTTACTTCCTTCAAATAAACCACCCTCGCTACCTTCAAGGTCAGATTTAACACTAAAAGAAGTGGCAGATGATTTAAACTCAATATTGCCGCCAACTACTGTAGAATCGCCTGTTTTACCATTCCCCGCGGCTAGTTTGACTGCTGTGCTACTATCTCCTCCTGTAATATTGATATTGACTTCTTGTGATGTGGTTGCAGCTGAGCTATTAAAATCTTGAATCTTAATATCCTTACCTGAACTTTCTGTTAGGGCAATTGATGTTTGGTCTAAGCTTAGTGCTGCAACAACGCCTGTTTTACTTGTTTGATCGTTTATTGCTGTTGCAAGGGCGGTCAGGTCAGTTGTTGTTACATTGGCAGAAAGATCAGTACCATTAAGGTTAAAGGAAATAACCCCATCCTTGCTTAGACCTCCTATTGAAGCAGAAGTTGAAGCAGATGCGGTAACGCCAGTTTTGTCAGCAATTTCGTTAATGTTTGCAACGATAGTGTTTGCTGATTCGTTCTCTGCTACCTTAACAGTGCCTGTTCCTGTTCCTGCTAAGGTTAGGGTTTGTGTGGAAACAAAGTTCCCTGAACTAGTATCCCTAAAAGCGGCTGCAGTAGTTGCTGCATTAGTACCGGCCGTTTTTTGGTCAATAATGTTATCTGTTGTAGAGGCGGTCGATGTTATTTCATTGCTGCCTTCTAGGGTGATTGAATAGGTTCCAACTTGGATGGTTGAATCGTTTCCTGATGCAGTATTACCCGTGATGGTTTGGGTGCCAACTTTTAGGGTATCCGTTGTTATGGCAGATGCTGTGGCAGTTGCTACTTGATCTTGAGTAGCCCCTTCCTGAATAACGCTTACGGCAGTACCACTATCAGACTCGGTTAATCGCATGCCTGATTGGCTGCTTGTCCCATTGGCAAGAAATGAATCAATTGTGATTTTACCGAGTGTTGCTGCTTTTGATCCGGCGCTTGCTGTATTTGCATCAGCGCCTGCAGCAATGGTAAGAGTATCGCCAGATAGGGAAGCTGTGATAGCTAAGTCACCAGTTGGTGAGCCTGCGCTAACTGCAGCTGAGATGGCTGTAGACATAAGAAGGGCATCCTCCTCTTTGTCTCCTGTTGCTGTAAAAGTAATTCCGTAGGTGGCAACGGCTGAGGCTGTTGTTGAGACATCTTCTGTTTTAATATTAAAAGAAACTGTTTCGCCTGCTTCAAATTTCATTTTATCAATTGCAAGTGTTGCTGTAGTGCCGTTCGCAGCGGCGGCGGAGGCTGCCGCTAGAGCTGTGCCAGTATCATTAACCGTGTCGGTTGTTAGGGATGTAATAGTGCTGGCACCGAATACGGTACCTTTATTTGACAGTACATCCATCGAAGAAGATGCTTGGCTATCCCCACCAGAAAATGCAGCGACGCTAATAGCAGCACCATCTATACCAGAAATTTCGACACCTGTGCCTGCATCATTCATTTTTGCAGTAAAGGTGCTACCAAAATTTGACTCTCCTTGTAGAGACGTAAGTAATGCTGTTGCATTGCCAGCTTGGTCACCCGACCCCTTTGCTACATAAGTAACGCCAGTTGTGCTACCAATATTCATGGTAACGGTTTCCCCTTCAAGAGATTGAAAGTTTTGTAGTGTTATGTTTGCATTATCTACAACTTCAAAGTTTTCTACACCTATATTTGTTCCACTGGCACTGGTTAATGATTTTGTTTGGCTGTCATATGATAGGTCTGTATTATCATTTGCTGTGTTGATACGCGTTGCGGCAGCAGTCATTTCAGCATCAAAATCCTCATTAAATGAGGATGAGTTGTACGTTACTTCAAAGGTTGTTGTTTTGCTACCCGTTGCTGCTGGATCGCCTGTTGCTAATGTGAATTTTACTTGATCACCATTTTGCGCATCTGCTAAATGACTCCCGGAAGTATCAAAGGCAACTGTATTGGTTGCAGTTGAAGAGACGCCAGATAATTTATTTAATTCCGTTGAAATCGCTGCTGCATCACGGGCTGTGTCGCTTCCTGTTCCAACCTTAACAGTTTGAACTTCTTTAGTTACTGAGTTAGTGACGGTTAGAGTCTGGTTAGCAATTAAAGAGCCTAAAGCGGTATTGGCTGAAGTGCTAATACCACTGGTATTTGATGCTGAAACGCCACCTGTAACATCGACTTCTTTACCACTAGTCGCCATTTCTATGCCGTGATCGTTATTTTTAGAACTTATTTTTTCAATACCTAGTGTATCAGATGTTGCTTTAGTGACATTAACGTTAATCGTTTCGCCTGCATTGGCACCTACTTGAAATTGTTGTGCCGTGAAAGAACCATCTAATAATTTAATACCGTTAAATGAGGTAGTGTCAGAGATTCTATCCAGTTCTGATACCAGCTGGTTAACCTCCGATTGTAGGCTTAAACGGTCGGTTGCTGAGTTGGTTGAGTTGGCTGATTGTACCGCTAGCTCTCTAACTCGTTGTAAAATATTAGTGCTTTCTTGTAACGCACCCTCAGCTGTTTGTGTTAATGAAATACCATCGTTGGCATTTCGGCTGGCTTGTCCTAAGCCTTTAATTTGTGCGGTCATACGATCTGCAATCGCTAACCCCGCCGCATCGTCTTTTGCGCTGTTAATACGCAAGCCTGATGATAAGCGCTGTAAGGAGGTGGATAGACCGCCTTGAGAATTGTTTAAATTACGTTGTGCATTTAGTGATGCGACATTGGTTTGAATACCCATAGCCATGATAGTTCTCCTAATTAATGTAAGAAGTCCGTGCATGCTTAAATTGTTCAATGCGCGGTGTCTAGTTTTATAGCAATAACCTTGTAAACACATGGCTTTTGCTTTTCTCACTGAGGTTATCGGTCGGGCTTTGGGAAACTTTAATTTTTTTGTGGTAAGAAATTAGGCGAGTTCATTTGTAACTAGATACGACGGAGTTGGGAAGTGTATAATTGATAGTAAAAATAATTATAAACTTTTTATTTAAGGTTTTGTTGTGAGTCTTGGTATTAAATTTGCTTAGATTTAAATAATTATGGTTAATCTTTGCCGCCTCTAAAATTATGTCAAAAAATAAACGTAAGTCATCCTATAAAAAAAATAAAAAATTAGCATCATTAAAGCCTAAGCCTTTTCAAGGTAAAGATATGCAAATTGTTTTGGAAAAAGCGCTTGGAGAAATAGTCGCTCTTTACCAGCAAGGGAAGGTAGAAAGTGCATTACTCTTAACGGAAAAGACATTGGTTGATTTCCCTGAACAGCCTGTCTTGCTTGGAAATGCAGGTGCTTTTTCTATGCTGCTTGGTGATCAGCAGATGGCATTGGAGTATTATCAAAAATCCTTGCTGCTAGATTCAAGTAATCCAGATGTGCATAATAATATAGGCAATTTATTTAAACAACAAAGCAGGTATGTTGAGGCTGAAAATGCCTATTTAAAGGCTTTGGAGCTTCGTGATGATTTTTCTGATGCATATAATAATTTAGGTAATATTTATAGAGAGCAGGGGCGTGATGGTGAGGTTGAGGCTGCTTTTCGTAAAGCGATACAATTACAGCCTGAAAACGCCGAAGCCTATTGTAACTTAGGTAGTTTTTTGAACGAATATAGCAGGTTTGAGGAAGCTGAATCGGCTTTTCAAAATGCGTTAAAATTGCGACCTGATTATGCTGAAACACATAATAATTATGGTAATTTGTTGAGAAAGCAACAGCGTTATGTAGAAGCAGAGCTTGCATTTAAAAATGCGATAGTGCTTCGTCCCTCTTTTGAGAAGGCATATTTTAATCAGGGAAAGTTAGCCATAATACAAAATGAGTATAGTAAGGCGAAGTCCTGTTTTAATGAGGCTTTGAAGATTAATCCTGATTATGTTGATGCGCGAGCCAATCTCGCCTTGGTTCTTCTAAGGCTAGGTGACTTTGTAGGAGGTTGGGAGGCCTACGAGGCTCGTTATCGGCTGGATACAATGGATGCACAAAGCATTCCTCCAGAAATACAGGTTCCTCAATGGGCAGGGGAGTGCCTTAAAGGTAAAACATTGCTAGTTTGGCCAGAACAAGGCTTAGGAGATGATATTCAATTTGTACGATATTTGTCGCTTTTGAAAGCGGAAGGGGTGCAGCAGTTAATATTGGTTTGCAGAAAACCGCTAGAAAGGCTTTTCTCTTCAGTAGACTGTATTGATAGGTTGATTGTTGAGGAGGATTTTTTGACAGAAGGCTTTGACGGGTTGGATTATTGGGTTTTTATGATGAGTTTGCCTTTGTTTTTTAAAACCAGACTGGAGACAATTCCTGCGACCTTACCTTATTTATCCGTGCCAGAAACTGATCAGAATAAGTGGGCTGAGTATTTACCTCAATCTGGTTTTCGAGTTGGGTGTGTATGGAAAGGCAGGGCAGAACATAAAAATGATATGAATCGATCGCTTTCGTCTCTAGAAGTATTGAAACCACTTTGGGAGGTTAATGGAATAGAATTCATTAGTTTGCAAAAAGGTGAAGGTGAAGAAGAGGCTTTATTTCCGCTTGATAATCAGCCTATCATTTCTTTAGGGGATAAGGTTCAATGCTTTGCTGATACAGCTGCTATTATTGTGCAGTTAGATTTGGTTATTTGTGTGGATACTGCTATTGCTCACCTTGCAGGAGCATTAAATAAACCTTGCTGGGTGTTATTACCTGAGCAGGACAGTGATTGGCGCTGGTTGTTGGACAGAGATGATTCCCCCTGGTATCCCAAGGTAATGCGTTTGTTTAGGCAAAAGTCAAAAGGTGATTGGGACGGAGTGGTTCAAGAGGTATTGCAGGCTTTGAAGACTGAAAAAAATTAGTATGGCTAAAAAACACTTTTCCAACCCAAATAAGAAGATTCCTTTAAAGGTGAAAAAGTATTCTTCTCAATTGAATGAAAATCAGTCCTTAGATTTATTTTATAATCAAATTACTTTGCTTTATCAACAAGGCAAGATTGAACAGGCGTTAAAGTTATCAGATCATGCATTAAAACAGTTCCCTAAACAGACTAGGCTTTTAGAAAATGCAGGCGCATTTTCTATGATGATTGGAGAGAAGGCAACAGCGTTGCTTTATTATCAACAATACTTGAGTTTGAAACCCAATAGCCCTGAGATTTTAAATAAAATGGCTTATGTTTTGAAGGGAGAAGGGCGGTATGATGAGGCAGAGGAGGCGTATAAAAACGCTTTAAAATTCCGTCCAGATTTTGTTGATGCATTATACAATTTAGGTATTTTGTTTAATCAACAAGAGCGGTATGAGGAAGCTGAGAGTGTTTATAAAAGAGTCTTAACCTATCAACCTGCATATATTAAAGCATATATTAATTTAGGTCTTGTATTGGATAAGCAAGAACGATATTCAGATTCTGAAAAATGTTATAAAGATGCTTTAAGGTTAGAGCCTGATTGTGCTGAGATTTTTTTTAATCTTGGTGGTTTATATTTGCAACAAAAATTTTATGAAAAAGCTGAAGCTAGTTTCCAACAAGCTCTAAAATATAGAGCAGACTATAACGAAGTGTATTTTTGTTTAGGCCATTGTTTTGATGAGCAACAATATTTTGAAAAAGCTGAGGTTTATTTTCTTCAGGTATTAAAAACTGAGCCTGATAATGCTGAGTGCTACTTTAGTTTGGGGAATATGTTTGCAAAGCAAAAATATTTTAGCCGAGCAAAAAAATACTTAATTAAAGCTTTAGAGATTAATCCAGATTTAATCGAGGCTCATTATAACTTGTCTTTGCTTTTATTAATGCAGGGGGGGTTCAAAGAGGGTTGGAAAGCGTATGAGTTTCGCTATCATCCTGATAAAATAGAGAAAATTGTATTTCCTCCTAAGATTGATATTCCTCAGTGGCAAGGAGAGTCTTTAATTAATAAATCTTTATTTGTTTGGTCTGAGCAAGGGGTGGGGGATGAAGTGATGTTTAACTCCTGTTTAAATGGGTTTGAAAATAATAATGGTCGAATTTCTTTGGCTTGTGATACTCGCTTAGTTAAGCTTTTTACTCGCTCTTTTCCTAACATTTGGGTGATAGAAAAAGATCCTGCTAATAGGTATTCAGAGTTAGAAAGTGCATTTGATTTTCAGTGTGGTATAGGGTCTTTACCTGGTTTTTTTAGATTGACTATTCAATCATTTGAGTTCACCTGTAATTACCTTGTGGTGGATGAGGAATTATTAAAAAAGTGGCAAAGTCGCTATGATTTGCTTGAATATGATATTAATATTGGTATTTCATGGCGAGGTGGAGCTGATGAAAAACGGCAAAATAAAAGGTCGATTTTATTAGCTGAGTGGGAGCCTATTTTAAATCAGAAGGCAAATTTTATTAATCTACAATATGGCTGTCATCAAAAAGAGGTTAATGCTTTTGAGGAAGATACGGGGCTTAGTTTATACGACTGGGAAGATGCTGATCCTTTAGTTGATTTGGATAACTTTGCAGCTCAGATTAAAGCTTTAGATCTGGTGATTAGTATTGATAACTCAACCGTACATTTTTCTGGCGCACTAGGTGTAAAAACGTTTGTTATGTTGCCTTTTTCTCAAGATTGGAGGTGGATGGAGGGGCAAAAAGATTCCTATTGGTATCCCAAGGTGATGAGATTGTTTAAGCAAGATAGCAGTTTAGACTGGAACACACTCATTAAGGAGGTTTCTCAAGCAGTCGCTAAGAAAATTGACTCATTTGAACGTCGAATAAAAAATATAGCAAAGTGAATGATAAAGTAGGTGGGGAGACTATTATGGGGCCAAAGAAATTGGATGTGTGGTGTGATGAAATTATCACCTTGTATCAGTTGGGTAACGTAAAAGAAGCGTTACAATTGACAGATCAAGCATTAATAGAGTTTCCGGATCAATCAAAATTATTGGGATATGCGGGGACATTTTCAATGGTTGTTGAGGATCTGCAAGCTGCTTATGATTTTTATCGAAAGTCATTAGGAATAAATCCAAAAAATGCTGACGTTCTTAACAATTTAGCAAGTCTACTGGTTAAGCAAAACAGGTTTGATGAGGCGGAGGAAACTTATCGGAATGCTTTAATGGTTAGGCCTGAATTTGTAGAGGTCTATAATAATTTGGGTAATTTACTTGAACAGTTAAAACGTTACCAGGAGGCTGAAGTTTGCTTTACACAAGCATTGGAGTTAAACCCAAATTATGCTGAGGTCTATAATAATTGGGGCAATTTACGTGTAAAACAAAATAAATATGCGGAGGCAGAATTATTCTTTAAAAAAGCACTGGAAATTTGTCCTGATTATGCGGATGCCTATAATAATTTAGGTAATTTATTTTATGAGCAGAAACATTTAGTCAAAGCCGAGAAATCATTACAAATTGCTTTGAAATTACGGCCGAATTATACCGAAGCGTATATAAATTTAGGCTGTGTTTATAAAGAGTTGATGCGTTATAAAGAAGCGAGGAGAGCCTTTAAGCATGCATTAAAGCTGCAACCAGATTGCGCTGAAGCCTATAATAATTTGGGTGGCTTGTTGATGATGGAGGGGCGCTATGAAGATGCTGTCGATTTTTTTTATAAAGCTTTAGCTCTTCGTGAAAATTTTATAGATGTAGAGTTCAGGTTATCATTGGCTTTGTTGATGTTGGGACAGTTTCTTGAAGGGTGGAAAACTTATGAGGTGCGTTATCATCCTGAGAAGAAAAACAGGCAGACTTTCCCTCCAGAAATAGATGTACCGCGTTGGCAGGGAGAAAATTTGACTAATAAATCGTTACTTATCTGGCCTGAACAAGGTTTAGGTGATGAAATACAGTTTGTACGTTACTTGCTTTTATTAAAGACTTATAAGCCTAAAGAATTGATATTGGTTTGTAAAAAGCCGTTGAAAAAGCTGTTTAGTAGAATTGAGTGTGTCGATAGGGTTATTGCTCTAAATGACTTTGAGATTAAAGATGCGACAAAAATAGATTATTGGTCATTTATTATGAGTTTTCCTCATTTGTTTCAAACGAGATTAGAGGCTATTCCTGCGCAGGTGCCTTACTTATATACTAAGAAAAGTGAACAAATAAAATGGGCTGAATTTTTACCTAAAGATAGTTTTTGTGTTGGTTTAGTTTGGAAAGGAAATAAACAGCATAAAAATGATAGTAATCGCTCACTTTCTTCGTTAGATATTTTGAAGCCTTTATGGGATATAAAAGATGTGGTCTTTGTGAGTTTACAAAAAGGGGCTGGGGAAGATGAGGCTGAATCAGCGGCTAAAAAGGGTGAGCTGATTCATTTTGGAGACAAAATTCAGGATTTTACAGATACTGCAGCAATTATTTCTCAATTAGACTTGGTTGTTTGTGTAGATACCGCTATTGCTCATCTGACGGGAGCGCTAAATAAGCCTTGCTGGGTTCTATTACCTGAGTCGGATACGGATTGTCGTTGGCTTTTGGAGCGGGATGACTCTCCTTGGTATCCTGATGTTATGCGTTTATTTAGACAAAAAAAGGCTGGTGACTGGGAATCAGTTGTTAGCAATGTTGTGCGGGCATTAAAAAAAAAGCTGGCGTAATTATTTATTAATTATCGACAACAAAAGTGTTGCTTTTTTGCCATTCATTTCCACTCCACTCTGGAAATGCACTACTCTTTCTCCAGCCTGTTGAACAAATTAAGCAAACAGTAATAGTGGGGAATTCTGCTGAAATATTATCGATCATGCCTTTCCACCAGGCAGGTGGTCGAACGGTAATGTGTGCATTTTCTCCGTTAGGTAGTTTTGCTGCTGCTGGGTAGCACGCTATATTGAGTATGATGAGTTTTGATGCGTAGCTGAACATATCTCTAAGGACAGCAGGAATATCTGAAATAAATATATGTTCAAGGACATCAAATGACACAACGCAGTCTACGGCTTGTCTTTCATCTAAACTACGAGCAGGTTCATATCGGTATGCATTTTGTAATTTAAAATAACAAACAGCTGACTGGTTTGATGCTTCATCAAAACCACTGGCTTCCCAATCGGAACCACCACAGCCATAATCTAAAATGGTGGATATAGAATGATTGATAAAGGTGGTAATTAATTGTTCTCGGTATGCTCTTAGTTCAAAGTCAGAAAAGGCGATGGCAACGTGTTGTTGATCATTGCGCTCATATCCCTTCGTAGCCATTGTTTCGTACATTTTTATTAGGTCTTGTCCTCTCTTACTAAACGTGAGTTCGCTCATTGATACTTGCCTGCTTGTTTTATTGATTATAATGATAGTCGATTGTACTTTCTTTGTACGAAAAAATATTTTTACCACTCAAAATTTTGTTTTGCTAACTTTATTAAAGCAGATTGGTGGGCTTTTGTAGGTAGAAAGGGTAGAGGGTTATTTGTTATCTCTAGTGTGTTTTGAATAAGCGTGTTAACTTGGCTTGCTGTTGATAAGTCGATAGGTGTTTGTATTTTTAGTGCTTTTGTTAAATTATTGTTTTCTATTGAGGCTTCAAGGGTGATGCAAGGGGTCTTTACAAAGTTGGCTGGAATAAGGGTGGAGTGATGGTTTGTAATTAATAGCTTTGCGGAGGCAATAGTGTTAAGCCAGGTGCTTAAGTCATGGATATATATAAAGTCCCAGTTTGCTTCAGATTCTGAAAGAAGAGAGGATAAAAGTTGTTCAGCGCGGCTTGGCTGATTAATTGTTTCTTTTGCTTCAACTATAATTTTTATTTTAAAGCCATTGCGAGTTATTTTTGATATGTATTCAGCGAGAGATGATAGTGTTTTATTTGTTAAATGATTAATACCAGCAATAATAATGGTATTGGTTTGTTTAATAGAAGAGACTGCAAAGTTAGTTTCTAAAAACAAAGGTATGCAGTTAAAGCAGATATGGTGATAAAGCTCCATTTGCTGTACAAGTTGACTGCTGATTGTATCTTGTGTGGCAACTCCGTCAATGGTTTGGAATAGCTGTTGATAATATGGGTTAAGAGCGGGTAGTTTGTTTTTTAGATTAGAGCCTGTTGATAAATTGATTATATAAACAGGTTTTTCATAAATGGTTTTTGAAATATAAGCGATAGACAGTAGTGTTAACATATCACTATGGGCATTACCAAGTAAGCTCTCTCCATTGATAATAAGACAGGCTGCATTTTTGATGAGCTTTGTAAGTGCTGTATTGGTTTGACAGAGCTTCTCAAGCTGTTGGTGACCAAAGATGTTTTCTATAATATTTGTAGGATGTTTAATCAAAGATATTTCTTTGCTAAAAATGCTGTGAACTTTTAATATACGCTTGTTGAGCATATCTGAAATTGCACGGTTACTACACACTTCTCCCCAGCTATTTTGATCAGAGCGGTCGTTTAAATAGAGTGCTGTTGGTAATTGATCAAAAGATAAGTAAGGTAAATAAGCTTTATCACTTTGAATGCTAGATAGACGGTTTATAACTTCGGAGAAGACGTCGGTCCAATTATTTTGGATTCTTTGATGAAAAAGGGTAATGCAGTTATACCAAAAAGAGCCTTGTCTATTAATTCCCCAGCGCCAATCAGGTGAGAAAGGAAGTAATAGCCAAGTGGGTGTGCCTAAAGCTGCTGCAAGGTGTACTGTTGAATTGTCGATAGATATTACAAGGTCCAATGCGGCGGTTTGAGCCGCAAAGTCATCCATGTTTTTAAGGGGTAAGGAATCTTGCCAGTGGTGAAGAATAATATGGTGTATGTTTTTTAAATGATCAATTTCCTTAGATTGATCCCCATATTGTAAATTTATAAAGTGGCAATTAGGGAGTTTAAGTAGTTGAAGCCATTGCTCGAGCTCTATCGTCCTGGATAAACTGGTTCTTGTTTCTACTCCTCCTTTCCATGAGATGCCAATTTTGTACCCTTTACCTAAGGTGGCGTAACGTTGCTCCCACTTTGTAACAGCTTTATGGCAAGGTTTTAAATATTTTCTTGGTTTTGAAAAGCTGGTTTTATTTGGGCGTAAATATTTGGCTAGTTCACCAGTAGGTGAGGCGTAATCTACTTTCTTTTGCTGGACTATACTTTTTAAACTGCTGTCGTTATATCCTGAAAAAAATTCTATCTCTGGGAAAGAGCGGGAAAAAATAGGTGTAAGGCGAGGGGTGCATGCAACAATACAATTTTTGGCTAGTGGGGAAATTTCCGGAATGAATTGAGCAAACATAATTTCATCTCCAATACCTTGTTCCCCATATATAAGGATAGTTTTATCTTTTAATGGACTGCCATCCCATTGTGGGGCGGGTAAAGAATAAAATTTACGGAGATTGTTTGTTGTTTTGCCTCCCCAGCTATAGTTTTTCCAGCCTTCCTTGAAATTTTCTAAAGAGAGTTGTAATAACCCTGTGTCTAAATGTAATTGGGGGTCATTTGGATCAAGCTTTAATCCTTTGATATGTAACGCTTCCGCTTCAAAGTATTTTTTCTGAGCATGATAAATATGCCCCATATTGTGATAGTACGATGTGGTTTTAACTTGGTTCTTCATCGCAGCATCGTATGTATCTTCTGCTTCTTGGTAGCGGTGGAGTTTCCATAAAATATTGGCTATATTTGAGGCTGCATCAGCTTGTTTTGGGTCAATTGAGAGCGATTTGTTGTAGTGAGATAGAGCAATATCTAATTGATCTGTGTCAAAATAAATATTACCAATATTATTATGAAATGCAGCATCATTTGGGCTGTAACTAATGGCTGTTTTGATTAGTTTAAATGCTTCGTCATATTGATGTCTTCTGTAATAAATTAAACCGAGGAGATTTAAGGCATCTGGATCTTTTGGGTTTGAGGCTAAGACCTTTTCGTAGATTTTTGCTGCAGCATCTAGGTTATTTGCTTTATGCATTTCAACAGCCTTCATCAAAAGCTGTTGTCTTTTTTTGTGTGAAATTGATGGAGAGTGCATGTTATTTGAAGGTTGTGTGATTTATGAGTTTAATTAAAGTAAAATTTGAAAATCATTTTTACCCAGTATAGCTTTTAATTGATTATGTTTTTGTAAAGTTGAAGTGG
>ENA-OSET01004525-OSET01004525.1-sediment-metagenome-genome-assembly--contig:-NODE-4525-length-12240-cov-4.501685_pt1 | contig 12240 bp, 6 predicted proteins | sample MGYA00237882_ERZ534229 | MGnify/ENA primary metagenome ERZ534229 (study PRJEB26408, sample SAMN06266212) | sediment metagenome | isolation source: Hudson Canyon methane seep mesocosm | place: USA:Hudson...
ATGTTGAATGAATGCTTTGGGGATCCACGAGCGACCAAAACATGGGATGGCTCATCAAGAGGAGATGACGATGAATGCTATATACTCGTACCTTACGATGGGTGTGAAGACCCATGTTCAGACGAAGATTGTCCTTTAGAATTTTCTTCTGCTCTACCTTCTTATGAAGTAGAGTGCGCAGAGGATTTGCCAGCTACTTGTGAGGAATACTTGTCAGATAACGGCATTGTTGACCTTGTAGCTTTAAATAGCTGTACAGGTGATGAGTACGATGTTTTCTGTACCCTCTTAAGTGCTAATAGCGAAGTTGACGGCGGCTCTGCTGTTCATACCGAGTGTGAAGGAGTAACGGCAAAACATAATAGCGATCTTGGTGATGGTGAATATGGCGTAAATGATGCAGCTCTTCGTATATACGGATTGAGTGATGCTGGAATTACAGATAGTGATCTTTTCGTTGAAGATCCATCTGATCCTTTACAGTTCCTACATACACCAAACTCTAATTCTGCTAGATTAACTGGTACAGTTTACTGTAGAGATAACGCGGATCAGATTTTCCATATAGATGCCACTTTCGATAATGAAGAAAACGCTGCTGATTGGTTAGCTTTAAGTGGGATGCATTCTTTACTTATTGCAGATGATCCAGATCAACCTGGCTACCAGCCATGTACAGTTGATGAGTCTGCAGTATCTGTATTCGATTTAGCTGAAGGTAGCTACCTTCTTGGAGATGGTGATCTTTCGGGAGCACTTCAACTTTCTCATATGCCAGCATCGTATAACAAGCGTTTTCAGCTTGGCGATGGGGTTAATAACCACAACTGTAACTACGGTTTAGGAGGATGGTTTTCATGGGAAGGGGTTATAAATGGAGAGGAGGTAGATGGTCTTTCTGGCGATATTGTTATTGATCTTGAAAATTGTGTAGAAGAGCAACTTGAGTGCGAAGAGTATTCAGAGTTGGTATTTACCGCAATAGATTTAGATTGTGGACGCGTACTTTCAACAACTGTTAGAGTTGATCGCAACGACACTACTGCTCCAGTAATTTCTGCTGGTCCACTTGATGCTACTGCTGAATGTGATGATGTTCCTGCAGTTGCAGATAATAGTGAAGTAATCGCTACAGATAATTGCGCAGGCGATGTTACCATTGCTTACGAAGGAGAGGTTAGAGTTGATGGCGATTGCCCTGACAGCTATACTTTAATACGTCGTTGGTCAGCCACTGACGTTTGTGGAAACGAGAGTATCCATACTCAAACGTTAACTATAGAAGATACTACTGCTCCTGTTATCGATCCTGCTGCATCTGATGCAACAGTTGAGTGTGATGGAGATGGGAATGGCGCTGAGCTTACAGCTTGGTTAGATTCTAACGGTGGAGCATCTGCTACAGATAATTGTGGAGATGTTACTTGGACGAATAACAGTACTGCATGCGAAATAGAGTTAGGGGACTTCCTAACATATAAGCAAGGTACATGGGGCTCATCTAATAGCAACAATGCGTCTGATGCTTTAGATGCGAGTTTTGATGATGTATTTCCTCTAGGTTTAACGGCGGGCTGTAGTGATGGGTATGAATTACTCTTCACAAATTCGGATGCTATAGACACCTATTTGCCTTGTACAGGAGGTGCTCAAGATTTGGTTTTGACCCATGGTGGCTCAGACCCAACAGAAGAAGCAATTGATCCTACATGTTGGGATAATGCATTGGTAAGTCATTTAATTACGGCGAAACTCAACGTAGGATTCGACGCTTATTTCCCCGATTTTAGTCCTTCAGATATATGGTCTGGTGATCTTATTGCAACGGATGGTTTGTTTAAGGGAATGTCGGTGATTGAAATCATCGAATTAGGAGACCAAGTATTAGGCGATTGTAACAATGATTACACACCTGGAGAATTGCGCGAATCGCTACGTTTGTTCAATAAGAATTTTAAAAATGGAAACACTGATTTAGGTCACTTTTTTGTAGCAGGCTGCATTACTGACGATTGTGGAGAAACGGGAAGTGCTACAGTAACATTCACAGCTACTGATGATTGTGAGAATTCTTCTACTACTACAGCGACCTTTACAATTGAGGATACGACTGATCCAGTTCTAACGAACGATCCTTCTATTACTATCCCTTGTGATGAGTACCCAGATGACATTATTTACGCTTCTGCATCTGACGATTGTGGAGATGTTACAATAACATTTGAGGATGTTCCTGTAAGTGGTGGATGTCTAGTTCCTATAGGAGCTTACTTGCGTACTTATACAGCTACTGATGATTGTGGAAACACTTCTACATCTGAGCAGGTTGTTACTCTAGTTGACGATGCAGCACCTGTAATCACAGCTCCAGCTGATTATTCAACTAATGCTGATGCTGATGATTGTTCAGCAGATATTTCTCCAGCTGCGGCAGGCGAGGCTTCTGCTACCGACAACTGTGATTCAGATGTAGCAATCACTTCTTCAGATAGCGAGTGGACTTACACTTGTGATGGTGATGATGATACCACTGAGGGTACTCGTACTTTGACTCGTACTTGGACAGCTACTGATGACTGCGGCAACGCTTCTAGCGCTACTCAGAGTATTACTGTAGTTGATATTACTGCTCCAGTTGGTTCTGCTGAAGATGCTGATGTTGCATGTGCTGAATATGATGCTAGTACTGAATATGGTTCTCACTCAGAGAGTGACAATTGCGATACTGACGTAGCTACTTCTTGGGTTAATGTTGAGACTTTCGATGTTGAGGGAGCAGGATGTTATAAAGTACGTCGTGAGTACACCTTCGTTGACGATTGTGGGAACTCATCTACAGCTGAGCAGATTATTACTGTATTTGACGATGTTGATCCAGTTTGGGATGCATACGAGTACAACGTAGTAGTAGAGTGTTCAGATGGCGATGGCGACAGTATTGATTACTTACCTATTACCGCTACTGATGATTGTGGAGATGTTACTTATAGTGTATGGAGTATTTGTGCTTCGGGTGGTTGCCCATACAGCATGATACGTTTTTGGACAGCTACCGATGAATGTGGAAATTCTACATCAACAGAACAGTATGTAAGTCTTTACGACGTTACACCACCTGAGCTTACAATCCCTGCTGACTATACAGTAAGTGCTGATGCAGCTGATTGTAGTGCTGATGTTTCTCCTTCTGCTGCTGGCGAGGCTACAGCGACCGATAACTGTGGACCTGTAGATTGTTGGGGTTCTGAGATGATTTTCATCACATACGTTGATACTGATTGGACTTACACATGTGATGGAGATGATGATAACACTGAAGGCACTCGTACTTTGACTCGTACTTGGACAGCTACAGATCGTTGTGATAACTCTATGTCTTTAGATCAAACCATTACTGTCACCGATGATACAGCTCCAACTGGAACTGCTGATGACGCTAGTGTTTCTTGTGAGGATTACGATGCATCTACCGAGTACGGTTCACACACAGAAAGTGATAACTGCGATACAGATGTTGCAGTGTCATGGTTAGAACTCGAAGTGTTTGATGTTGAGGGTTCAGGTTGCTACAGCGTTCGTCGCGAGTACACCTTTACTGACGATTGTGGTAACTCTTCAACTGACGAGCAGATTATTACTGTATTTGACGATGTTGCTCCTGTTATGACAGGTGATTTAGTAGTTCAAATCGAATGCAGTGAGTATCCAGACGATAACATATATGTTACTGGTGAGGATAGTTGCGGAGGTGAAGTTGAGATTACGTTCTCTGATGTTGAGGTAAGTGGTGGATGTGTTCACCCTGTTGGAATGTACTTGCGTACCTATACAGCTACTGATGAGTGCGGAAACTCTTCAACATTTGAGCAGATTTTAGACTTAATAGATACAACTCCTCCTGTGCTTACTATCCCTGCTGATTACTCTGTAAGTGCTGATGCTGATTGTTCAGCAGATATCTCAACAGCTGCTGCTGGCGAGGCGACAGCTACCGACAACTGTGATTCAGATGTAGAAATCACTTCTTCAGATAGCGAGTGGACTTACACTTGTGATGGAGATGATGATACCACTGAGGGTACTCGTACTTTGACTCGCACATGGACAGCTACAGATGATTGTGATAACTCTACATCTTTAGATCAAACCATTACTATCACCGATGATACAGCTCCAACTGGAACTGTTACTGACGATAGTGTTTCTTGTGAGGATTACGATGCCTCTACCGAGTACGGTTCACACACTGAAAGTGATAACTGCGATTCAGATGTTGCAGTTTCGTGGGCAAACATCGAGACTTTCGATGTTCTAGGCTCAGGTTGCTACAGCGTTCGTCGCGAGTACACCTTCACTGACGATTGTGATAACTCTTCTACAGCCGAGCAAATCATTACTGTATTTGACGATGTTGCTCCTGTACTGACTAATGATCCAGAGATTACAATCTCTTGTGATGAGTATCCAGATGAGTTGATTTATGCTACTGCTACGGATAACTGTGGTACTGTTAGTATTACATTCGAAGACCTTCCAGTTAGCGGAGGATGTGTTCTCGATATCGGGGCTTACCTCCGTACATACACAGCTACTGATGATTGTGGAAATTCTTCAACTTCGACACAGATTGTGACACTAGTTGACGATACTCCACCTGTCTTTACAAGTGTTCCTGCGGACTACACTATCGAGTGTGATGAAGAGATTACATACGATGATGCTACAGCTGAGGATAACTGTTCTGGTGCTGATATAACTGTTGCTGAGGAGATTGTTCCTGGCGATTGTCCAGCGGAGTACAGTATTATCCGTACGTTTACCGCTACTGATAACTGCGATAACAGTTCTACAGCTACGCAGACTATCTCAGTTGTAGATACTACTGCTCCAGTTCTCTCAAATGACGCTGAGGTTAGTATCTCATGTGATGATTATCCTGATGGAGTTGTTTACGCTTCTGCTACTGATAATTGTAGCGACGTAACTATCACATTTGAAGACGTTGCAATTGATGGAGGATGTGTTCTTCCAGTGGGACAGTACGAGCGTACTTACACAGCTACTGATGCTTGTGATAACTCCTCTACGTCTACTCAACTGATTATCCTTACTGATGACGTTGATCCTGAGTTTACAAGTGTTCCAGCAGATTACACTGCTGAGTGCGATGAGGATCTAGTACTTGATGAAGCTACCGCTTCTGATAATTGTTCAGGTGTAACAATTACATACTCTGAAGATATGATTGAGGGCGACTGTCCTGAGGAATACACTTTAGTTCGTACATGGACTGCTACTGATAACTGTGGTAACTCTTCTTCAGTTAGTCAGACGATTACAGTTGTTGATACTACTGCTCCTCAAATCACAGACACATGTGGTCTTATGAACGGAGAAGAAGTTGAAGTTTGCTGTGAGGATATATCTGGTACAGTTACTATCCCTGCTGCATGTGAGTTGTCATTCACTGACAACTGTGATTCTGACCCAACTTCTACCTTAACAGAGACTTGTGTAGGTGATTACTGCCCTACTGAGACTGTTGATAGCTGGTGTGATATTACTACTCCTGAGGCATTAGCTGATGGTGAGACATGTGATAACTACTCTCCGCATAGTATGCGTTTATTCAACTTCCCTGGCAGTGAGTTCTATACTACTGTATCTGGAACTGTTGCGAACAATTCTGATGGAACTCAGACATATAGTATGACTGTAGTTTCCTCAGATAATCCCGCCGCTGGTTGGACTGTTACAGCGAATTATGAAGCTGGAATGGATTGGGCTACTTGGAGTACTCAACCTGGTAACCATAGTTACAAGAGTGATTGTGGTTTAGGTGATCACACTACTTGGTTGTACAGTATGATGATTGATGGTTCTGCTTCTGGTTGGGGAGATTACGCAGGCAGTGAGCTTACGTTAAGTCATCAGCCTTCTAATGGTTACTTCGGATTCCAAATCGGAGAAGGAGCAAACAATAAGAATAGTAACTACGGATTCTCAGGCTGGATTTACTACTCAGGTTCTTTCCTTGAGGAAGGAGTTATGGGGTCTGGCGATCTCTTCGGAGACTTAGATTGCTGTCTTCCTTACGATATTTCACGTGACTACACAGTTAGCGATTGCGCAGGCAACACTACTACGTTCGGATACACAGTATCTGTTACAGGTGAGCCTTGTGAGGATGGTACTGGAGGTGTTGTTGGAAATAGTGGTGATGATAGTTCAAGCGGCGGTTTAGTTACCCTTAAGGATCTAATCGTTATCGAGAGCTTGATGCCTAACCCTACTTCGGATAACAGTACTCTTGTCTTTGAGACAGGAGAAGATATCTCAGTTAATATTGATCTTATGACTATGAGCGGATCGCTTGTTCAGGACTTGTTCCAAGGCAACGTATTCTCAAATACTCCTATGACACTTGAGATATCTACTGGTAACCTTGATGCTGGTATGTATCAAGTCCGTCTCAACTCAAGAGACTTTGTAGTAACTAAGAAGTTACTTGTAACAAACTAAATCAACGTTTATGAAATTCAATTTCAGATAATTTTATGCTTTAGGAGTAATAATCAATGGAATAGATGTAATTTTTGGTTTACTTTGAATTACTTGTACAAGTAAACTACAATACTTAAATCCATGTTATGAGACATTTATTTTCAATATTATTTATTGGCCTTTTCCCATGCTCTTTATTCGGTCAAACAATTTTCACTAGTGCAAACAGTAACGATTGGACTGACGCTGGAAACTGGGCCTATGAGCTACCTGATGTAGGTAACGATGGCTCTATTTCTGCAGGTTTGAAAGCTTACAACTATGAATTATTTGAAAACTATGTGACCTTCGTCAACAGAAAGAAGCCGGACATTGCCCTTGTGGACGACCAGGCTACCCTCATTGCATTTGGGATAGGGGCCACGCTTGGCGAATTCTATGGCGGTGTGGGCGAACTCGAAGTGGACTTTCGGACACTGGCACTTCAACTCGAAGTTGGAGGCGGAATCAATAGCGATGGAAACGGCTGCGCTTATGGTGGTCTGGTTGCCGGAAAACGAAACTTTTACGAGGCCGCAACCACACAGTGGACGCTCTTTACCGGTGGGTTTGCGGGCTACATGAATGAAGATGATGACTATGAATATATGCTCGTTGGAGCCAAGATAATGACCGGGTACACCACCTTTTCCGCCAACAGAGCGTTCTGGGGTATAGACATCGGGCTGAAGGCTGGATATCGAATGCAGCTTTATGACGACGAATATGGAGACGATTACAGCGGGTTTAGCGGAGGCCTCGAAGCGCGGTATCGCTTCGGTTTATAGCTTAGCGACTCAGGTATTAGCCAGTTCTTCGGGCTCGATACTCAATTAATAAAAATAATTATGTTCAAGAGCTCCCGCCTGAAGCTCTCTCTATACCTAAATATATGGGCGTTTATATACGTTGATCTAGGCTTACTTTGAGTGGCTGAAATTTCCTGCTATTAACAAAAGGTTAGCACAGTAAAAAAGCAAAACCCCACTAACTCAAGGTTAACGGGGTCTTTATTTGGAGGTCCGAAGCGGATTCGAACCGCTGTAGCAGCTTTTGCAGAGCTGAGCCTAGCCACTCGGCCATCGGACCAATAAGTCAGGCAAATATACGAAATGGAATGTATAAGGTTGCACTCATTACTATCTTCGTTGAATGAATTTGAAGAGATTAATACCTAACGCCCTGACAATGGGTAATTTATTAGGTGGCGCATTTGTTTGTTGGTCTGCAGCATCGGGAGATGATATAACAAATGGCTTGGTCGCTGGGGTCTGGCTATTAGCTATGTTTTTTGATGTTTTAGACGGCTTCGTGGCTAGAAAATTAGGTGTAGACGGGCCTTTAGGGGTTCAACTCGATTCGTTGGCTGATATGGTCACGGGTGGTTTGGCTCCGGCCTTTGTTGCATATAGACTGGTTTGTGAAAGTGGGGCATGTGAGGGAGTTGTGTTAAATGTATTGCCGGCTTTACTAGTCGTAGCTGCTGCGTATAGGCTGGCTAGATATAACGTTAGCGCATCCAAAGGAATAAAGGTCGGGTACTTTGAGGGGCTTCCAGCTCCAGCGGCAGGAATGTTTTGGGTAGGCATGATGATGTGGTGGGGGGTTGCAGACGTTGGTGATACTATGCAAATTAGAATAATGTTAGTTTCAGCAGGCTTAGGGATGCTTCTAATTCCACTTCTAATGGTACTCAAAAGAAAGTTTTTTGGTTTGAAAGGGTGGGGAGACGATAGTAGAATTGACAAATTGAGACAGATGGTTGCGCTCAGCTTTATACTACTTTCATTAGGGACGTGGTTTGCTTGGGGAAATGTGTATGCGGCGGTGCCGTTATGCGTACTTTTGTACTCGGGTTTGGCATTCATATTTGCACCCAAAAACAATACGACATGAAATTTGTAGCAGAAATTGACATCATGCCCTTACCGGCACTTCTAGATCCACAAGGGAAAGCAGTGGGCAGTAATATGGGCAATATGGGCCTGCCAGAGATTGTGGGAGTGAGAATAGGGAAACACGTCACCCTTGAGGTTGAGGCATCAGATAGAACAATAGCAGAAAAGAAGGTTACTGAGGCGTGTGAGAAGCTTCTTGTAAACCAAATTATGGAAGGGTTTTCCTTCCGTTTGGAGGAGGTATAAAAATTGCGAAATTCTGGGAGCAATTAAAGCATCCCCATTGTCAATAAAAGAGCGAATAGTTCAGGAGGCGTCGGATCGCCCTGCAGTACAGTCACAATGTCGAAAGGGCTGATGCTATTTTCTTTAAATATGTTTAAGACTCCAGGATTATCTCTATCGGGCGTAATAGTATAAGCGAGGTCTAACGGGAAATTGCTATCCCCGACATAAATAGCATTTCCTTCAAGCGAGTACGTAATAGCGTCTGTAAAGTACGAGTCTCCGATATAGAATTTTCCGTCGCGGAAGGTATAAGCCAAGTTGAAAGAGCTCGTGCTGTATCCAGAATAAATTTTATTACGATCAACGGTATAAATCACGTCTCCACGCCAATCATTCCCATGGCGTACAATGCCACCTTCGATATGACAAACCACTTCGTTCCACCTCATGTGCGTGGAGGGGTAAGCATACGTCCCTGTTTGGGCTGAAGCAAAAAACGTAATAAATGCCAGAAAACTGGTCAGAATAAGCCGAGAAATCATGAAGGAAATATACGCTTAAAACTAAACCACCTCCATACACTCTTCGCATTGCTTTGAAACATCGCAAGCAGCTTTGAGAGCGAAATCAATATCAGCGATTAGGTCTTCAGGGTGCTCAAGGCCTATAGATAAACGCACAAGCCCTTCGGTTATTCCGTGTCGGAGTTTTTCTTCAGCAGGAACGCCTGCGTGAGTCATGCTTGCAGGATGCTCTGCCAAGGACTCCGTAGAACCGAGACTTACTGCAAGTTTGAAGTGTTTGAGGGAATCGAGGAATGCAAATGCAGCTTTACGTCCTCCGGGCAACTCCATTGCAAACATGCCTCCTCCGTTTGCTTGCTGTTCTTGGACTATTCCGGCCGATTTATAATCCCCGGATCCTGCGAGATCTTCTGCCCAAGAGGAGAATATTTTATTTATTCCCTTTACAGGTTTCCCTGGTGTGTTTTGGAGATGATCTAGGATTTTACGAGCGGAACTAGATTGTCGTTCAACGCGAATGACCAATGTTTCCATTGACCGGGCTAACATCCAACTAGTGTAAGGGTCCGCCATACTACCTAAAAAGGTCCTGTACTCAAAGACCTTTGCCATAGCTTCACGCTCTCCACTCACAGCTCCTGCCACAAGGTCGCTATGACCACCCAAATATTTAGTGGCCGAATAAATATTCAAATCAGCTCCGAGTTCTAGAGGGCGTTGAATAATAGGACCTAGAAAAGTGTTGTCAACAGCAACGATAATGCGATGATCAGCAGATGTACGCGCCTTTACCCAATCAGTAGCAGTTTTAATTCGATGCACTTGAAGAGTAGGATTAGCAGGCGTTTCTAGATAAATCATTCCAGGCATACCATCGTTCTCACTCATCAAAGCCAAATCGTCTAAGCTCTCCAGCATCCTCACGGTAACTCCCATAGATGGCAAGATGTCGTCCATAATGTGTTGGGTGCCACCGTAAAGAGGTCCGACATACCAAAGTTCTCTTTCGGTTCCCGTCCATGCAAATAAGGTGGTACTTATTGCGGCCATTCCGCTAGAAAAAAGGGCGGCCGCATCAGATTCATCCCAAGCTGCTAAGCGAGATTCAGCGACACTCAGTGTCGGATTTCCCAGTCGACTGTATATAAACCCTCCCTCTGGAGGAGTCTCAGCACCATCTACACCATATGCAGTTTCCATATGAGCAGCCCCAGCTGCTGCGCTTGGGAAAACAAAAGTTGAAGCTGGGTGTATTGGCGGTTTAACCGCACCATGACTATCAGACGGGTCGTATCCCGCAAATAAAGCCTTTGTTTCTAAGTGTGTATTCATTGGGTAAATCTATTCCAAATGTTTGCGTAATGTTATGGCTTTTGAACAAATGTGTGAAAATGATTGAAAATAGTTAAAATTGTTCTATTTTGTGCTGTGTAATGATAATATAACAGAACAAATGAATTTAATTGATGTATTAGACCGCACAATTGTAGAACATTTAGAGTTTGATGGCCGTTGTAGCATGCAAGACCTAAGTGATCTAACAGGATTAAGTCGTAGCGCGGTTTTTGCTAGAGTAAAGCGCCTTGAGAGTGACGGAGTAATCCAAGGGTACACGGTTAAGGTTGACAGAAAAAAGGTGGGGCTTGAAATTCGTGCGTTTTGTAGCGTTAACCTCAAACTGCACGAACGAGCAGCGCTAGAGGAATTTGAACATGACATAGGAAGCTACAAGGAGGTTAAGTCCTGCTATCACCTTACAGGATCTTCAGATTATATGCTTGAGGTTCAAGTTTCCGATATGGATCATTATCACAGATTTATTACTAGAAAAATTGCTGCAATGGACAACATAGCCCAGGTAAAGAGCATGTTTGTAATGAATGAAATTTTAGAGCGCTAACCCTCTTGAGGGATTTCTTTATTCTTCAATAGCTTTTATACCTGGAAGTGTTTTTCCTTCGAGATATTCTAGCATAGCTCCTCCTCCTGTGCTTACGTAACTAACATCCCCAGCAAGTCCGGCAGCATTTATTGCCGCTACAGAATCACCTCCTCCTACTAGTGTGTATGCCCCGGTTTCAGTAGCTTCTTTCAAAGCTTGAGCAACTGAAAACGTTCCTTTTGCGCAAGACTTAAATTCAAAAACCCCCATTGGCCCATTCCACAGAACAGTCTTACTAGTTCTAACGGCTTCTTCGAATTCAGAACAAGCTATTGGACCTATATCAAGCCCCATCCATCCATTTTCTATTTCAGAGGAATTACATATTTCAAAGTTGGCGTCCTCAGAAAAACGATCGGCGCATATAGAATCTACAGGCAGGAACACTTCAGTATTGCACTCGATTGCTTTTTCTAAGACTTTTTTTGCTCTCTCAACCATTTCTTCCTCTACTAGACTAGCCCCGACACGTCCTCCTTTTGCCAAAATGAATGTGTATGCCATTCCGCCACCTATCACTAACCGGTCGACATCCTCGACCATATTTTCTAAGATTGCAAGCTTACTACTCACTTTGGCACCTCCGATTATCGCAAGAAGAGGCCTAGAAGGCTTGGCCATTACTTTTCTAAGAGCTTCTATTTCAGCGACCATTAATTCCCCGAAGGCCTTGTCTTCTGGGAAGAAGCGAGCAATAACAGCTGTAGAGGCATGTGCTCTATGAGCTGTTCCAAAGGCGTCATTTACATAGACATCTCCATTTTCAGCGAGTTGTCCCGCAAAGAACTCGTCGCCCTCCTTTTCTTCTGGATGAAATCTAAGATTTTCGAGAAGTGCGACTTCTCCAGCCTTTAAATTCTGAGTAACTTCTAAGGCCAAATCGCCAACACAATCAGATGCAAATTTTACCGACTTTCCCAAGAGCTTTTCGAGACAGGGGACGATGTTTTGAAGGCTTAATTCTGCCGATTTGCCTTTAGGTCGGCCTAAATGGCTCATCAACACTACCGATGCCCCACCTTCGAGTAACGTGTTAATTGTGGGGAGCGCTCTTCGGATTCTAGTGTCGTCTTGCACGTTTAATGAACTATCTAACGGAACGTTA
>ENA-OSET01004527-OSET01004527.1-sediment-metagenome-genome-assembly--contig:-NODE-4527-length-12238-cov-2.002138_pt1 | contig 12238 bp, 9 predicted proteins | sample MGYA00237882_ERZ534229 | MGnify/ENA primary metagenome ERZ534229 (study PRJEB26408, sample SAMN06266212) | sediment metagenome | isolation source: Hudson Canyon methane seep mesocosm | place: USA:Hudson...
TTTTTTTTTTAATGATACGGCGACCACCGAGATCTACACTCTTTCCCTACACGACGCTCTGCCGATCTCTTTGGCCAAGCGCTCGAACCGTCCGCGCCACACGCCGTCGCCGACGAGCAGGAAGCGGATGTTCGGGATGCGCTTGGCCAGGCGCGGCGCGATGGCGAACAGGTCGTCGTGCCCCTTCAACTCGAAGAGCCGGGCAATCTTGCCGACGACAAAGTCGCCCGGCGACAGGCCAAGCGACGCGCGTTTTGTGGGGGAGTTTTCCGCATCGAGGAATGGTTGCAGGTCGAAGCCGCTTGGGATGCGCGTGTAGTCGTTCGCCTGGCTGATGCCGGCGGCGAGGTACTGGTCGCGCATCGCGTCGGCGACGGTGACGAAGTGGTCGGTCATCCGGCCGGCGAAACGCTCGGCACCGCAGAACAGGGCGTTGGTCGCCCAACCCTGAAACGGGCCGAACGACGGGCCGTGGATCGAGTGGATGATCTTCGGCACGCCGGCGCGCTTGGCTGCCAGGCGCCCGATGAAGCCGGCCTTCCCGCTGTGCGTGTGGACGATGTCCGGCCGAAACGACGCAAACGCGCGCTTGAGTTGCCGGTAGGCGAGCCAGTCGCTTAGCGGACGAACGGGCCGGATGAGATTGGGGACGCGGTGAAAGAGTCCGTCGACTTTTTGGACGAGGGGCTCGAGTGAGCCTTCCGGGCCGGTGGTGGGGCCGCAATAAAGCCGGACATTGACGCCCGGTTTTTCGTGCAGGCCGAGCACGGTGGAGGCGGTGTTTTCCTGCGCGCCGCCAACGATAAGGCGGGTGATGACATGCGCGACGCGCATGGGTTACTCCGTGCTGCCAGGCAGCTGTTTCATCCGGGTTTCAATACGTTTCAGTTCCTCCGCCGGGACGGACTCGGGATCAACGTATTTCAAAAACAGGGTGTAGTTATCGAACTCTTCGCCATTCTGGTTTTGCTCCTTTGCGATATGGGCGAGGCGGTAGTAGCTGCGCGGGTCGTTGGGAGCGAATGACTGAAGCGTGGAGAAGTCCTCTTTGGCCAGATCGTATTGCTTGAGGGCCATGTGCGACTCGGCGCGGTTGAGCAGGATCTCCTCGTGGTTGGGGTTGTCATCAAGCAGGGCGTCGAGAAGGGTGACGGCTTTCCCGTGCTTACCCATCGCCATGTAAATGGTGGCTTGCTGGAATTTGAAATTGTCGGCGTCGGTCCGTTTGATGGCGTCATTGATATATCTCAGTGCCGATTTGAAGTCGCCCTTTTCGGTGTAGGTTGCGGCGATCATTGAAATCAAGTTGGATTTATCCTGCGAATTGGCCAACTCCATTGCTGACTGATACACCTCAACTGCTTTGTCGTATTGTTCCAGTTTGGAAAGCAGCTGTCCCTTGTCCGTCAGGGTGTTCAAATCGTTAGGATTATCCTTGAGCCAAGTGTTCAGCAGTCCCAGGGCTTTCGCGTTTTGGTCGTGATCGAGATGAAACGCCAGCATGGTGTGAAGGCCCCCGAGGGAGTTCATGTGGGGCTTTAATTGTTCGAGTAGATATTTTTCGACTTCAACCGGGCCGGAACTAACCAGCAACAAACCCGCCTTGAGGCGTATCAGTTTAATCTGCTGTTTGGGGGTAAATGGGTTAGCGTTGTGCATTATCGCGAGACGCTCGATGAAGAGTTGCGCCTTTTCGGGAAGCTCGTAGGACACAAACATATCCGCGATGTAAAAGACGGGATCGGGTAACGTCTTGGCGAGTTCGGCGGCCCGCGTCAGTTCGTGGTAGGCCTGGCGAATCTGGGTTTTTCGCGCGAAGTTTTGGCCAAGCTGAAAGCAGGCCTTTGTCAGGTCGAACGGCCCGTATGTTTTGAGTGTGCTGTCGATTCGAGAGGGGGCCAGGAGCTCGTTTTCACCGATCAACCGATCCAGATCCTCATCAAATTCGTAGTCGGACTCGGGGTTGGCCTGGCGCAGGTTGGCCTGGGCCACCACGTTCCCTTTCGGGCTTCCCCGATAGATTTTGCAGGCGGCGAGGAAGAGTTTCTCGGCGGCTTCCGATTGGTTGTTGCGGATGAGATCCACTCCCCGCTGGTTCAAGTTCCGGGAGAGCCAACCCATGATAATCAGTGAATCGAGAAACTGGTTTTTCCGGAGTTGTTCGCTTTCCTTGGCGAAGGAAAAACCCTCTGCATCGAACTTTTTATCGATGGCTTCAGCGAGGGTTAAGCTTTCAATCACCTGGTCTGTCGTCAGCGCTGGCTTGTCCAGTGAATCGGCCCCAGAGGGGTAGGGGAGCAACCGAAAAACCCCCTTGTCGGGTTCTAGGTAAAACTGCTCAAAGTAGTATCCAAAGCTTGGGTGAAGGTAGTAAATCGGTGTTTTTGCCGCTGTAATAGCGTTAAGCATATTGAGGATCTGCAAGTCATCAATACGTTTGGCATCGAGCACCTCTTTGGGTGGGGCTGGCCAATGGGTATTACTGCGATTGTCCAAGCGTACTTGATAGTCGGGTGATGCCAATCGGTGAGTCTGGATTAGCATGGCCTGCTCGCGCGATTTTGACCGGGCCAACTCCGCCTGAAGAAGCTGGCTTTGCGGGCTCATGTCGTTGTCTGCAAACAGGATGGCCTTACCGTTGGGCAGACTGTCAGCCAGCCATTTTGCGTAGGTGCCGGTGACATCGTTTTTGTTGTTGGCAAGGATGGTTCCCGCATTCCGCCAAGCCAACACCCCGATGACCACCAGGGCGGCGACTTGCAACCCGATGTGCAGGCCACGGTTCAGGGCCTTGCCCAACTCAGAGGGTTTCTGCCATTTCCGGACTTCCTCCTTCCCCGACAACAACAACAGGTATCCTAAAAAATAACCGGTGCTCAGCGCGCCCAGATAGTAGAATGTCAGGAACGGAGCGCCGATGCCGGTGATCTGCGGCAGATTGACCAGTTTGCGCGGGCTGACCACGTGGTCGAACGCCACGTAAATGCAAACTGCCAGGAACAGGAAATGCACCAACCGCAGGAGGGCGGTCGTGATTGCGGAGGCCGCGGCGTTGGTGTCGCCGAAGTTCGCCGGCCAGCGAATGCTCACCAGCAACAGCGGCAGGATCGCGGTGGAAGCCATCACCAACACCATCAACCGCTGGCTGAACAGGCTGCCGAGGAACGATTTCTGCAACCCAAGGTTTGCCATCAACACGTCCAGGAAATTTTCCCCACTGCCGGAGAGCACGGCGGCCATCGGAAGCAACAGGTAAAGCGACAAGCCGGCCAGGGCGTTCCGCGCGAGCTTCAGCGGCAGGCCCTCTCGGAACAACTGCATGCGGGCCGTCCAGAGCAGCGCGACACAAAAGAGCGGCAGGAATCCCACCATGCCCCAGTTGTTTGTGATGCCCATCGCGTACACGAGCACGGCCCGGCTCAGCCATCGGGTTTTGTGGTTGATCCGGTACTCGAGCAGACACCGGATGACGAAGGCGAACAACAACACGTTGAGCATCTCGCCGGTGCCAGCTGTGGCGTGTTGCCAGAAACTAAGTTGCAGCCCGCACACCATCGCCGCGAAAAGCGCGGGCACCCAGTTGCTCCGCAGGCTCAGCAGCGAGTGGGCGCTCTGTTCACGCTGCCGTTGCTCCTTTGTGCGGTCATGCGGGAGAAGCGCCACCGAGCGCACGAGCATCGCCAGTGTCAACGCCCCGAACACTGCGGCGAGGACGTTCATCGCCGTTGGCACCATCGCGGTCGGTAGCATCCGCAGCGGCAGCGTGAGCAAATACAGCAGCGGAGCCTCGGACTGCGACAGGTCGTTCCACCCCCCGACATCCGATACGGCGGGCAGGCTCGCAAAACTGATCCACGAGTGCAGCGTGGCGAGGTACAGCACCAGCGAACCCAGGGCGACGGCCCAGGGAAGGCGGGTTACGGCGAATGACTTCAGCGGGTTGCTATTGTCTGTCATTGACTCGGTTGCGGCGACAGTTGAAACCAACCCGCCCATCCATTGCAAGACAGGTTTTGGTGGGAGGGTGCTCTGTGGTCGCGGTTCACGTGCTGGTGTTCAACCGCAGGTCGGTCACGCATTCGACGTGCTGGGTATGGGGAAACATGTCCAGCGGCACGACCTGCTCCAACCGATAGACCCCATCGGCGCAGAGAGCGTTCAAATCCCGGGCCAGTGTCGCCGGATGGCACGAGACGTAAATCACCTGCGCCGGCCTGCTTTTTCGCAATTGCTCGAGCGCCGTCGGGACGCAGCCTTTGCGGGGCGGATCGAGGATGACAGTGGTTTTTTCGGCCTCGAACTTGGCCAGCAGCTTGGGCAGCAGATGCTCGGTGCGGCCTTCGATGAACTCGCCGTTGTCACCTCCGAACTTGGTGGCGTTTTCGCGGGCGGCGAGGATGGCGCGATGGTCGTACTCTACGCCGGCGTAGCGCTTGGCCAAGCTGGCCAGTTCGATCCCCAAAAACCCGACGCCGCAGTACGTGTCGATGAGGTACTCCGAGCCGCTTGCCTGGAAAATTTTTCGCACCACTTCAACCATACGCGGCAGCATGAAGTAGTTCGTCTGGAAAAAGGAATGATCCGGCACGACCCAGTCATCGGGCACCACGCGCAGGTTCACTTTCACGCCGCCCTTGTTCGGCGGGTTGTCGCGGACCTCGGGGATCTGCGCGTTCAACGCCGGCTCGGCGATTTTGCATTCATCGATCTCGACGACCCAGTGCGAGTTGCGTTTGCGGAAGCCGACCAGCAGCTTCTTCGCCTTGCCGTTCCACTGGCTGCGGATGAGGATGCGGTTCCGGTAGTTGTACGGTTTCGGGCAGGCAACGACCGGCGCGACTCTGTCCCCGGTAAAACCGCCGATGCGCTCGAACAGCGCGACGATCTGTTTCTGCTTCATCGCCAACTGCGCCTCGTACGCCATGTGCTGGTACTGGCAGCCGCCGCAGTCACCAAAATAGCTGCACTCCGGCTCGACGCGGCTTTCCGCCGGCTCGACAACTTTGACGAGGTCGGCGCGCGCGAAACTTTTCTTCACCTCGGTGATCTCGGCCTCGACCGTCTCGCCCTCGATCACCAGCGGCACGAACACGACAAACCCATCCACGCGCCCGACACCTTCGCCGCCGAAGGCCACATCGTCGATGCGCACCGTGATCCGTTGGCCGACCTCCGGCCGGGTGATTTCCTCTTTAGCGGTTGTGGTTGCAGCGTCGCTCAAAACAGTGTTGCGCTTGGCCAAGCCCCCGGGGAAAGGCCAAGGCCGGGGCACGTTACCCGCACCGCCGGCCTTGCGAAAGGCTGTTGTGAAAAAAGCGACCTACTTTTTGTGGTGCTGCTCGTAGTGCTGGCGCAGCAGGTCGTCGCCGAAGTCATGCTTCAAGTCGCGGGAAACAGAGTGGACGTGGTTGGCGTCGTTCTGCGTGTTGTCGTACTCGATCAGGAAGTCCGGCGCCTGGATGCGGTAGTAGTGCCCCTGCCGTGGCTCGAGAGATCCGGCCCACGCAAAGTGAATCTTGCTGAGGCTCACCCCCTCGAAATGCCTGACCCCCTCGTCGGCCAGGTCGGGGCGGTAGTTGCGGAGGTACTCCCCGATGAGTTGCAGAAGCTGGTCGGCCTGTTTTTTGTTCATCTCCGCCGCGGCCAAGCCAAGCGGCTCGAGTCGCCTCGCCTTGCGGTCGGTCTTCGTGATGATGTCCGATGGGGCTTTCGCGGCGATGATGGCGATCTTACGCTGCTCGGCATTCAGCGACTTGGCCAGGGCGCGGGCGGTGTTTTCCTCCGCGGCAAGCACCTGAAACCCCTTGCGTGGGCCGTCGAGAATCGTTCCCGGGTTCGTGCCGAAAAAGGCCGGCGTCAACCCGCCGACGTGCCCATCGACCACGGTGAAGCTCAGCGACAAGTGGTGCCCCTCAAACCGCCAGCTCCAAGTGCCCTCCACGCTTGGCTTGCCGAAGATGCTGACGAAGTACCACTTCGGGTCGCGGGCAAAACGGCCGTTCGGGTTGGCGTCGTGCAGCACCTGCTCGAGGCTCATGATCTGTGCGGTTTTCTGCACGCCGCGAGCGCTCATCACCGAGGCCAACAGCGCGTAAGCCATGTGCTGCTGCGCCTGCGTCATCTCTCGAAACGACAGCCCGTGGCGCGGGTGCATCTCGGTCGGGACAAAGTGCCAGCGGGTGCGGTCGGCATCGTCGAGCTTGAACGTCGCCTTGGCCTTTTGTTCCGGCTTGAGCGTCGCGAGGAAGGCATTGGCCGCGTTCGCCATATCCGCCGCAGCGGCCTGATCTGCTGCGACTTGGTTTGGATGGGCGACGGCGCTGGCCGAGAACGCCAGCGTCAGTCCAAAAGCGATTGATCGAAAAATGTGCATGGAGTGCATGCGCCGCAGTCGAAGCCATCCGGCGAGAAATGGCAATGCCAAAAAGTTTCAATTTTCAGTTTCAAGTAACGGCCCGCTTGGCCAAGCCGCAAGCCCCGGAGGGGCGGCACACTATTTCCCCGAACTGAAAACTTGAAACTCCCCGACTTTTTAACAATAAAGCCCTCGGTATCATGGAGTCTGTTTTTGTTGGCATCGAGATTGGCGGGACGAAGATCCAAGTGGTCACCGGCGACGGCAAAGCGTCGATCGTCGGGCGGCAACGCTTCACCGCCGACCCGGCGGAGGGCGCGGAGGGCATCCGCGGCCAAATCGCCGGTGCCTTGGCCAACATTGCCGGGCGGCAGAAAATCGCCGCGATTGGCGTCGGCTTCGGCGGGCCGTTCAATCGCGAAACCGGCCGGGCCTGCTGCTCACACCAAGTCGCCGGCTGGGACGATTTCCCGCTCCGCGACTGGCTCAGCGAACAGGTCGCCGGCGCGCCTGTGGCCATCGAAAACGACGGCAACACCGCCGCACTGGGCGAGGCGATCGCCGGGGCGGGGCAGGGTCAAAGCCCGGTGTTTTACGTCACGCTGGGCAGCGGCATCGGCGGCGGCCTGGTGATCGACGGTTTGATTTATCACGGCGCGTTACCGACCGAGGCGGAGATCGGCCACGTGCGACTGAACCAAGCGGGCGACACGCTCGAGTCGCGCTGCTCCGGTTGGGCCGTGGATCGGCGGCTCCGCGAGTACGCTTCCGCCAACGGCGACTCGCCCTTGGCGAAGCGTCTCGATGGCGAGGGCGGCGAGGCACAGCACTTGGCCAAGGCGATGGCCGACGGTGACGCCGGGGCCAAGGCTATCTTCGACGAGACCTGTGGCGAACTCGCGCTTGGCTTGTCGCATGTCGTGCATTTGATCAACCCGGCGACGATCATCCTGGGTGGTGGCCTGTCGCAGATCGGCGAACCGCTGCGCCTGGGTGTGGCGCCTGCGCTTGGGCGCGCGATCATGGACGTGCTCAAGCCGGGGCCAAGCGTGCGCTTGGCAAAGCTCGGCGAGGACGCTGTGCCGGTTGGCGCGCTGATTTTGGCTTTGAATGTCTAGTGGGTTCTGCGACGTTCCGCCCATGCGCGAATGGATCGTCAACTACATCGAAGCCGAAAAAGCCGCGCTCGACTCCATCCCGGTCGAGCAGGTCGAGTCGGTCATCCTCAAATTCAAGGAAGCCCACGCCGAGGGTCGGCAGATTTTCCTGTTTGGCAACGGCGGCAGTGCGTCCAACGCATCGCACTTCGCCACCGACTTGGGCAAAGGCTCGTCCGATGCGCTGGGCAAACGGTTCAAGGTTTTATCGCTGAACGACAACGTGAGCTGGATGACCGCCATCGGCAACGACTACTCTTATGAGGATATTTACCTGCGCCAACTCGAAAACTACGGCCAAGCCGGGGACATCGTGCTGACGATGAGCGTGAGCGGCAGTTCGCCGAACTTGGTGAAGGCCTTCGAGTGGGCCAACGACAACGGCCTGCACACCATCGCGCTCGTTGGCGGCAAGCGAGGCAAGCTGGCCGACTTGGCCAGCGAAACGATCGTGATCGACGACACCCACTACGGCCGAGCCGAGGACTGCCAAATGGGCATCGCCCACATGCTCTGCTACGCCTTCATGGAAGTGGAGGAGTTGAAAAGCTAAGGCATTTCTAGTTTCGACAAAAAAGGCCCGGCAATTGCCGGGCCTTTTTGCTTTTGAAACTATCGGATTTATTACGCCCCCATGTCGTCTTCGAAGGAGCCTTCGGCGACCGGGAAGCAGAGATGGTCGCGGACGTACTGGATGCCCTCGATGGCGGTGGCGTCCGCGTCGCGGTACGCGCTCTCGGTCTCGGCGATGAGAGGGGCGGTCTCGGTGCCCATGATTTTGTTGTATCTCGCGGGGTAGCCGATGTTGATGAGCATCTCGACGTAGCGCACCATGTTCAGGTCGCCGCTGCCGAGGTCGGTGAACTGCATCGCGCGCTTGTGCCAGTCACCGTCCATGCGCCGCAACGGTACGCCGGGGCGGACGACGAAGTTCTTCACGTGGCAGGCGTAAACGCGGTCGCGCACGGCGGGGTGGGTGAAGCGTGTTTCCCAGTCCTCGCCTTCCCAGCAGTGCGACGGGTCGGCGTTGACGCCGAGGCATTTGTCGCCGTCGCAAATCTCAACGAGCCGGCCGAACTCCTCCGCGCACATCGCGGCGGTGCCGGGGTGGATTTCGTGTGCGAGACGGATGCCGAGGCTGTTGGCGTGCGCGCGAATCTTGGCCGTCTTTTCAACGAAACGCTCCTCACCGGCCTTGACGAGGTCGAAGCCCGGCCCAGCCCAGAAACCCCACGGGTAGCCGGTGGCCAACTCCCAGCCGTGGGAGACGCCCCAAAACATCGGCAGAATCTTCAGGCCCAACTCGGCGCATAAATCCATCAGGCGCAGGATGTACGCCTCGTACCATTGCTCGAGTTCCTCCGGGCTCTTGTCCTGGTTCGGCCCGTGGATGAACGGGTGGCCGCTCTTGGTGCCGGTCCACGAGCTGGTATGCACCCAGAATGCGCAGTGCCCGCTCACGCCGTCGAGTTTGAGGCCGTGTTTCTCGAACGTGTCGCGGATGTCCTGTGCGCTTTTGAACGCCTCGCCGGTGTCGCCATCTTCGAACATGTAGTGGCTTGGCTGTGCGCCGGCGGCCCCGGCCTCCTTGGCGAAGGAGAGGAAGCCCTCGAGCCCCTTACCGCCGTGCTGCGCCCCCTCGATACTGCTGTGATAAATCGGTTTAGCCATGATTCAACGGTGTTTCCATTCAAGAGTTTCGTGTGAAACGGCCGGGACAGTAAGCGCAAAGCCGCCCCCGATGCAATCAACTTTCCGGCAGTAGCTCGTTGAGTTGCTTGGCCAAGCGCTTGGCTTGGTGGGGATTGGTCTTGGCTAGGTTTTGGGTTTCGTGGGGGTCTTTGGTTAGGTTGTACAGTTCGGGTTCGGTGGCGTTGGTGTTGGTTTTGTGGGGGAGGATGAGTTTCCAGTTGCCGTTGATGAGCCAGCGGTGGGTGAGGTTGGCGCTTGGTTTGTGGATGTCGACGGCGTTGTGGAGGTAGCAGGCGCCGTGGGTGGATTTGCGCTTGGCCAAGGCCGTGTCGTCGAGCAGGTCGATGCCCTGCATGGTGTCGCTCGGCTCGAGGCCGCACGCCTTGAGGATGGTCGGGGCGAGGTCGATGCTGTTGGCCAACTCGGGCCGTTCCCCCGGCTGCACTTTGCCGGGCCAGCGGATCATGATCGGGGTGCGGAGGCCGCCGTCGTATGGGGAGCGCTTGGAGCGGGGAGCGTAGCGGCCGTTGTCGGCGCGCTGGATCCAGCCGTTGTCGGTGACGTAGAGGACGACGGTGTTGTCGGACAGTTTTTTATCGTCGAGATGGTCGAGCAATTGGCCGCAGGTTTCGTCGAACCACTCGCACATGGCCCAGTAGCGGGCGATGAATTTTGACTCGGTTTTTTCCGTGTACTTGTCGAGCAACCGCTTGGGTGGATTGTGCGGGGTGTGCGGGAGGAACGGCGCGTACCAGATGAAGAACGGCTTGTCGCCGGCGTCGTCGATGAAGTCAAAGATCGGCTTCAACCCTTCGCGGCCGATTTTCAATCCTACGTCGCCGTGGCGGCCCCGGCGCTTAGGATCGCCGTGGGTCATGCCGTGGGTGAAGCCGCCTCGCGAGTAGTGGCCCTGCCACCATTTGCCGGACTGGTGGCTGAGGTAGCCGCGCTTGGCCAAGAGCCTTGGCAGCGTCGGCACGGTGTCGATGAAGCCGACGCACTCCTGCACTTGGCTTCGGTATTGATCGGTGTTTTTGCCACCGGACGGAATGGGCGGCTCGTTGCCGGTGATGCCGTGTTGGTGGGGGTAAAGCCCGGTGATGATCGAGGCGAGGGAGGGGCAACAGAGGCTGGTCGGCACGTAGCCGCGTTTGAACAGGCGGCTCTGCCTGGCCAAGCGATCGATGTTCGGCGTCTCGATGGCCTCGTGCTCCATGAAGCCGTAGTCGGTCCACGACTGGTCGTCGGAGATGATGAGCACGACGTTCGGCGGCTTGGCGGCGAAGGTGCAAGCTGCGAACAGCAATCCGGTGGTGAGTAAAAAAAGAGTGCGTTTCACGGGGTGCGAACTACGGTAATCAGCCGCAAAAGTCAAAACCGGCGTTGTACGGCAAATGGGATTTGCTTTCGCTTGGGGCATCGGATTCACTGGCCGCGATGTTTTCGCACATAGTTATTTTCTGGACCAAGCCGGACGTGGAGGATGCCGGGCAGCAATTGATCGACGGTTTGAACCATTATTTACCGGACATCCCCGGCGTGATCTCGATGCACGTGGGCCGATGCGCTCCGAGTGACCGGCCGGTGGTGGATCAAAGTTATCAGGTCGCGTTGAATATCACGTTCAAGAACAAGATCGTGCAGGACGCATATCAGGATCATCCGCAGCATGTGGAGTTCGTGGAGAATGTGTTCAAGCAAGTCTGCGACCGGGTGGTCGTGTATGATTTTGGGGACTTGGAATAGCCGGGAGAAACGACTCCACAAACCAAGCGCATGGATCCGTTCATTTACAACTTCGTCTGCGGTGGGGCGATCTTTGTGTTCGGCCTCGTGCTGGCCTGGCGGCAGGGCAGCCTGGGCCTGAGCGGGAAGGGCCGGCGCAACCTGTGTCTCGCGCTGGGGGTGTTCAGTTTTTATTTCATCCTGCAGGCGTTCCTCCAATACAAGGCGCCAGGCATGCCCGCCGCCGAGCCGGCCGCGTACCGCCCCACGACGGCGAGCGAGGCGGCGGTCGATCCCGAGCAGAGCTATCGCGGCGCCCCGGTCGACTACGCGATCATGATCGGTTACTTCGCGATCATTGTCATCATGGGTGCGTACTTCGGGCGAAAGATGAAATCGACCGAGGATTTTTTCTTTGGCGGCCGGAAGTTTGCCTGGTGGCTGATCGCGTTCAGCATGATCGCCACGACGATTGGCTCCTATAGTTTCCTGAAATACTCAAGTAAGGGTTACGAGTATGGGCTATCGAGCACGCAGACGTACAGCAACGACTGGTTTTATTTTCCGCTGCTGCTGTTTTGCTGGCTGCCCATTCTATACTTCTCCCGGGTCACATCGATCCCCGAGTATTTTGGGAAGCGCTTCAACTCGAAAGTCCGCTTTTGGGCGACGGTGTGCATCATGGTGTACATGATCGGTTACGTCGGCGTGAACCTGTTCACGATGGGCAAGGTGCTGCACCATTTGCTCGGGTGGGATATTTTCATCGGCGCGGTGATCGTGGCACTGGTGTCGATGTCGTATGTGTCGAGCGGCGGGCAGACGAGCGTGATCATGACCGACCTTTTCCAGGGGGTGATGCTGCTCGTCACCGGAGGGCTGATTTTGGGGTTGGGCTTTGCGTACCTCGGCGGGTTTGATGTGTTTTGGGATAATCTGCCCGGTGACTCGCGGAAGGTGTTTCATAATTTCAACAGTGACTCCGGTTTCCCGAGCGTCGGTATTTTCTGGCAGGACGGCCTGGCCAACTCGATCATGTTCGGCTTTCTGCACCAGGGGACGATCATGCGTTATATGTCGGCGCGGTCGTTCAAGGACTGCAAAAAGGCGGTGGTGACGCACTTGGTCGTGTTGATGCCGTTGGCGGCCTGCGTGGTCGGCGGCGCGGGTTGGCTGGCCAAGGCCCTGGCCAACCATGGCGATCTGCCTGCCAGCATGCCGGCCGACGAGTCGTTCTACGCCGCCACGCAACTCATCAGCCAGCCGGGAATCTTCGGGCTGATCTTGGCGGCGATGATTGCTGCGCTGA
>ENA-OSET01004529-OSET01004529.1-sediment-metagenome-genome-assembly--contig:-NODE-4529-length-12237-cov-4.154194_pt1 | contig 12237 bp, 12 predicted proteins | sample MGYA00237882_ERZ534229 | MGnify/ENA primary metagenome ERZ534229 (study PRJEB26408, sample SAMN06266212) | sediment metagenome | isolation source: Hudson Canyon methane seep mesocosm | place...
ACCGTAGTTGTCATCATTTGCAACTATAAGTTATTGCGATTGGAGTACGTGTGCCACAATACACACGACATGCACCTCTGGTTTTGTCACCGGCGTCGAAGCCATGGCGTCCCCAAATTCTGTGTTAGTGATTATATAGGTTTGAAGGAAATCAGTACAAGCGATTAAGTGTCTTTATTTTACGTTATCGCGAACAATGCGCTGTTTTTGTCTATTCCAGTCTCGATCTTTTTCGGTGGCGCGTTTATCGTATTCCTTTTTGCCTTTTACTAGGGCGATTTCACACTTAACCTTATTGTTTTTCCAGTACAGTGCTAAAGCGACACAGGAGTGACCGGCTTGGTTCATCTGGGCATTTATTTTGCCGATCTCTTTTTTGTGCAGTAGTAATTTGCGCATGCGCATTGGTTCTGCAATAACATGTGTGCATGCAGACGTAAGTGGTGTGAAATGTGCGTTTAGCAGCCAGGCTTCGCCATTTTTTAAAAAAACATGCGTGTCAGTTAACTGGGCTTTTCCGGCGCGTAGGCTTTTTACTTCCCACCCGGTTAATACCATGCCCGCTTCGAATTTGGTTTCAATATGGTAGTCATGAAATGCTTTTTTGTTGCGGGCGATGGTGCCGCTCGGTATTTTGGGTTTTTTTGCCATATTGTTTTTGAGTGCTGTTGCTAGATGCTGAAATAAATGTAAGCAAAGTATTCTACACGATGTTTTGCATATTTGTGTGCGGCAATGTGAATTTTGTTGTTTCTTTGGGGGTTATATAAGGCTATGAGAAATATAAAGTGCAGCGTACAATGGCCCAGCTCGTCAAATAGGGTGATTAAACCCCGAGTAATTGAATCTAGATGTGGAAAAAATACTTAATGGCTTTAACAATAAATCGGAGTGCATTGGTGATGCATTCAGCTGAGCGTATGAATGCGATAATTAATGATGTCGCAGCTTACCCTGAGTTTTTGCCATGGTGCTCTAAAACGGTTGTTTTGGAGCAAACGCAAGAATTTATGATAGCCAGTATTGAGGTTAGAAAGGGCGCAGTAAAACAAACTTTTACTACCCGAAATGATATATCAACAGAGGGGCGGGTTTTAATGGGTTTGGTCGATGGCCCGTTTACGCACTTACAAGGTGTTTGGGACTTGAAGCATTTAAAAGACGATGCTTGTAAAATATCGCTTACCTTGGATTTTGAATTAAAGCGGAATTTAACAAAGGTGGCATTTGGGGCTGTGTTTAATCAAGCTGCAAACTCAATGGTCGATGCTTTTTGTAAAAGGGCTACACAGGTGTATGGATAAGTTACTTATGGCTAATTCAATAAAAATAGAGGTCGTTTACGGTACGCTCAAGCTGCAAAAAATTCTATCATTAGAAGTTTCTGAAGATACTAGTGTATTTGATGGTGCAGTGACTTCGGGTATTGACCGAGTGTTTCCTGAGATAGATTTTGCTACGGTGCATATGGGGATATTTGGCAAGGTTGTTCGGAAGCCTAAGGAGCAAACTCTAAGAGAGGGCGATAGGATAGAGATTTATCGCCCGCTTGAGATAGATCCAAAGCAGGCTAGGCATAACAGAGCCGCTAAAACGTAAATCTCCTAGCTTTAGTATGCGGGGTTATCTTCTAGTAAAGTGCCTTCATGGCGAGTAAAGTTGCCATTTTCATAAAATATTTTAATCACTTGATGCTGGGTGTCGCCGCCTGCTTTTTGGTAGGTGTAAACATAATTTTCAAGCGTGTCGTCAAAAACATTATCGATGACCGGTTTTCCTAGCACAAAGTGTACTTGTTTCCTGGTCATACCCTCTTTGAGTGTGTCGAGCATTTTTTGGGTAATAATATTGCCTTGTTGCACATTGATTTTAAATACGCCTGGAAATGAGCAGGCCTGGAGAAAGAATAGGGTGAAGATTAGGGTTAGTAGGTTCTTTTGCATCTATTTATGAATTCCACTATCTTTGTCATTAAATTAAAAGGTGTCTAATTACGTGCGCCGTTTTATCACTAATAAATAGTCGCAGCAAGGCATGATACCTGAATCGTGCAAATGCTGGGAATAGGATTTGAAAGAAATTATGCCAGATAATATCGAATTAAAGAAAGTAGGCTTAAAAGTTACCTTGCCTCGCTTAAAGGTATTGGGTTTGCTTGAGCAGGCTGAAGATCATCATATGAGCGCTGAAGATGTCTATAAAGCCTTGTTGGAAACGGGCGATGACGTTGGTTTGGCTACTGTTTATCGTGTTTTAACGCAGTTTGAAGCGGCAGGCTTGGTGCTGAGGCATAATTTTGAAGATGGTCATGCGGTGTTTGAATTAGCTAAAGATGAGCATCATGACCATATGGTCGATACGTTAAGCGGTAAAGTAATTGAATTTTGTGACCCTATCATTGAAATGCGACAGCATGAAATTGCCAAAGAGCACGGCTACGAACTGGTAGACCATAATTTAACCCTTTATGTTAAGCCGATTGGTGCGAAATAATTTACAAACAGGCTCTTTTTGTTATTTCTTTTTAGGCGGTTTCTAGCATTTCTTTAGCGTGAGCGAGAGTCTGCTCTGTCATAGTAATGCCGCCCAGCATTCTGGCAATTTCTTTTGTTCGGCCTTGTTTGTCGAGAGGGTCGATAGATGATTTTACTTTCCCGTCTTCTGTTCGTTTGCTGATAAAGAAGTGATTGTCCCCCTGCGATGCAACTTGGGGTAAGTGGGTGACACAAATAATTTGTCCGCTCTTACCTAATGATCTTAATAAGCGTCCAACAATTTGTGCGGTTCCGCCACCAATGCCTACATCAACTTCATCAAATACTAATGTTGGGATGGTCGAGGTTTGGGCGATGATCACTTGAACCGCCAGACTTATTCTAGATAGTTCGCCTCCGGATGCTACTTTGTTGATCGCTTTTGGTGGCTGGCCCGGGTTGGTGCTGATTAAAAATTCTATCTCATCTATGCCGTGCTTAGTGGCTTTTTGTATGCATAGTGGGTTGAATTGAGTGCTGAATGTAACTGATTTCATATCCATTAATGCCAATTGTTCAGAAATCTTTTCTTCCAAACTTTTCGCGTGTTTCTGTCTGTGAACTCGTTGCTTTGTAGCGCTCTCAAGGAAGCGTTTCTCAAGTGCAGCTACTTCTTCTTGAAGTTGTTCAAGATTCTGGCCGCCATGCGTGTATTGATTCAACTCGTTAGTTAATTTTGTTTGCACTGAAATTAAGTCTTGAGGGTCGCAGCGATGTTTTCTGGCAAGTTGATATGCTGTGCTGAGTCGTTCTTCAATATCAATAAGTCTCTGAGGATTAAGCTCAAATGAATCAATAAAGTGGCGTAAATTATTGCCTGCCTCGTCAATCTGAATTAGGGCGTCACCTAGTAGGTTTATGGTGTCAGAAATTTGTGTGTTTTCTCCCGGTAAGCTAACGAGTGCAATAGATGCGGCGTTGACAATTTCGGTGGCGTTGGTTTCGCCTTCGGTGCAAAAAGAAAGGGCCTCGTGGGCTTTGGCTAAAAATAGCTCAGCATTGGCAAGCTGGGACTGTTCCTGTTCTAAGTCGGTTATTTCATTTTCGAGCAGGTTTAATGTTTCAAATTCTTCAATCTGAAATTGGAGTAAGTGGGTTCTGGCGATAATTTCGTCTTGATTGTTTTCGAGTTGAGTCAGTTGTTTTGCTTGCTTGGACCATTGTTGAAATTGGAGTGCGACTTTGTCGGCTATTTTTTGGGTGTGGGCGAAGTCGTCTAAAATGCTTCGGTGGTTGTCTTTGTTGAGTAATGATTGGTGTTCGTGTTGGCTGTGTATGTCAATTAAAAGCTCACCTATCGCTTTTAGGTTTTGTAACGAGCTGGGGTGGCCATTAATGTAGCTTCGAGATCGTCCTTCACTGGTGATAACTCGCCTTAGTATGCATTGATGTTCAGCTTCTAGGTCGCGCTCTTTTAACCAATTAAGTGCTTGGGAGTGGTCGTCGATTTCAAAAACGGCCGAAATTTCTGCTTTACTTTCGCCATGACGAACCATCGATGTGTCTGCTCTGTCGCCAAGTGTTAGGCCTAGCGCGTCGAGGATGATGGATTTTCCTGCGCCAGTTTCACCGCTTAATACTGTCATGCCATTTTTAAAAAGAACTTCAACGTGGTCAGCGATTGCAAAGTTAGAAACTTTTAATTGGCTTAGCATTTTGTTACCTAAGTTGTGGGTGAAAATCTTTAAGCTGTTTTTATATACAGTAGTTGAAGTGTAAATAATTTTCAAGAATTATCGTTTAAAGCTTGAAATTTTTTTCGCTATCCCTATATAAGCAGCAGCTTATAAATTAGTCGCTTTAATAAAATTGAAGAGTGACGGTGAATTAATTCAAAACTGTAGTAATCAGTTGATATAAATGGAGGCTCCAGTGAGCACAGAAGAAGAGAAGTTGGCAGGTGCTGAGCAAGAAGTTGAGCAGGTTATTGAGTCCGTTGTGGAAGGTGAGCTGCTTGAAGAAGTTATATCTGAGGCAAGCGAAGAGATTCAGGATGAAAAGAACTGGAAGGCAGAGGCCCTAAATTTAGCTGAGCAGATTGACGATCTTAAAGATCAGGCAATTCGTGCTAAAGCTGAAGTGCAGAATATGCGTCGTCGCGTAGAGCAGGATGTTGAGAAGGCGCATAAATTCGCCTTAGAAAAATTTGCTAAAGAGTTATTGCCGATTATTGATGGCTTGGAAAAAGCGGTTGAGGCTGAAGTGGCTGCAGATAATGAAATGACGACCTTTAGAGAGGGTGTTGAAATGACCTTGTCTATGTTTACCTCAGGTGTTAAGAAGTTTAATTTGGAGCAAATTGACCCGGTTGGTCATCCGTTTGATCCTTCATTGCATGAAGCAATGTCGTTAGTTGACGCGCCAGATTCAGAACCAAATACAGTTATTGCATCTATGCAAAAAGGCTACACCTTAAGCGGCCGACTAATTCGTCCTGCGATGGTGATGGTCTCAAAAGGTGCTGCAAAAATAGACGATAAGGCTTGAAATTTCAGAAAACGACTAAATATAGTAAGTAACAAAATATTGAAACCTTGGTTTAAGCGCTAGAAGCGATTGGGCTAATTATTGAATTTGATTAAAGAAAGTGTGGAGTGAGTCATGGGTAAGATTATTGGTATAGATTTAGGAACAACAAATTCATGTATTTCATTATTGGATGGTGATAAACCTAAGGTAATTGAAAACGCAGAGGGTGATCGTACCACTCCGTCAATTGTTGCTTATACAGATGACAATGAAGTATTGGTAGGTCAGCCTGCTAAGCGTCAAGCGGTGACAAACCCTACTAACACTTTATTTGCGATCAAGCGTTTAATTGGCCGAAAATTTGAAGATGATGTCGTCCAAAAAGATATTGCAATGGTGCCTTACACTATTGCAAAAGCAGACAATGGCGATGCATGGGTTGAAGTGAAGGGTGACAAAAAAGCACCGCCTCAAATTTCTGCTGAAATCTTGAAAAAGATGAAGAAAACGGCAGAAGACTTTTTAGGTGAGGCTGTGACAGAAGCGGTTATTACCGTTCCTGCATACTTTAATGATTCACAGCGTCAAGCAACTAAAGATGCGGGTAAAATTGCCGGTCTAGAAGTGAAGCGTATTATCAATGAACCTACAGCTGCGGCATTAGCGTATGGCCTTGATAAGAGTCAAGGCGATTCAACCATTGCTGTTTATGACCTTGGTGGTGGTACTTTCGATGTGTCGATAATCGAAATCGCTGATGTTGATGGTGAAAAGCAGTTTGAAGTACTTGCTACTAATGGTGATACATTCCTAGGTGGTGAAGATTTCGACATGACCTTGATCGAATACCTTGCTGGGGAGTTCAAGAAAGATTCTGGTATGGATCTTACAGGTGACCCACTTGCTATGCAGCGCTTAAAAGAAGCGGCAGAAAAAGCAAAAGTTGAACTTTCAAGTGCACAACAAACTGATGTGAACTTACCTTACATCACTGCTGATCAGACAGGGCCTAAGCATCTTAACGTTAAGTTGACGCGTGCTAAGCTTGAATCTTTAGTTGAAGATCTTGTTGAAAGAACGTTGGCACCTTGTAAAATTGCCTTGAATGATGCGGGTTTAAGTACCTCAGAAATTGACGACATTATTCTTGTTGGTGGTCAGTCTCGTATGCCTTTGGTGCAACAGAAGGTTCAAGAGTTTTTCGGTCAAGAGCCACGTAAAGATGTTAATCCTGACGAAGCGGTTGCAATGGGTGCTGCCATCCAAGCAGCTGTATTGGCAGGTGATGTAACTGACGTATTATTGCTTGACGTAACACCGTTAACGCTTGGTATTGAAACAATGGGTGGCGTTGCGACTGCATTGATTGAAAAAAATACCACGATCCCAAGTAAGAAGTCTCAAATCTTCTCCACAGCTGAAGATAATCAGTCTGCGGTAACTATTCATGTTGTTCAAGGTGAGCGTAAGCAAGCTACACAGAATAAATCACTAGGTCGTTTTGATCTGGCAGAAATTCCAGCGGGCCCAAGAGGCATGCCGCAGATAGAGGTGACATTTGATATAGATGCTAACGGCATCTTGAATGTATCTGCAAAAGATAAGGCAACCGGTAAAGAGCAATCTATCGTGATCAAGGCCTCTTCTGGTTTGTCTGATGACGAAGTTGCAAACATGGTAAATGATGCTGAAGCGAATGCCGAAGCGGATAAGTTGTTTGAAGAGTTGGTAGTGGCGAGAAATCAAGGTGACGCGATTGTTCATGCCACTAAAAAGACGCTTGAAGAAGCCGGTGATAAAGCAACTGAAGAAGAAAAAACAGCGATTGAAACTGCGATTTCTGAATTAGAAGAAGCTTTGAAGGGTGATGATAAAGACGCTATCGAAGCTAAAACGCAAGCGTTAACAGAGGCTTCATCCGGTCTAGCTCAAAAGATGTATGCTGAACAAGCTGCTGCTGGCGCGGGTCCTGAAGGTGCTGGTCCAGAGGCTTCTGCTGAAGCAACTCAAGACGCAAGTGCTGATGATGTTGTTGATGCTGAGTTCGAAGAAGTTAAAGAAGATAAGTAGATACTACATTGCATGACAGCTCTGGGCTTGCGTTATAAGCTTGAGAGTTTGGTTTGTGCTGCAAATTACGCGGAAGCTCAGTCTTCCGCGTTTGCGTATCAGTGGATTTATTAACGTCAGCTTGCTTTAAGGAAGTGTTTCCTTTATGTCTTTTTAGCGCATGCTGCAGTTTAAGTGATAACGGTTGAATAGGTGTTATGTCAAAACGAGATTTTTATGAAATTTTGAGCGTTGAACGCTCAGCGGACGCGAAAGAAGTTAAGAAGGCCTATCGACGTTTAGCGATGAAATACCATCCAGACCGTAATCCAGATGACGATTCTGCAGAAGCTAAGTTTAAAGAGGCGACTGAGGCTTATGAAATTCTATCGGACGAGCAAAAACGTGCTGCCTACGATCAATACGGTCACGCTGGTATAGAGCAAAATGGCGGTGGTGGTGGCGGTAATGGAAACTTCAGCGATATTTTTGGTGACGTTTTTGGTGATATTTTCGGTGGTGGCGGAGGTGGCGGTGGTCGACAACGCAGCGCGCGCGGAGCTGATCTAAGATATACATTGGATTTAGATCTGGAGGATGCGGTTAAAGGCACGACGGTTAAAATTCGTGTTCCTGCTCATGTCAGTTGTAAGCCGTGTAATGGTAGTGGTGCTGCTAAAGGTTCTAAGCCAGTAAATTGTACTACTTGTCAGGGTGTTGGTCAGGTGCGGATGCAGCAAGGCTTCTTCTCTGTGCAGCAAACCTGTCCTCAGTGCCGCGGACAAGGGAAGATGATCAAAGATCCTTGTAACTCTTGTCATGGTTCTGGTGTGCTAGAAGAGCAAAAAACACTATCGGTTAAAGTGCCGCCAGGTGTTGATACGGGTGATAGAATTCGTCTTGCGGGTGAGGGTGAGGCCGGTACGCATGGTGCGCCATCAGGCGACTTATATGTTCAGGTTTCTGTTAAAGAGCACGCAATCTTTGTGCGTGACGGTAAGAGTTTATATTGTGATGTGCCAATTTCGCTTGTGGATGCTGCATTAGGTGGCGAGCTCGAAGTACCAACTCTTGATGGTCGTGTTAAGTTAAAGATTCCATCTGAAACTCAAACAGGAAAAATGTTCCGTCTACGCGGTAAGGGTGTTGCACCCGTTCGTGGTGGTGCTACTGGCGATCTAATGTGTCGTGTGATTTTAGAAACGCCGGTTAACTTGTCTAAAAAGCAAAAGGATCTGTTGAAGGAATTTCAGAGCACGTTAGAAGCTGATGGCGATAAAAAGCATGCACCGAAAAAGCATACCTGGTTTGAGGGTGTGAAAAGTTTTTTTGATGAAATGAAGCTTTGATTTAACATCGCTAATCTAATTTCACTGATCTAGCGCGCTGTATAAAATTGATTCGATTTGTTCTGGCGTAATGTGCCTGGCAGTAATCGGATCAATTTTTTTGTTTTTACAGTGGTCTATTGAAATATTAAGTAAATTTATTTATTAAAGGAAATGAACGTGACTCGAATTGCTGTGACCGGCGCTGCTGGTCGAATGGGGAAAATGTTAATGGAAGCGGTTTCTTTATCGGCTGATGCTGAGTTAACGGCAGCTGTGGTCTTGCCTGAAGAGTCGCTTATTGGTGTCGATGCTGGCGAGCTTGCCGGTTTGGGTGCAAACGGTGTGCGTGTTGTTGGTGATGTGTCTGAGGTGATGGCAGATTTTGATGTCTTGATCGACTTCACTGCGCCTGTTGCTACATTAGCGAATGCAAAGCTTTGCGCGGAGCATGGTAAGGGGCTTGTGGTAGGGACAACGGGATTTAGCGAGGAAGAAGAGGCGTTATTACTTTCGTATCAGGCGTCGATTGCGATCTGTAAGGCGGCGAATTTTAGTACCGGTGTGAATGTCTGCCTTAATCTGCTTAACAAGGCTGCTCAAGCTTTGGGTGATGATTATGATGTTGAAATATATGAGGCGCATCATCGGCATAAAGTCGATGCGCCTTCTGGAACGGCGCTAGCGATGGGAGAGTCTGTAGCAGATGGTTTAGGGCGAGACCTAAAAAAAGTAGCTGTGTATGGTCGGGAAGGTCAGACCGGTGCGAGAGATAAAGAAACTATTGGATTTGCAACTGTGCGTGGAGGCGACGTAGTAGGGGATCATACTGTGATGTTCATGGGTGAAGGTGAGCGAGTTGAGATTACGCATAAAGCCTCTAGTCGAATGTCCTTTGCGCGTGGTGCGGTCAGAGCAGCGACTTGGTTGTCTGATAAAAAGCCCGGCTTGTTTGACATGCGGGATGTGCTTGATCTTTAGAATTAAGTGTTGGGCTGTGAATTGCTAATAAGTCTGAGTTTTGGATAGACATAAATGCACTAAATGTGTACAATGCCGCCGTTTGAGTGAATGCCGTTACACTTTAATCGAGGCATTAATTTATTAGTAATCAAGCATACAAATAATAAGCGAGGTGGAGCATGCTCTATCTCGCTTTTTTGCAACTTGTGTACTGGTATCTAGTTGATGTAATTGATAAAAAGGCCTTCTATTCAACTCAAACCCGCCTAAAGACGGTTTCTTTATTTTTCTCCTAGCCGAATACGACGAGGAACTGGCGTTGACTAAACCTGCAATATTAGCACTTGAAGACGGATCCATCTTTAATGGAATTTCGATTGGTTCTGATGGTGAAACCATTGGCGAAGTTGTATTTAATACAGCGATGACTGGGTATCAGGAAATCCTGACAGATCCCTCTTATGCAAAACAGATCGTCACTTTAACCTATCCTCATATTGGTAATACCGGTGTTAATGCGGAAGATGTTGAGTCAGACAAAGTCTGGTCGGCAGGTTTAGTGATACGAAATTTACCCATATTGGCAAGCAGCTGGCGTTCAGAAAAGTCTCTTGATGAGTATCTGAAAGAGAATAATATCGTCGCCATTGCGGATATTGACACCCGTCGTTTAACGCGTATTTTACGTGAAAAAGGCGCGCAGAACGGCTGTATTCTCGCCGGTAAAGATATTACTGAAGAGCAAGCATTGGCTGCGGCTAAATCATTCCCAGGTTTGAAAGGAATGGATTTGGCGAAAGACGTGACCTGTTCTGCTCAACGTGAGTGGACTGAAAGTTCTTGGAGTATGACCGATGGTTATGCTCAAGCAGATGAGCAGACGTCTGAATCTAGCTTCCATGTTGTTGCCTATGACTTTGGTGTAAAGAATAATATCTTGCGCATGTTAGTTGAGCGTGGCTGTCGATTGACGGTTGTTCCAGCGCAAACACCTGCTGATGAAGTATTAGCGATGTCGCCTGATGGCATTTTTCTGTCAAATGGCCCGGGTGATCCAGAGCCTTGTGATTATGCCATTGAGGCTATTAAGCAAATATTGACTACAGGCATTCCAGTGTTTGGTATTTGTTTGGGGCATCAGTTACTTGCATTGGCGAGTGGTGCGAAAACAGAGAAAATGAAATTTGGTCATCACGGCGCGAACCATCCAGTTCAATGTCTGACGAAAAAAACAGTCATGATTACTAGTCAGAACCACGGTTTTGCTGTGGACGAGTCATCTTTACCTGATTGTTTGGAAGCGAGTCATAAGTCGTTATTTGATGGTTCGTTACAAGGCATACGACGAACTGATGTGCCTGCCTTTAGTTTTCAGGGGCATCCGGAAGCAAGTCCAGGGCCTCATGATGTTGCACCACTTTTCGATCAATTTATCGACATGATGCAATCGAAAGCAAGCTAAAGAAAAAATGTAAAATTTTCTGCTTTACTGATGCGAATAACAGTAAAGCAGCGTACTAACTTTAAAGTGGAAAGAATTAAATGCCAAAGCGTACCGACATAAAGAGTATTCTTATCATAGGTGCTGGGCCTATCGTTATTGGGCAGGCTTGTGAGTTTGACTATTCGGGTGCACAAGCGTGTAAAGCGCTCCGAGAAGAGGGTTATCGAGTTATTCTCGTGAATTCAAACCCTGCTACGATCATGACAGACCCTGCCATGGCGGATGCGACTTACATCGAGCCAATCTCTTGGCAAACCGTTGAAAGAATTATTGAGCAAGAGCGGCCGGATGCTTTGCTGCCGACTATGGGTGGGCAAACTGCACTGAATTGTGCGCTGGACCTTGAGCGTGAAGGTGTTTTGGAAAAATACAATGTTGATATGATCGGTGCAACAGCTGATGCAATTGATAAAGCGGAAGACCGTGAGCGTTTTGATAAGGCGATGAAGGCGATTGGCCTTGAAACGCCCCGTTCTGGCATTGCGCACAGTATGGAAGAAGCGCTTCAGGTGCAGGGTGGTTTAGGTTTTCCGTGTATTATTCGCCCCTCTTTTACCATGGGTGGTAGTGGCGGTGGTATTGCCTATAACCGTGAAGAATTTGTAGAAATTTGTGAGCGTGGTTTGGATTTGTCACCAACCAGTGAGCTTTTGATAGATGAATCTTTAATCGGTTGGAAAGAGTATGAGATGGAGGTTGTTCGTGATAAAAATGACAACTGCATTATCATTTGCTCCATTGAAAACTTTGATGCCATGGGTGTGCATACCGGCGATTCGATCACGGTTGCACCGGCTCAAACCCTAACGGACAAAGAATATCAATTAATGCGTAATGCGTCCTTGGCTGTGTTGCGTGAAATTGGTGTTGAGACGGGTGGTTCGAACGTTCAGTTTGGTATGAATCCAAAGGATGGCCGAGTGGTGGTCATTGAAATGAATCCTCGTGTTTCTCGGTCTTCTGCTTTGGCGTCAAAGGCAACCGGTTTCCCGATTGCTAAAGTGGCAGCGAAATTAGCCATCGGTTACACCCTGGATGAATTGAAGAATGATATTACCGGTGGTGCGACTCCTGCTTCATTTGAGCCTTCAATTGATTATGTCGTTACCAAGATACCGCGTTTTACTTTTGAAAAATTCCCACAAGCTGACCCTATTTTGACAACGCAAATGAAGTCGGTGGGTGAAGTGATGGCAATTGGTCGAACGTTCCAAGAGTCTTTGCAAAAAGCATTGCGAGGTCTTGAGGTAGGTTCTTCTGGGTTTGATCCGATGCAAGATTTGAACGCTGAAGATGCTATTTCAGAAATCAAAAAGCAGTTGCGTAACCCTAGTGCAGAAAGAATTTGGTATATCGGTGATGCCTTTCGAGCAGGTTTGCCGGTCGATGA
>ENA-OSET01004534-OSET01004534.1-sediment-metagenome-genome-assembly--contig:-NODE-4534-length-12231-cov-3.869837_pt1 | contig 12231 bp, 11 predicted proteins | sample MGYA00237882_ERZ534229 | MGnify/ENA primary metagenome ERZ534229 (study PRJEB26408, sample SAMN06266212) | sediment metagenome | isolation source: Hudson Canyon methane seep mesocosm | place...
TGGTGGGTGGTACAGGGATCGAACCTGTGACCCTCGCCTTGTAAGGGCGATGCTCTCCCAGCTGAGCTAACCACCCTGCTCTCAATCGAGAAGCGCATTCTAACGATTTCTGAGACACTGTCAATTAGAAATTCAAAGATTTTGGTTTTTTTTAATTAAGTTTAAACCTAGTTTGTTTTTTCAGGACTAAATGATGCTTTTTTATACAACTTTAGCGCTTATAAATTATGCGTAACAACAAAGACATCAACAACTTGGACTTACAGACCTAGCTAATTGAGACTTTGTCTAATCCTGGCCATACTACTTCGACGCACCTCACTCATAGCATCAGCCCTACTAGCCAAAGCAACAGCCTCAGTATCAACGTCTTCCTCTAAAAAGTAGTTATACCAAGGCAGACCATCATCCTCCTTAACCACCGTCTCAACAACAATCGGTGCAGGCACGATATTACCCGCTAAAGCATTTCGCTCCAGACGATCCAAGGTTAACTCCTCTTCCAAGCTCAGAGGGTTACGAGGCTTTCGCCAGGGAGCTAACCAATTTCGCCTAATTACCTTTTTATCAGCAATAGCTGCCAAGTAAGCTTCTTTATCATCCGCAAGCAAATACAACTCTTGCTCAAGCGTTATTCCCTCCTGACCTTTTAACTGCCGATAAATATCACTAGGCAAATAAAAGATAGGAAAGCCGAACATAAAGTTATTAGACCAAGGCCAGATTACCGAAAACCAGCCATACTCTTGCATATCGCCCTTCAAAAATTCTTCAGCCTCTGCGGCATCAGTTGGGTGCCAGAATGATTTCGTTAAATACCGCGTCTTTGGCATTTCTTCCATAGCCACATCTCTTTCGACAATTTGTACATCAGCAGTAGCCATTTCATCATCAGGCTCAATTAAAGGGTGGCGCTTAGACGGTAGTGTCACCTCAGAATGACGTATATAAGTCACTGACCCCGCATCAATCTGCAACCCTACATCTGCCTGCAGATTAAGATCGAAAGCCATCATTAACTTATCATCAAAGGCCTCAAAACCAAACAAAGGCAAAAAGCTCTTACGCACAGCAAAGTCATAAGAGCCTGCAGGCAACACAACATAAGTATAACTCCCCGCTCTCATGTTAAAAATAATTTCATCATTGATATAGTAACTAGGTGCCGTTAACTCTTCAGAAGCCCACTGACTATCAGGACGATAAAAATAAATCACACCATGCGTAGCATGATCCCAAGAAGTGTCCTCAATCTCTTCAAACAAGTTACCATCCGTATTGGGAAAGTAGAATGACCCCAGATTTCGGCCGGTAGACCAATAAAAAGACGGATACCAACCTCGAGCTTGCTTATGAAAGGGCTTTGAAAAAGCTGATGAGTTATGAGCCGTTTCTGCCATACCCAGAACTGGCGCAAGCAATATAAATACTGCTAACAATATACGCGTTAGTTGATGCATTGAATCCCTAGCCTCTTTTTAGATCGCAGTATTTTATCAATAACTTATGTTTTATTTTGGGATCTACCGCAAGTCATTGAACATCAGGTGACTTAGGAGCGGGTTTTAACTTTAATTGCAGTTTATTTAACTTACGCTCCAAACCAACAACACGTTCATTTAGCTGCCTGCGACTTGCATCAATCGACGCGATAGCCTTTTTGCTTTCTTGAAATTGTTTTGACAGAACACCAAACTGTTTTGATAAAACACCAACCTGAGCCAATTCCTGCTCCATAGCACCCAAAACACCCTCCTGTTCATCACGCGTGATAACCGCCTCATTAGCAACCATTGAAATACGACTATCAAGCTTACTTGTATTTGTTTGCAAAACACCAAAAGTAGAAGACAAGCTATCCAATGCTGCTTGCTGCTGCACAGATTTAATCTTATTTCGTTCCCCCTCCCTGGTTTGTTGTTGCGTAATTTTTTCCAGCTTTGCACTCAAGCCATTTACAGCGCCTGTATTATCCTGGATCAATTTTTTATTCCTATCATTCGAAACACCCCATAATTTCCGCATTTCGCTATCAAGAAAGGCAAGCTTTGACTGCACTGCGGTCCCACTTTGCTCCATTTCAACACCTGTCACATTCAGTTCACCTTCAAAGCGAGCCATCAGCAACTTACTTCGACCAATAAAATCAGCAGACTCCTCAAGCTGAGCCTCCATCTTTGCCACCTGAGCCTGCTGATCAGTATATGTCCAAGCAAAAAAAACGTTTGCACCCAATAGAGCTACAATAAATATAACTATTAGAGGAGAGGTATAGCTTACTGGCGCATTAGCCTTCGCAGCCTTTCGCACCTTTTTAGGCGCAGCTGCGGCAGATGTTTTTTTATGATTGCCTTTAAATTGATCTAAGTCTTCTCTATCCGCACGCAAACCTTCCATCAACCTTCCTCTATGTTCATCTTAAAAATAGCAATTCTAACGTTAGAACAGACCAATAGTCACCACTTAAGGTAAATTGGATTTGCATGGTTTGAAGTGAATCACTACTATATGCGGTCTTTTTTTGTCCAAAGCATTTAAATCTTGGGCATTTACATGCCTAATACAGGCATTAGTTTAGTCAATTGAGGTAATAACATGCAGCCAGTAGTGGGGATTATAATGGGTTCCAAGTCGGATTGGCCGACAATGGAGCACGCCGCCAACATGCTTGATGAGCTAGGCGTTCCTTACGAAGTTAAGGTCGTATCCGCCCATCGTACACCTGATTTACTATTTGACTACGCTAAACAAGCTGAAGCGGCTGGCATTCAGGTAATTATCGCGGGCGCAGGTGGGGCAGCTCACTTACCAGGCATGGCCGCCTCTCAAACCAACTTACCTGTTTTTGGCGTCCCTGTTCAATCCAAAGCTTTAAACGGTCTAGACTCCCTACTTTCCATTGCACAAATGCCTGGCGGTGTTGCTGTAGGCACGCTAGCCATCGGTAAAGCAGGCGCCAAGAATGCTGGCCTCCTCGCTGCTCAGGTGATTGCACTTCAAGATGCTAAAGTAAAAACCGCTGTTAGTGACTTTAGAGCAGCGCAAACCAAGTCAGTTTTGGATCAACCAGACCCTAGAGGGTAAGTCATGAAAAAGATAGGTGTTTTAGGCGCAGGACAACTTGGCAGAATGCTGGCGCTCGCAGGCTACCCTTTAGAACTCGATTTTCATTTTTATGATACCTCAGGTAATCCAAGCGTTGGCCTGGGAGAGGTCACAATTGACACCCAAGCAGACCTTAAAAACCCTTCTCTAGCCGCCTTCTTGAAGGATGTTGATGTTGTCACTTATGAGTTCGAACACCTTCCACTTGAACTAACTCAATATATTGAGTCACAAACAAGCTTATATCCTCCATCTAAATCTATTGAGGTCTGTCAGAATAGAGCAGAAGAAAAAGCGCTTTTTACTAAGCTAGGCATCCCTACTCCTAAGTATCATATTGCAAATAGTGCCGCAGAGCTAAAAGCAGCGGTTGAAGACTTAGGGTGCCCGGTCGTTGCCAAAACAACGACAGAAGGCTATGACGGTAAAGGGCAGTTTGTTATTCGCAACCTTGATCAATGCGAAGAAGCCTGGAATACAATTGGAAACTCTCCAAAAGGCAGCATGACATTAATTGCCGAAGCTTTTGTTAATTTCACCCGAGAGCTATCTGTCATTGCTGTACGCGCTAAAGATGATGACATGGTCGTTTATCCTCTCGCTGAAAACAGCCATCACGAGGGCATATTACGCTACTCAATTGCACCCGCCCCATACCTCAACCAAGAGATCTCTGAACAAGCTATCACTTACATAAAAGAACTGATGCATGAATTAGGACATGTCGGCATTTTGACTTTAGAGCTATTTGAAACAGAAAGCGGTTTAGTAGCCAATGAAATGGCCCCTAGAGTACATAACTCAGGCCACTGGAGCATCGAAGGCTGCGCCTCAAGTCAGTTTGAGAACCATTTACGTGCAATTAGCGGCTTACCACTCGGAAACACTGAAGCGTATTCCCCGACTTGTATGATCAATATTATTGCTGAAAAAGGCGATATCGACAGCATTCTTGCACTACCTTATGCGCACGTTCACCTTTACGGTAAAGAGGAACGCCCAGGACGAAAACTGGGACACATCACAGTAAAAGCGGACTCTTTAGAAGAACTAGCATGGCGTGTAAAGAATATTGCCAGTTTCTTGCCAGGCAGCCCTGAATTTGAAGGCAGCAAGGGTAAAGAAAGGCAGGACAAAATAATTTAAGTCTCACTGCCACACATTACTTATACGACATATTGTTCATATAACATAGCTTCTTTCACGAGTAATAGTACTTTTTAAGCACTATTACTCGTTACAAGTTTTGCAACTCGCTTTCTTCAAACCAATCCTCATCCTCATCTTCATACTCAGACAAAGCTTTCGCATCATCAGCAATATCAATAAACAAGCAACATTCCATAACTAAATTATTGATTTTGAAGTAGCGAACAGCCTGCACAAATTTATCTTGCAATGATTTTTGAGCCCCCGTATCTGTACAAAACTGGGGCAACCCCATCACCAATACACAATCATGTGAAATCAATTTATTTTTTAAACGACCTAAAAAGCGATTCGATAACTCCAGCACCCAATCCCTTTCAATATCAGCGTCACCCTCCCCTAAACTTGCCGGCATAGTATGTACAAGCAGTGCTTTAGGCACATTCAGGCATAACATTACACTTATATCTTCAGAGGTCGCTTCTATATAGGCTCTTAAAACTTCTTCCGAATGAGCCAATACATCTACCCTTTCAATATCACACCCCAGACTTTCAATCTGCTTGATACAAGCCGAATCAAACAATTCAACAATACGCTGTTCAGTATCCATTCTGCCTCCTTATTTAATGAACGCATCAGCCAAGACAGACTGAGATTAATCGCCCAATACACAAACGTCTAACGCTTGGCTATAACTCAATCTCTTCAGGCATAAAATCATTAATTTTTATTTCGTATTTAGTGGGATCCTCATAACTTGAAATTTTTTCACCCATATTTTTTTTCATTAAATCAAGCATTTGTGGGTCTGTATAAGTTTTCTTTTTGGTACTATAAATCGTTTTAATAACAGGCTTAAGCGGTGAATGAAGATTCTGCGCAATTACAACCGCAAGCAGACCATTATTCAGTTTCACTAAACTTCCTGTTGGGTATACCCCCAAACATTTAATAAACTGATGAACCAAACCTTCATCAAAATGCTCACGACTTAGATTTAGTAAAGTTCTCATACCATCTGAAGAAGCAATCGCATTACTGTAAGAGCGCTTATTAGTGACAGCATCATAGGTATCAACAATAGCAAACATACGCCCCACTAGAGATATTTCATCCCGCTTCAAGCCATTAGGGTAGCCTGAACCATCATAACGCTCATGATGCTCATGCACGATTCGCATCACTATCTCATCTGTTTCTTCATTATTTGCTAAAATGCGTACCCCAAAATTAACATGCTCTTTAACCTGTTCAAATTCTTCTGGAGACAAAGGCCCTTCACGCACAAAAAATTCAGCCTGAATATGGGCCTGCCCTAAATCATGAACTAATGCACCAGTAATACATTGCTCTACCTGTTCTTCTTTTAAACCATAAGCATTCGCAAAAATACCCATTAAGATAGAGGTATTAACAGAATGCTCGTAAAGATAAGAACTTTCCGTGCGCAGCTTACCTAACCAGGTTAACGCATCTTTGTTACGCATAATCGAACGTGAAATTGCTTTACCGGCTTCGTTGAAATATTCAGGATTTATTTTTTTGTCATTCTTAATCGCTTTTATGGACTGATCCATAATATTTACAGAGGTTTTAAAAATTTCTTTTGCATTCCCCCATTCAAGCGCAAGATCCTGATAACCCGTAGCCATTTGTTTTTTAAGCTCACTCATCTGCGCTTCTATTTCTTGATCACTAAGCCTATCTGGATCTGCAGAAAGCGCATCAAACGCGGTCGTATTTTCAAGTACATCCAAACCTTTTTCAGTGTCTATCACAACTTCCTGAATACCAATTTCGATAAACTTACTAATAATACGAGGGTCACGAATCATGCCACGTTTTTTCTTCGGCATGGGCACGCCTGGGGTCTCAATAATTTGAGCAATATACATATCGACAAACAAGTCAGAAATAGGGATCTGTTTAAGCACTCAAGCCTCTGTTTTGTATTTTTATTAAGGAACTTAACTAACTATAGTTTAGAGTTTCAGAAAGGAAAAACTTAATTCAACAAGCATAAGAAAGCCAACTCTACGATAAGTTTCACACAACTAAGCAACGAAAAGACGTAAGGATATTACTTTCCATACATCTAAGCATGAACTTTTACATCACTTAACCATAAAAACAACAGCAATAGCATGGACCGGCTTTAAACCCTTATTACCGTAGCAGTGAGGCAAATGCCCATGAAAGTAAATCAAGTTACCTGCCTCAACATCAAAACTTTCTCCATCTATCTCCATCGTGGCCGTTCCATCTAGACACAAAAACAGTTCATGACTCCCTTCAGGGTGCGGCACACCTCGCGTAAAGCAGCCTGGCATCATACTTACATCGTTGATTTGTATATTCGGACTACTAATAGGACTCGTACGTGTACTAACAAATTTACCATCGCTCAGATGAACAACAGACATATCTTTACGCTCTACTTCTGTCACGTGAATAGACCGGCGCTTAATAATCAGGTCATCTACAGATACTCCCAGAGCTTGAGCCACTTTAATAACAACAGAAATACTTGGGTTACTTTTCGCACCTTCCATATTGGCAAGTGTCGCCCTCGGGATACCGGCCATTTCAGCTAATTCAGTTTGCGTTAGTTTATGCTGAGCTCTTAATCGCCTGATACCATCACTAATAGGGTTCGTCATACAGCCTCACTCTACCTATTGATAAAATATCAACACTACCACCGACAAGGCTCTAATATCAAAACTTTACTCCAATAAATCGACACTAAGTATGCTTTGATGCTAGACATTGCTCATTTATTAGATACCATAACAACATATCAGCAAAATGCAGATAAAGAACCCTAGGGCAAGCCGTAAACTTGTTACCCTAAAAACACAAGCGGCACACACCGTTTACAAGCAATAACATTGTAAATAAATACACCTACTTGAAATTTAATGGAGAACTACTCATGACAATCGAACTCCCTGCACTACCTTATGCAATTGACGCACTAGCACCTCATATTTCTCAAGAAACACTAGAGTTTCACCACGGCAAGCACCACGCAACTTATGTAACTAAGTTAAACGCGGCAATTCCCGGTACTGAATTTGAAGGTAAGTCACTTGAAGATATTATCAAGACATCTAGCGGCCCTGTATTTAACAATGCAGCACAAATCTGGAACCACACGTTCTACTGGAACTGCTTAAGCCCAAATGGCGGCGGCGAACCAACAGGCTCACTTGCTGACGCAATTAACAGCACCTTTGGCTCATTTGCTGAATTCCAAGCCGCTTTTAACGACAAAGCAGTCAACAACTTTGGCTCTAGCTGGACTTGGTTAGTGAAAAATAGTGATGGTTCTTTAGAAATCGTTAACACTAGCAACGCAGGTACGCCAATGACTGAAGGCCAAACCGCTATTTTGACTGTTGACCTTTGGGAACACGCTTACTACATTGACTTCCGCAATGCCCGCCCTAAGTACCTAGAAGCATTCTGGCAGTTAGTTAACTGGGAATTTGCTTCTGCAAACCTGGCTTAAGCTATAATTAAGTTAGCGATACATTTGCTAGCTTAATGCAGACATAAAAAAACCAAGGTCTTAGCCTTGGTTTTTTTATGTCTGAAAGAAAATTTTTATTTTACCTGCATACCACTATAAATATGATCTACATTCGGCTTAACAAGTTTATCTAACACTTCTTGCTCTTCACCATTACTTTTTCTGATATCCAGGTTCAGCTGCCATAGCTCATCAAATTTTTCAACCGTGACTGCGCGGGTAGCTTCTTTATTACGTAAAATAGTAGGTCGTAAGAAAACAATCAAATTCTGCTTATCCACCTTAGTAGAAGAGCTTCTAAACAAACGCCCTAACCAAGGAATATCACCCAGTAAAGGTACTTTACTCTCACTTGTCGTCAAATTATCAGAAATTAAGCCGCCCAATATAATCGTTTCACCATCATCAGCCAATACATTAGTTTTAATCTGACGCTTGGTTGTTGTTATATCTGCGGCGCCTGAAGAATCCTTTTTCACACCGGATATTTCCTGCTCTATCTCTAAACGTACCAGATTACCTTCACTAATGCTCGGTGTGACGATTAATTTTACACCTACATCTTGTCGCTCAATCGTGGTAAATGGATCCGCTGTTCCCGCGCCAGATGATGTTGATTGACCCGTAATAATAGGCACATTTTCACCCACAATAATCGATGATTCCTGATTATCCATAGTGATCAACTTTGGCGTAGACAGAACGTTCGCACTTGCATCCCCTTCTAAAGCCTGAATAAGCGCCCCCCAACTAACATTACCACTTGTTCCACCAATGCCGGCAGTAATACCATTTGAAGGAGACCCCACCGTAGAAGCATCAAAGCTACCATCCGAGCTGCTATCTTTAGCAACCAAAGCCCCTAAGACATTGGCGGCACTTATGCCAATTTCACTAAAGTTTGTAAATACGCCGGGGATAGAACCGCCTTTATCAAACATAGCCCACTGAATCCCCAATGCATTGTCATTCGCATCTGAAATTTCAACAATCGCCGCCTCAATAAGCACTTGTGCACGCCGCACATCCAACTGCTCTATAACGCCGTCCAATTCTTGTATCACTGAAGGCTCAGCACGTAGAACCAATGCATTAATCGACTCATCAGCATAAACGCTTGCTTCAGACTTTTGATTCTTCCCTTTAGCACCTTCACTACTGATATTTCCCATCAAACCCTTAAGTAATTCAGCCAGTTTCTCTGCATCAGCATGCTTTAAACGCACCACCTTTGTTTTCCCACCGGTTGACGAAGGTTGGTCCAACTTGGCAATTAAAGCTCGCATTTTTTCCCGAAAAGGCTCGTCACCACGCAATATCAAACGGTTACTACGCTGATCAGCCACCACACTAAATTTATTAGCCGCGCCTTTCCCTTTACTTTTCCCAAGCTCTCCCGGTGCAAGCTCTTCAAGCAACTTCACCATATCGCCCACCCAAGCCTCTTGAAGCTGTACAACTTCCAGCTCATATTTAGAAGGGCTATCTAATTCATCAATAATTTTACTAATGCGCTTAATGTTTGCTAAATGATCACTAATAATTAAAGCATTAGCGGCAGCCACACCAGCAAGATGGCCGTACTTCGCTACCATTGGACGAAGAATTGGCACCAACTCCAATGCCTTAGCATTATTAACTTGAATCACGCGCGTTACGATTTGCTCAGAAGGCACCTTGCGCATAAACCGGTCATTTTGAGCCGTTTGCTTAGCACTATTTTGGCGCACAATTTTTATTACATCCTGACCGGGAATCGCAGCAAAACCATGCACGCCAAGCACGGCTAAAAACATTTCATAAACGGCAGCTTTATTCAGAGACGTGTTAGATACTACCGTCACCTTGCCTTTGATACGGGGATCAATCACAAAACTATAGCCGGTAATATCGGCAATTTGAGTCACAAACGCACGGATATCTGCATCCTTTAAATTCACTTTCCAAGTCTGCTCCTCAGCGTGAACAGCCATTGAAAATAACAGGGCGATGCAAGCAAATGCATGCACTAAATAGCGTATTGAAGACTTCATACCGTACCACTTCTCTTTTCAAGTAATTTTATATTTTGGGCTATCTTAAAGGATAATTTATGAAAAAGCTGGCTCCATCGCGCACTACTTCGACTTCCAAGCTACCTTGCTCGTACAAACCTTTCATTAAATCCTTATCCTTTTTAACATCCCCTAAAGAGTGACCATTCACAGAACGAATCACATCCCCTTTTTGTAAATTCAAACCTGACAACATAGGGTTACCGCCGTTGTACACATAACCACCATCACTAGACGGCGCCAACCCCACCGACGTTAAAGCCTGCTCAGGATTGCTAGCAATCTGGCGCGTTGCTTCATCTATAAACTGCTCGGGCGATTTAACACGCTCTCTGGACTTCGGTTTTGTAGACACAGGTGCCTTGGCAATAATACTCTGCCCTTTACTGGCTTTATCAACAAAAGAAAGTGTTTCCAACTTTCCATTTCTGCGCAGTAAAATCCGGTCACTATAAACTTCTTCCAATACAGCGTTGCCAGGCAAAGTACTACCTAAACTATAGTAATCGGCCGACTTACCGATCTCTTCAACTATAGCACCGGATGCGCCACCTTGCTCAGCAGTAAATACACCTTTAAGAATTAGCCTTAAACGTGTCTTCGGTGCGACTTTCGGTTCATCAAGCTTTTTACTGATCACCCGGCCTGCCTCACCAAACAAATGAAAACTCGCCAGTGCCCTTGCCTGACCCTGAGGCTGCTTTTTAATACTTGATGATGACTGAGACAATATCATCGGTGCAGCCGCTTTGGGCGCAAACACAAACCAAGTAAGCTGAGCACTCAAATAAGCAGCATAAACCACCAGACAAGTTAATAAACCTGCCTGAAGCCATGAAATTACTTTTTGCTCTACTTTATTTTCCAAAATCTAACCTTTTTAAGAACTTGCCATTCCAATCACTTTTATTCGTAAATATTTTTCTTTACCTTAAATACCACATCTTGCTCACGAGAATTTTGAGGCCAAGGTTCGTCCGACAAATCCAGTAAACGACGCTTTACTTTCAGCATAGCAGAACCCGTTAGATCCAAAGACCCTTCAATTAAATCAAACGAAGCATCTGTATCACGCATTCCGATGTAAATATCACCATTACTTTTTGTTTCTAGCTTAGCCTTAAACATGGGTAGCGTTCGTTCATGCACACTTCTCCCAGCAGGGTAAGCGATATCACCACCAGACCATGACAACAAGCCGTTCGCTTGGGTGATTTGTTTGCCAACAATCTCTAGCTGAATACCCCTTGCAACAAACTGCCCACTTAACTTAACACGCTGCCGCCTAAACAAGGGCGTCAAAGGCTCCAAATCAATATCAGCAGAAACCAGCTCAACATGTGTAGAACTTAAACCTATATCTGCATTCAGCTTCATAGTGCCTGCTTGACTATTAACGCTCACATTTAGTGGCAAACTTAAAGTAAACAAACCTGATAGCGCAGTTTCCCAATCAATAATAGATTCTATTTGCTGGTAGCGAACCAGCGCTTGTCCGTCCCAAATCGTACCTTCAAGCGCAAGCACCTTAACAGGTATGCTCTGACCTTTTAATTGAGGCGCGATGGCTTTTTGCCAAATAAAATTTATTGGTAAGGTAGCCAATAAGAATAACAGCAGACTCAGTAAAAATAGGCTTAAATATAAGGCAGTCTTTTTTATCACACTTTTTATTCACGTTTTATAGGGCCAGAATTGAACTAGAGAATACAACTAAAAATGGCCAAGTTAGAAAATTGGCCCAATTACAGACTATTTGAAGTTTTAAATCTACTTTTATTAACGGTTTTTCATCCCCAGCCTCTAGTTGAGGCCAGAACCTTGCACTAAAACACAAGCCTGTACAAAAAATAAGAAAAAACAGACAAAAAAAACCCCGGCAATTGCCAGGGCTTTTATATTTAGCGGTTAAGGCTGAATTTACATCATTCCGCCCATACCACCCATACCACCCATGCCGCCCATATCAGGCATCGCAGGTGCTGCAGCATCTTCAATCACATCTGTAATCATACATTCTGTAGTGATCATCAGACCAGCAATTGAACCTGCAGACTGAAGAGCTGTACGCGTTACTTTAGCTGGGTCAAGAATCCCCATTTCTAACATATCGCCATATTCACCCGTTGCAGCATTGTAACCAAAGCTACCTTCACCCTGCTTAACTTTATCTGCAACAACAGAACCTTCTTCACCCGCATTTTCTACGATCTGGCGAAGCGGCGTTTCCATTGCACGACGAAGTAAGTTGATACCGACAGTCTGGTCATCATTTTCACCTTCAAGGTTTTCAATAGATTGCAATGCGCGAATCAAAGAGACACCACCACCTGCAACCACACCTTCTTCTACCGCTGCACGAGTAGAGTGAAGCGCATCTTCAAC
>ENA-OSET01004536-OSET01004536.1-sediment-metagenome-genome-assembly--contig:-NODE-4536-length-12229-cov-5.479674_pt1 | contig 12229 bp, 12 predicted proteins | sample MGYA00237882_ERZ534229 | MGnify/ENA primary metagenome ERZ534229 (study PRJEB26408, sample SAMN06266212) | sediment metagenome | isolation source: Hudson Canyon methane seep mesocosm | place...
TGGGTGGACATAATAGGCTTAACACCAACTATAAAATCACTCAACTCAACCGAAAGTGCGTCATGAACATCTAGATATTTAGTCCCCCGTGCTTTGGGATTACTGATAATGTCAAACTCCTTTCCGTTGCCAACATTATCAATTTTCGTTGTTGTGCATGCCGACAAAATAATGGCTGTCGCAATTAAAAAATAGTTTTTTTAAACATTCTTCATGTCCCCTAGATTTACGTATGAGTATAGATAAGATATAAATCATTTTTCATAATATCAAAAAATGCGATGCCTTGTGTTTTCCATATTGGCATCTATTTTATATTCTTAAAGGAGTGAAAGTCAGCTGTTTTTCGTCTATAGAGGTTGAAAAACTAATTAGCCTAACGTCTTCAATTCGCTCTAAGCTAACCTTAACTTTTTCAATAAATTAAGGCCAGCTAGTATCATATTGAGAATACTGGTGATGAAAGTCTCGTTTACTTGTTAGTTAGTCGCGATTGCGACCCAGCTTGTCGTGGCTACTGACCCAGTGGCCTCCGATAACTGCACAACCCAAGGATATATCCCCAGCTAACACTGTGGCGGCGACAATTTCAGCCAGTTTGTTGGCTTTGCCTTGGCCATAACAACCAAGTAATTCAAGGCATTCTTTTTGCGTGGGCAGTCCTGTTCCGCCGCCGTAAGTTGCTACTATCAAAGAAGGCAGGGTCACCGACATATAGATGTCGCCATTTTCTAGCAATTCATGGGCTAATAACCCCGCATGAGATTCCACTACGTTGGCTTCGTCTTGACCTGTGGCAATAAACATTGAAGCAATGCCATTGGCAGAGTGGGGGCCATTGTAAGCAGCACCGGCCATCATGGCTCCGGTATTGGCTAACACAGTCGCCCGTGCCAACGTTTTGGTATCAACCTTCATGATTTTTTTAAGTACGGCCTTTTTTAGCACTACTTCAGCAATCACGCGTTTGCCACGAGAATGCAGCATATTCAGATGAGAGTGCTTTTTGTCGGTGTCCATGTTACCCGAGAGTAAATATTCACATTGGTGTGGATAGTTAGCACAAATCCATTCACAAGCAGCCAATGTGGCTTTGCCGACCATGTTCTGCCCAGCGGCATCACCCGTTGTATAGTTGAACCTCAGGTATTTAGTTTTCGAAACTGACCACTGTTGAATATGTTCCAACTGGCCAATGCGGGTGGTGGTTTCAGCCGCTGTTTTTATCTCATCAAAGTGTTCAGTTATCCAATGCCCGAAGTCTCTGGCCTCTCGGGCATCGGCAAATATAAAGGCTGGGGCCCTTTGCATAAATTGTTCTACTACTGTGGTTTTTACCCCGCCACATTCGTTTATAACCCGCATACCCCGGCTGTAACTGGCTACCAAGGTGCCCTCGGTGGTCGCTAGTGGAACATAGAATAACCCCTGTGCATATTCACCGTTTACTTGAATCGGCCCAGCTATGCCCACTGGCAACTGTACTACGCCGATAAAGTTCTCTACATTGCCTGGTAGTAGGCTTGGATCTACTGAATAGTGCCCAGTGTTATTTAATGTGGCGCCGGTTTTTTCGGTTAAAAACTGCCTTCTTTTTTCGGCCCATTCATGACTATGGTCATTCATAGTGTTGCGAGGTATGCGGTTAGGGTCACTCATAGTTATATTTCCTTAAGTAAAATAACGCTTCCTTTACACAGTTCTAGGTGCCTTAGGTTTATTAGTCGTTAACGCAAGTTGATATGGGTATATATATGCAGCTATGCAGGAGTGAGGCCAAACTGTAAGCCTCTATTTTTATGGCTTTTTCGTTGTTCAGCTTGGTAATAACTGAATAAATAGCTGCACCAGAAAATATCCTCCTTGCACTATCATGGGACCTATCTCAATCTTTAGTAATAGGGTTCGGTTATAAATTATGAGGCAGTAAGGTTAAATTAAAATGACAAGATTCACGGATAACGAGTATCCGCCGTCAAATTGCAATATGCATTGAGTTGACACTTTACAAATGACTTGTGCCGAGCTCGAAGGTAATGGCCTCCGCCAGTCTCAATCAGTTGAGCGGATAGGTTAGTTCAGATGTGGATACTACAATTTAGCTGAGACTATTTAATGAAGATTACTGACTGCCGCTGGTCAATTTTAAAATCGAATTCTCGTAAAAAATTCATGCCTAACAGGCCGTCGGCATTATCAAATTCACCCATGGGTAATATCACTACCGGTAGGTTTTCAACTGTGACATGACCAAAGGTTAATTCCCGAAATTGGTACATGCTGGCCATGATGCTGCCAGCGGCAGTACCTATGCTAAAGCGTCCTAGGTAATTCACTTTGTACCTGTTGCTTAATCGATTAAAATATTGCTTCGAAATTGCAGTGACTGACGCACCAGTATCAATCAATAATGAAACAGGGTTACCACTCAATGAACCTTGAATCACATATTGGTCGGCGTATTTCTTTAAATTAATGGCTCGACCTAAATCAACTTCATTATCTTGTTCGGGTGATTCGTCAATGGTTTCAGGCCGTTGTTGCGCCACTATTATCTGGCGTATTTTTTGCGCGTCAGGGTCGTTTAAGTCTAGTGATGCCAGCACATTCTCCATTAACGCTTCTTGATATAGCTCAGCATAGGCTTTAGCTAATGACAAAATATACAGTCGATTATCTGGGGCGAGTTGCAAAAGTGGCTCAATAAACATGGCCAACACATCCCACGAATAAATACGTGTAAGTTGTTCGATGGAATTATGGCTCAGAGTTTTAATTTGTAGCTCAATTTCACTTTGTTGAGCTGCGGTCATGGGGTTTCTTAATAAATCATAGTAGTGGGCAATTGCATCACTTAGTAAGGTTGTTTCGACTTTCATTTTTGCTTCGAGCAATAAAAAGTCCATATCTTGAGGGTGCTGCTTTAAATAGTTTTGTAACAGTAGGCTCAAATCAAGCATATTTTTACCTAGATACATCTGATTGGCCCTATTCAGTAACTCAGACCTGTCAGTGCTTTGCCAATCCTGATTTATAACGGCTTCTTGGGGGGCAGGCGTAACCGCTGGGGCTGAATTAAAGTTAGAGTTATCTTCAGCACTCTGTTCATCTGACATCTTGTTGGCTAAAGGATAAGCCGCTTGCTGTTGAGTCTTGTTTGGTTGCACAGAGTTGATGGAAGATGTGCCAAACAACAAGTACAAATTTAATCCTAATGAAAGGCATAACAATATGCTTAGCAGCGCTGTCCAGCTTTTCATAATAGTTTAATTAGTGCCCGCTGTGGCTACCACTGCTTGTCCATATACATCGCTAAACTGTTTGGGCATACGTTTAGGTCTACCCGAAGATAAAGCAATACACACAAACTCGGTGCGTGCGGTTAACAGTGTTTTTTGATCGCTACGGCGAATAAACTGAAAGTGCCGGGTTAACTTAAGCCTGTTGTCGCACTCTACTATCCAAGTGGCGCAATCAATTTGGTCATTCACATGGGCCGCAGCTAAATAATTGATTTCATGCCGACTGATGGCCATGCCTCTATCTAACGCCTGATATTGCTCAATAGTTAAGCCTAAGTGATTGGAGTGTGCCCAAGACGTCACTTCAAGCTGACTAACGTAGGCTACATTATTCGCGTGTTGATAATGATCAATCTGCTCGGGTTTGACTTGCCAGTTGTTGATAAACGGATTAGGAAGGATCCAAGACATTTAAAAACTACACATCTGGCAAAGGATTAGGCAAATTTGGATTGGCCAGTTGTAGCATGATTTGATGCTCTTTATCCACCACAGGCGTAATGAAGTCTTCTACATTACCCAAGTTTTTAAAGGCTTTAAAGCCCTTTTCAAGAAACTCGTGTAAGGCTATAACCCCTGCTAATTTTGCCGGTTTTCGTGAGATAAATAACAAGCTAGAAATGCCTTTCATTTTAACTACATCGGCTAAATCATGTCCCAAAGTACGGATGTAGTCGATTTGTTGTTGTCTGTTGGCAATATTGTCACAACTGACATAAGCACTGGCATAAGTGTCTCGATTTATCTCGGTATTGACTAACTTTCTGGCTAAATCAAAATCCAATTCAAAAGATAACGTATTGAGATGTAAAGCCGAGGCCAATGATTGTAGGGCTTTATCAGGTAGAAATTTTGACATCTTTGGCACGATACGCGCAATATCTTTATCGCGCTGGCTAAAATCGTAAGGCCCATAAAGTTCGTTAATAAAAAACTCAACAGCCGGTTTAAAACGTTTTTGTTGATACATGTGTTGATGTGTCACTAATAAACGTTTGCACTGCCAAGATTGTACCGCTCTGATGGTACTCATTATCTCGGCTTTTTCGGCAATTTCTTGCATAGTGTTCAGCCCATGTAAATGGCGAACAATTTGTTTAGTGTAGTCGGTCATTTTATTAAACTTATGCTGCCAAATACGTCGGCATCTATCCAGCCACGATTAGTGTCACCTTTTACCGGCTCGATCTTATGCGAGCCCATAAAATGCTCTCTTGTTGCGCTACCATCGTTATCACAATAGGCCAGCATAAAACCTATTTTTTGCGCGGTTTTTAAGGTGATTGCAGGTAAAGGTTGGCTGTCAGTGTAATTGTTAGGATACAGTTTGATTGCGACTTCCCAGATGATTTTGTCGAACTGCTTTTCATTGCGCTGCCAGCGGCTTGTTACGTGGTCGTTGTACATATGGACTTTTTTATCGTCGCCGATATCTGCGGTTTGGTTATCCAAGGCAATATGATAAGCGAAAGCACTGTGATTATATTGATGGTTGCCACCTGATGCATCACTATCGATAAAAACTTCTAAACAGTCATCGTCCCAATAATTGACTTTAGGATCGGCAATTTTATCAAACAAAATATCATCAGTGATCTCTGCTTGCAGATAGAGGTATTGGTTATCCCATAATAATTTATATCGTCCAGAAAAGTCGTCAGACGTGGGCAGTGAGTCGGCCATCAGATAAGACATGGGCTGCCATGTAGCAGTGTTCCATGTTTGCTCAGCAAGGCCGTCTATTTTAATAGGAGTGGCAGTATGTTTGACGTCAGTGGCACTCACTTGCGAGCAGAGAAATAACACATTGCAAAATAGAAATGTTTTAAACAAAAGATTTTCCCTAATATTGATATAAAAATATTTTTTCATAGCTTGGCGTAATCTTTGAGCGAAAACAATAGCCTTAGTGGCCGTAAGTACTAAATATTCAGCTAATGTTGGACGAGTACTGCACCTGAAGCCTTTTTATGTATAAAATGCCGCCCATATGAATATGAACACTGCCATATCTTGTGCTCCAACCCTTTCCCCGTTGTCTACAGCAGGGGCAATTTTGCATGTCTATCAAGACTTAATTGAATTATTCAACACTGGGTTTTCCGAGACTGAAAATACCGTGTTAGTTAAGGGCAACTCTGAACCTATCTACATTCCTGCTAAAAATGCCTCTGACTATCATCAAATTGTGTTTGCCCATGGCTATTTTGCCAGTGCATTACATGAAGTCGCCCATTGGTGTATTGCCGGCAAACAAAGGCGTTTGTTAGAAGATTATGGTTATTGGTATAGCCCCGATGGCAGAGATACTCAGCAGCAGTCTGAATTTGAAAAGGTAGAAGTTAAACCCCAAGCGATTGAATGGGCTTTCTCTTGTGCAGCAGGCAAAACGTTTGCTGTCAGCACCGATAATTTAAATGGCGCCCCAGCGGATACTCAAGGGTTTCAATCTGCAGTGAAGCAACAAGTGTTGCTGTATCTAGAACATGGTTTCCCTCCTCGTGCCGCACAGTTTATTTCGGTGTTACAGGCATTTTATCAAACCGGCAAATTACATAGGGAGTTGTTTGATGTCTAATCAAGCTAAACCTAGCAGGTTGTTTAAGTTAGGTTTGTTAGTTAATCCCTATGCTGGCATAGGAGGTGCCCTGGCGTTAAAGGGCAGTGACGGTGTTGAAATCCGCGAAAAAGCCTTAGCCATGGGAGCTGAAAAAAAAGCATTAGATAAAACCCGTATCGCTCTTGAGCATATTCTGCCAATTAAAGACCAAGTGCATTTTTATGTGGCATCGGGTGATATGGGCGAAACCTTGGCTAAGGAAATGGGGTTCAGCTACAGCGTGGTGTATCAACCGCAAAACAAACAAACAGAAAGCCAAGACTCAGAAGCAACTGCAAAAATCTTATTGGCTCAGCAGGTGGATTTAATTCTATTTGCAGGTGGTGATGGTACCGCACGTAATGTTTGTCATGTGGTGGGCAATATAGTGCCAGTTTTAGGTGTACCTGCTGGCTGTAAAATTCACTCTGGAGTGTATGCGATTACGCCAGCTGCTGCCGGTAGAGTCTTAAAACAAGTGATTAACGGTGAAATTGTCAGTGTTAGTGACGCAGAAGTCATGGACATCGACGAAGCATTATTTAGACAAGGTAGAGTGAATGCCCGTCAGTTTGGTGAAATGCAAGTGCCCACTGAACTGCGATATATTCAAGCGGTTAAAATGGGCGGTAAAGAGTCTGATGAATTAGTCTTAGCGGATATTGCGGCGCATATCATTGAAATCATCGAGGACAACCCAGAACAACTATTTGTCATGGGCTCGGGCTCTACAGTTGAATTTATTATGCAAGAGCTGGGCATTGAGAACACCTTATTAGGTGTTGATGTGATTAAGAATAAACAACTGATTGCCAGCGATGTGACCGCCAATCAATTATTAACACTGACTGCCAATCAAAACTGCAAGTTAGTGTTAACGCTAATTGGTGGGCAGGGGCATATCATCGGTCGCGGAAACCAACAATTAAGCGCGGATTTCTTAAAGGTATTAGGCAAAGAGAATATTTTGTTAATCGCCACCAAAAACAAAATATCTAACTTGTCAGGTCGGCCTTTGATTGTGGATTCTGGTGATCTTGTTGTTAATCAGCAATTATCAGGATTAGTCAGTATTATTACGGGGTACCATGACCAGGTGTTATACCCCATAGCCAATTTATAGGACAAAGTTTGACCTCATCCAACCAACAACAAAACGAACTCAGCTTGTTTATTCAACAAACAGAAAGCTACTTAGACCAAGTGGTAGAGCATGGAAGCGATCAACAGTTGTTTATTGCCAGCTATCTGCAAGGCCATTTTGCTGTAGAAGCTGGACAAAGCCAAGTTCAAGGCATGACACAAGTAGCACAACTGTCTGAGCTGATGAAAACAAGTTTGGACAATGCTTTTGCTAACAACGAACTTGTCGCTGATGATCAGCAGCAAGTGATAAGTTTATGGCAGTTACTTCTTACTACCTAACCTCAGTTCAGGTTGCTTAACTAATAATTTTCAGGATTTAGACTAAGGTATAGTTCACATAGTATGAAATTTGTACTATCATGCGCTTAATTTGATGCACTTTGCATCAATAGCAAAGGGAACTTAGCCAATGGACATTAATTCAATACTGCTAACACACGGAAATAGAACCTTTAAAGCCGACACAGAGGACGAATTAGGTGTTTTTATGCATGTAGGTGAATACAAAATTCATGTCCGTAAAGACGATGCCAGCCTTGCTATGGGTATGCTAGTGAATGAATTTCATCCGCTTATTGATAGTTTTAAAAAGATTTAGATTTTACTCTACAAACAAGCTTTTTTGCTCATTGTTTATATAAAGTAATGGGCATAGTATTACCATCAGCATACATATTTCCGCTTAATATATTGCCTCCAGAGCCCACCGTTAACTCTGCTTCTATTTCTAAACTCATTACAAATAAAAACGGCTCTACCCAATTTAACAGCACATCATTGCCTTGTATCAACCCCGTGCCGTTGCCAACGTTATTACCATAACTGTCATATTCTTGAAGCGTTACTTGATTGCCACTTTGTTCAAATACAAAAACATAACTACCCATTGCATTGGTGTAGTCCCATCGGCCAGCAAGGTTGCTCACTTGATTTGACTGTGAAGTGTTATCTGCAAAGTTCGTTTCTGACAACGTAGCTGATTGATTATCTAAATCCTGATTTAATTCGGCGTTTTTCGCTCTAAGTGCAGCTAATTCTTGTTCTGCTAACAGTTTTTGTTTTTCTTGGGCAATACGTAAATCATCAATTTCTTTTTGCAGTTTTAATGCCCTAATTTGTTTTTGCTGTGTTAGTTCTGACTGGCTGATCTCTGGTTTTTCGCTAAGTTTGGGTTGATTGTTAAAATTAAATCCACCAGTGGCCGCAAATAAACCTGTTACTGCAATGATTAATGACGTGATGGCAGTTAATACGCCGGTAAATGTTTGAAAGAATGACTTGTGGGGTTCGCTCATAGCAGTTCAGTCCATTATCAGAGTGGGCTTACTAATTAACATCTGGTTGAAAAGTATACACCTAAGTTGGAAAACTGAAAATGTCTGAGCTGAAATTGATAGGTATAAACTAAAGATCAGCCCTGCCGGCGAATCAGCCCCCTGACTAAAAAGCGATTAGGGTTTAACGCATCCAAGAGGTTGTTCGATAATGGCAAAGGCTCGTTCAATATCTGACTGACTAATAACTCGGCGCAAAGAGGCGCAGTGGTTAATCCTCTGGAACCTAAACCACAAAGCATAAAGAGGTTTTTATGGTTGATAGGCTGCGGGTAGTACTTGGCTGGTAAGGCTTTATACAAGTCTTGGTATTGTTCTGTTTGAATGTCGCTGTTGGGCACGGCTCCCACCATAGGCAAATGATCTGGGGTACTGCACCTTATTGCGGCTCGGCCACCTTGCATAGGTTGTATATCATTGATCCAGTCACAAATTTTTAGTGCTTGTTGATGCATTGACAAATTAGTTTGTTGCTCAGATAAACGGTAATCACAGTTTTTATCATCTTTAACATAGGTTGAGCCCAACGCATGGGACCCTTTCCAAGCGGGTGTTAGATAGCCCTTATGACATAACACGGTAGAAAGTTTGGCTAACTCGTTTTGACTATTGATGGCCTCCACTTGACCTCTGACTAAACGAAATGGCAATGCCGACATCTGCTCACAGTGTGGACTATCGCTACCCGTTGCCATGATCACAATATCAGCCTCAGACTGACCGCCATCTTGCCAACTCAGTTGCCATTTATCGTCTACCTGCTCTAGGCTGGTTAATTGTTTATTATTCGCAATGGTTGAGCCTGCTGCTTTGGTTAGTCCAGCGACTAGTTCGGGCAGGTTAATCCATCCACCTTGCTCAATAAATAACCCTGGGTAAGGTAAATCTACGTTAGCTAGCTGAGTCGCTTGCTGTGGTTCAACCCAATGTACCAGCGCGTCTGGCCATGTTTGGTTGTGAATTAATTTGCGATAACGAGTGGCCACTTTTTCGTTAAAGGCCAGTTGTAACGTCCCGCACCATTGGTGGCTAAAGTGAATACCTTGGCTTAATAATTGTCGATATTGCGTATTGGCAAAATTGAACGACAATCCATGAATTTGACTGGCGTGTCCTGCCTCTGCATTAAGTTGCGGGTAAAAACCACCTTGGGCATTGCCCGATGCGCCTTTGGCCAAAGCATCATCTTGGCAATAAACAGTGCATGCCAACCCTCTTTTACTTAGCGCGTAGGCACAGTTCGCCCCAGCCAATCCACCACCAATAATCGCAATTCTAGGTGATTTTTTTATAGTTGCCGGAATACGCGCAAAATAGGGCAGGCGACTTAGGTTCTCTGCGGACTTATCAATTGAACCCGCTAACATATCTCGTTTGCGTCCATGTGCCGGTTGTTTGTTTACAGTAAACCCGGCTTCTCTTAGGCCTCGTTTAACATGGCCTGCGGCGGTGAAAGTAGCAAACTGGCACTGATCTTTAGCCAGTAACGCCATGTTTTCAAATAAGCCTTGGGTCCACATTTCAGGATTTTTACTGGGCGCAAAACCATCAAGAAACCAAGTGTCGACTAGCCCTTGCGGCTTGTTTTCAATCTTAGGTAAAACCTCATGTACATCGCCTAACCACAAATCCAAGGTGACCTTGCCGTCAAGAAAACTCAAGCGGTGACATCCGGCTACAGTTATTGGGTATTGCGCAAGTAAAGCTTGTGAATATTGTTCTAGCTGAGGATACAGCGACAGTGCTTTGGTTAAATCTGCAACATTAATAGGAAATTTTTCAATAGAAATAAAATGTAACCTAAATTTAGAGCGCTGGTGTTGTTGCATAAACGTTTCGAAATACAACAGAGTGACTAAAAAATTCAGACCCGTGCCAAAACCGGTTTCCGCTATGTTAAACAGTGGCTCTTGCCAATTTTCCCAGCGCTCAAGTAGTTGATTATTCTTAATAAACACATGCACAGTTTCATCAATGCCTTGTGCATCAGAAAAATATAGGTCTTCAAATTCTGTGGCATAAGGGGTGCCATTTTCATTGAATCGAATGTTGGCGTTGGTAATAGTCAAAGCAAATAAACTCTATATTGTCGTGCGTAGGAAACTGTCGGGTATTATACAATTAAAGGTATGTACTTTTTCACAACAATCACAGTTATAATTTGCATGGACAGGTTTTTATATTTAAGCTAACACGTGTACGCTCAAAGCAGACCAGTTGGCTGAGTAAATTCATTAGAATATGGGCAAATTTTTCCTGAAGGGTTAATCATGAGAAGAGCGGTAATTACTGGACTGGGTATAGTATCTAGTATTGGTATCAATAAAGATGAAGTCACAACCTCTCTAAGAGAAGGTCGTTCGGGTATTACTTTTTCCGAAGAATTTGAACAAGCGGGTATGCGCAGTCAGGTTTGGGGGAAAGTGGATATCGATATTAAAGAACATATCGACCGTAAAATATTACGTTTTATGGGCGAAGCGGCAGGTTATGCATATATTGCTATGCAGCAAGCTATTGAAGATTCTGGCTTAACTGACGACATGGTGTCAGATGTTAGAACAGGCATCATTGCCGGTTCTGGTGGGGCGTCGTCTAAAAATCAGGTTGAAGCAATCGATATTTTGCGCGAAAAAGGCGTTAAACGTATTGGGCCGTATATGGTCACCCGTTGTATGGGCAGTACTGTTTCAGCATGTCTTGCCACACCGTTTAAAATCAAAGGTGTGAACTACTCAATAAGTTCAGCCTGTTCAACCAGTGCTCACTGTATTGGTAATGCCTTAGAGCAAATCCAATTAGGTAAACAAGACATTATTTTTGCTGGTGGTGGTGAAGAATTGCACTACACATTATCTGCAGAATTTGATGCCATGGGCGCCATGTCAACCAAGTATAACGATGATCCGACTAAAGCCTCTCGTACTTACGATGCAGATCGCGATGGTTTCGTTGGTGCTGGTGGCGGGGGTATGGTGGTAGTAGAAGAACTTGAACACGCCCTTGCGCGTGGTGCCAAAATTTACGCTGAAATTGTCGGTTATGGTGCCACATCAGACGGCGCGGATATGGTGGCTCCATCTGGTGAAGGTGCTGTACGTTGTATGCAACAAGCCATGCAAGGTTTAGATAATCCTATCGACTACATCAATACTCACGGCACATCTACACCTGTAGGTGATGTTAAAGAGCTTTGGGCTATTCGTGAAGTGTTTGGCGATACAACGCCACCACTTAGCGCCACAAAAGCCATGACAGGTCATGCGTTAGGTGCCGCTGGTGTAAATGAAGCGATTTACAGTATTTTGATGATGGAAAACGATTTTATCGCTCCTTCAATTAATATTGATACCTTAGACGAAAAAGCCGAAGGCATGGACGTTGTGACTGAAACCCGCGAAGGCGCGTTAACCACGGTAATGTCCAACAGCTTTGGTTTTGGTGGCACAAACGCCACTTTGGTCATGCAAAAGTATCAAGGGTAACCCAACCCTAAACATCGGATTGACGAATTCTATGTTGGATAAAAATGCCGCGCAGCTTATGAGTATACAGTAAAAATCATGTACATTCGCGAGTGAGTGAGTGGTAGGTATTTAATAATAAGGCTTTTGGTAGGTAATATTAACGTACACACTATGTATATCAAGTGTGTACGTTTTTTTTAATCATCGTATTTAACTATCCATCTAACTGATCTTCCGCATGGCGTCCTGATCCGGTAGCTGCTGAGATCAATTCCAGATGCTGACGCATAATGTCTTTATTTATCCAAGGCGCCAAAATTGCCTCCGTTCGTCCAGTACTCGGACAGACTGCACCAAAAAGGTAAGCATATTCAAATTGTT
>ENA-OSET01004538-OSET01004538.1-sediment-metagenome-genome-assembly--contig:-NODE-4538-length-12226-cov-3.344802_pt1 | contig 12226 bp, 13 predicted proteins | sample MGYA00237882_ERZ534229 | MGnify/ENA primary metagenome ERZ534229 (study PRJEB26408, sample SAMN06266212) | sediment metagenome | isolation source: Hudson Canyon methane seep mesocosm | place...
AGAAATATCTTCACTCGTAATCGGATAATCATTTAAGCGATAATTGGCGACATAATCTTGGTTATTAATCACATTTTTAATGCACTCATATTTTTCGTGCTGTGAGTCAACCGCAAAAAAAACATAGTCGTCGGTTCCTTCAACTTTACCAAAAGTAGATACGAGCGCAGCTTTGTTACCGTTCCCGATATAATACTTTTCACCACGTGCTAGATACGAACCATCTTTTTGAGGAATCAATTTCATCTCAGAAGAATAAATATCCGCGCCGTGCTCTTTTTCTGAAAGACCAAACGCAAAGATCTCACCTTGTTCAAGTAAGGCAGCCGTCTTCTTTTTGAGCGCTTCATTACTGCCTAAAAATATTGGTCCTACGCCAAGGGCTGAAACTTGAAAACAATACCAGTAAGTTAAGCCATAAAAACCTAAGATTTCTGCAAAGTCAGTGATACGAGAGGTATCCCAACGTGCATTTTTTTTACCATAACCTTTTGGGGTAAGCAGTGTTGCAAAGATTTTTTCATTTTTATTAAAGTCTAAAAACTCTGTATACCAACGACGGCTTTCATAATCTGCTTTAGTTTTGGCGAGCCCCATCCCTTCGAAGAAGTCGATGGTTTTGAGCATAATTTCTTTGGTTTCTTTATCTGGGTAAGATTGTGCGAATGCCTTCGGATTTAACAAGTGCATGGTATTTAAATTCCCTAAGTGGTTTGGCTCAGCATGGCTGAAATTTCACTCATGGCTATTTAAGTCCTGAAAGACTTACATCAAATAGGCAGGTGTTAATGATTAAACAAAAAACATAACACGTTTTAATTCATTTAGTCATTAACACAGGATAAAGTCGTTCAATATATTTATAGGTACCCCTAAAGAGTTATTCTCTGATTAAGAATTCTGTCCTTAACACTATTCGACTAAAATGAAGTCAGGCTTTTCTCTCACAAAGCAGTCTGGGCATGGAAAGTCTTCGGGTAAATCTTCCCATTTAAAACCCGCCGGATACCCTTCATGCTGAGCCCCTTCAGTTTCGTCATAGATATAGCCACAATCAGGGCATTCGTATTTTTTGGACATATACTCTCCGAGTATTTAATTCACCAATTTAAATTAACCGAGGCTTTTATGCGTCGTTATTTACGCAAGTCATTTCGGTGTTTTCCGGCCGAAATAACAATGAGAGGCTTTAATGCAAAGGCCTCTAATCACTTATTCCACTTCTAGGCCGCTTCGTTAATGGCCTCAACTTGATGGTAACGATTATAAATCTCTTCACTTAGGTCTGGATCAACATTTACTTTAGACATATCGCCTCCGGCCCATTCCACCACTCTATGGTCCATCACAGCTCGCCATGCTGGCGGTATCATCGAAAGTACAAACATCGTCGGATAGCCTGAAGGAAGTGAAGGTACATCGTCATAATCTCGTAATAATTGATAAGGACGTGTAGGATGCGCATGATGGTCTGAGTGACGTTGTAGATGCAGTGTTATTAAGTTTGACACTTTATGATTACTATTCCAGGAATGATGTGGCTGACAACGTTCATAACGGCCATTCTCCTTTTTTTGACGTAACAAACCATAATGCTCTACATAATTAGCGCAGGTTAACTGCCACCAACCATAGGTCGAAGCAATAGCCAAAAATGGAATCATCACCGGACCAAAATAAGCCAGCATTAACGTATAAGCGACAGCCGTCATCAGAAAAGTTTGAATTATTTCATTACCAAGTGACCACTCTGACTTACCTAAGCGATGAAGTCGGGTTAATTCTAAACCCCACGCTCTTCTGAAAGCCCCTGGAATTTCTCGCCTTACAAATTTATAGATTGATTCACCAAATTTAGATGATGCAGGATCTTCAGGTGTTGCCACATCTTTATGATGTCCTTTGTTATGCTCAATACAGAAATGCCCATAACCACTGCAGGCTAATACGAGTTTGGCACAAAAGGATTGAGTTTTATCTTTTACTTTATGACCCATTTCATGTGCTGCCACTAGCCCCAAGCCGTTGGTAACACCGGCACTTAATGCCCCGCCTAAAATGCTCAACCAAGACCAATCATAGTGTGAAACAACATATGCCATACTGATCAAAGCAACCCAGTGCATCGCTGTGGTGCAATACATAATATAAACGTAATAACGCTCATCTTTTATCTTATTGACTAACTCTTCATCTGGGTTTGCATCATCTGTTCCAAATATGTAGTCGGCTGCAGGTAAAATTGCATACATCATAACAAGGGTAAACCATAACCATACCCCCTGCCCGCTTTGAACAGCAATATATGCTGAGGCAGCCGGTACGGATGGTAATAACAAGGAAAGCCAATACCAATAGCGTTTACTTATTATCCAATCATTTGTTTTTGCAACATCTTTCCCGTTAAGGGTCGAATTTGGTGATGCTGTCGCATCAATTTGTTCAACTAAGCTAGTCATAGAAAACACCATAGCAATTTTACATAGAGCAGACTTGGCGTACCCTAAATAAAGTTTTTATTAGAATAATATTGATATGATCAGAATAGTTAGAATAGGCTGCAAAAAACAGGGTAATTCGTATCAAGTTGTAGTCATTTTGATTCATTCACTTAAATCGGACAAATCTTGACGAATTATATAGTGTGCTTAGTTTAAGGCTTAGTTTTAAGTCGATAGCTAGAAGGAGAGCAATTAAACCAACGTTTAAAAGAGCGCCCAAAATTAGAGTTATCTTCATAGCCAAGTTCAAAAGCAATTGCTTCAACAGACAGTTCAGATTCTAATAGCAAGTGGCTAGCTCGCTGTTTTTTTAACTTATCCATAATGAGTTTGAAAGAGCTCTCTTCCAGTTTTAATTTACGAGCTAAGGTGCTTTTCGACATATTTAAATACTTTGCGGCCCCCTCCACCGTTAAATCATAGCGGTGGTTACTCTCGATAAGATAACTTATCTTTTCGGACAAACTTTCATAATTTGTGACTCTTGCTAGTTCAATGTCACACTGGTTTTTAGCTAAATCTACGGAGCGTGCATTTGAAGATAAACAAGGAATTTCTAGCAATGAAAGCGGGATATTAATGGAAGCGACTTTGTGCCCAAAAGTTACAGAGCAAGGCATGATTTCGGTGTACTTATCGCCCCATTCAGGTTCTGGATAAGGGAAATTAAATGTACAAGCCTGCACCTCACTCCCGACAATAAACTCAACTACATTGAGAAATATTAAAGCCAGCACCTCATGCAAAATACTACTGATAGGCGCCCATTCACAAGTTTCGATAACCGTGACCGTACAAATATCACCTTGTATAGCCGACTGAATATCCATTGCCTGCAACCTTGTCTGATAATAATTAATAATTAGCACCAAACATTCTTTTAAATTCACGCCGTGCGTGAGAGCAAAGCCGAGATTACCATGGCTTGATATTTGAATGTTTTGGGCAATATCAAGACCAACCCATGGTTTATCTGATGCATTACTGACGGCTTCAATTAACTTCTTAAGATCTTCAAATGGTATAAAGTCTTGTTCATCGCTAGGTGAAAATTCAGATATCGCTGCATCAACATTCAAATTGTGCTCAACACTATAACGAACAAAATGGTTCCAGTAGGTGACGGAAGATAATGGAGTGATGACGGCCGTATTTTTCAAAAGGCTAATGCTCTATTTTAGTTTTGTTATTATAAAGATAACTGAATGCATCCCACTCTTTCAAGGTGGAGTTATCGACAAATCAGGTAACTTTCTATTAATTCAGGTAGCTCTCAACTAACTCGGGTAATGATGTACCCGCTTTACCATAAATGTGCTCTTCAAATTCTGACTCTATGGCGGTTGGTTCTAAATTTAATTCAACAGTGTGCGCTCCATAGTAATTAGCTTGCTGTACAAAACCTGCGGCCGGATACACCTGCCCTGATGTACCTATAGATAAAAATAAATCGCATGACATAAGTGCCGCTTCAATTTTATCCATATATAAAGGCATTTCACCAAACCAAACTACGTGTGGTCTTAGGCTGCCTAGCTTATTACAACACTGACAGCGCATTTCGGGCGTGATATCTTCATCGATATTAAAAATATTATCTGTATATCGACAACGCATTTTGAACAATTCTCCATGCATATGAAGCACATTCTTAGAACCCCCCTCTTCATGCAAGTTGTCGATATTTTGTGTGACCAGTAAAAAGTCACCTTTAAATTTCTGTTCTAATTTTGCTAAAGCAAAGTGCGCGTTATTCGCTTGTATTTCATCACTCAGCAATTGTTTACGTCGTGCATTATAAAACTGTTGTACTAGCGCTGGATTAGCTACAAACCCTTCTGGTGTTGCGACGTCTTCAATCCGGTGTTGTTCCCACAACCCATCCGCTGCACGAAACGTTTGAATACCCGATTCAGCTGAAATACCCGCACCAGTTAATACGACAATAGACTGATAATTTGACATCGAATTTACCTTCAAATGAGATTAAAGATAAGCGCTTAAGGCTCGCCAACGATCTAACTTCATAGTTCGAGTTGTCGCAGCATTTGCAGGACTCGTAGACGGCATAACCAAGAAATCACCAGCATATTGTTTAATACCGCGTTCAACCGTTTCACTCTCTGCCGCTTTATTGCTTAACAAATGCTTTTTAAAAATTTTCTGTGCTGCTTGCCCATTAAAAACAACCAGTTTTACCGATGTTTTTTCACCTAACAACGCCGAAAAGTCATTCGCCTGAATACTCGAAGTATCTATGGCTGAATCCAAACTGCCTGGCCGATGGCATGCCTTGATGACATCCCATACAGCTATTTTATTTTGCTTTAATAAAGCTGCTCGAACGCCATAAGGTTCAAGCGGATCAAAATCAAGTAGTTCTGACATTATCCACCAGAAAGCATTCTGAGGATGTGCATAATATTGCTGCTGCTCTAAAGATTTAACACTTGGCATTGAGCCGAGTATTAAAACAGCGGGAGATTCACCAAAAATCGGTAAAAAACCCTGATCAATTTTCACCACTAAAGCAACTTAACATCAACAGAAGAAGACACATATACAGCCTTATCTATCGCTTGTTCAATACTTTCACCTAGTGCTAAACCTACGCCCATTCTTCGCTGACCATCTACTTCAGGCTTCCCAAATAGTCGTAATTGAGTATCTGTTTTTTGAAGGGCGACCTCAAGATTTGAAAACTCAACCTGAGAAGACTTCCCTTCAACTAAAATAACAGACGAAGCTGCTGGCCCTAGCTGTTTAATTGCAGGTATAGGTAGACCTAATATGGCACGCGCATGCAGTGCGAACTCAGATAAATCTTGAGAAATAAGGGTTACTAGACCAGTATCGTGTGGACGAGGCGAAACTTCACTAAAATAAACCTCATCCCCTTTAATAAATAGCTCTACACCAAACAAACCATTTCCTTCAAGGTTTTCGGTTACCTTATGAGCAATCTCTTTCGCTTTTTCTAACGCAATTTCAGACATAGCTTGTGGTTGCCAGGATTGCTGGTAATCTCCATCTTTCTGAATATGCCCAATAGGTGCACAGTAGCTTGTTTTTCCTGCATGACGAATAGTAAGCAAGGTAATTTCGTAATCAAAATCAACAAAACCTTCTATAATGACCTTTCCTGCACCTGCTCGACCTCCAGACTGAGCATAATCCCATGCAGTATCGATATCTTGAGATAGTTTGATCGTACTTTGCCCCTTGCCCGACGAACTCATGATCGGTTTTATTACACAAGGCAACCCTACTGTTTTAACCGCTAACTGATATTCTTCATAGGTTTCAGCAAACTGATAGGGTGAGGTTAAAATACCTAAAGTTTCTGCTGCAAGACTACGTATACCTTCTCGGTTCATGGTCAGATTGACAGCGCGCGCAGATGGAATAACATGAAAACCTTCCTGCTCTAATGATAGCAACTCAGATGTGGCAATCGCCTCTATTTCTGGCACGATATAATCAGGTTTCTCTAATTCGATAATATAGCGCAATGCGGCGCCGTCTAGCATATCGATCACATGAGAACGGTGAGCCACTTGCATCGCAGGAGCATTGGCGTATCGATCAACAGCAATCACTTCAACACCATATCGCTGAAGCTCAATAACGACTTCTTTTCCTAATTCACCCGAACCGCAAAATAAAACCTTTTTTGCTGTTGATGACAGCGGCGTACCTATCGTAGTCATTTATTATTCCTAGTAAATAAAAAAGTACTCTGTAAACAAGGGTAGATTGTATAAAATACCGAATCAGCGTACGACTATATATATGATTGAGTTTCTCGTTCTTTAACTTTGTCTAGGGTCTGTTGCTTCTCTGCATTATCCATCCCCCACCATCGCGTAATCTCATCGCCAGTGCGATAACACCCTACACACACGTCATCAGCATTTAATGCGCAAATGCTCACACATGGAGATTGAATTTCATCTAAATTTTGTTTATTCATTTGTTCTACTGCCTTTAAACTTGAGCAACCAACTCTTTCTCATAATGTTTGCCATTGTGCACATAATGCATGGCACTCAATTCTAGCATTTTAATTTCAGGCTCTGTTAATGCCCGTTTTACTTTTCCTGGACAACCCACCACCATTGAGCCATCAGGTACAACCATATTTTCTGGGATTAATGTATTAGCACCAATTAAACAGTTTTTCCCAATTTTCGCACCGTTCAACACCACCGTATTGATGCCAATTAGCGTGTTATCATCTATGGTGCAGCCATGCAGCATAACCTTGTGTCCAATGGTTACACCCTTGCCAATTTCTAGTGGATAATTAGCATCAATATGTAAAACAGAACCATCTTGGATATTCGTATTTTCTCCAATGATTACTTTATCGTTATCTGCCCGAATAACGACATTAAACCAAACACTGGCATTTTCATGAATAACAACCGAACCAATAAGGGTTGCATTAGGTGCAATAAATGCAGGCTTACCTTCAAATTGAATTTTTCTTTTACCTAAGGAATACATCACAACTTAACTCTCTATTTTAATTCTCTATCCATTTACTGGATATTTAATACTTATTAAGGACTCACTACAGGACCCGATGGTTCATCGAAAATTGTAATATCGGCATCAAAGGCAATATTCATAAGTTCAACAAGAACGATCGCTGATAAGCCCCAGATTTCATAAGTTTCACCTTCATACTGGTAATCATAACTGGGTACTGACAAAGCAATATTACGATAGGTCATTTTATCTCGACGTTTTGGCACAGCATCGTTGAAAAAGAAAGTAGGTACTTTAAAGATACTATCTAATTCATCAAGGTTTGGTGTAAAGCCGACCGACTCATCAACTAATCCAACAAACGGAGTCACTCTAATTCCATGCAATGATACTACTTGGCTTAATTGACCTATGATTTCAATGTGGTGTGAAGCGACACCGATTTCTTCGTGGCATTCTCGCAAGGCAGTTTGTTGAAGTGTTACATCCTCTTCGTCAAATTTTCCACCAGGGAATGCTACCTGCCCTTTGTGCGTATTCATATGCTGTGCACGCCGAGTAAGAATAATATTAGGAGATTGAGAGTTTCTTGTTACCAATACAAGAATACCAGCTTCGGGGAAGTCTGCTTTAATCTCCTTAGGCGTATATGCCTTTACCCTTTCAATAAGCTTATCAATTTGATTCATATGCATACTTTTGAAATTTAAGAACGCAAACTTTAGCACACGTATGTTGTTATTGTGATGCTAATTGGGTTTATACTCATTAAAAAGCACACTTATATTCTTTGCATAAGGTAAACATTTGTATGAAGTTCTGTAGTCAATGTGGTGGCGATATTGAGCACAAAGTACCAGAAGATGATAATCGGCCTCGGTTTATCTGTGTTAGTTGTGACCTAATTCATTATCAAAACCCAAACATTATTGCTGGCACCATTCCTGTATATGAGAATAAAGTTTTACTATGTAAGCGTGCAATCGAACCACGTCATGGTTTTTGGACTCTGCCTGCAGGTTTTATGGAAAACCAAGAAACCACGACCGAAGCGGCCATTAGAGAAACATGGGAGGAAGCAGAGGCTAAAGTAACAATTGATGCACTTTATACTGTGATAAACGTACCCCAGATAGACCAAGTCCACATGTTCTTCAGGGCTACGATGACTAATGAAAAATTTGGTGCAGGGCCTGAAAGTTTAGAAACCCAACTGTTCAGCGAAGAAGAAATCCCCTGGGACGATCTTGCCTTCCCAACCGTAAAAAGAACCCTAAGACTCTTCTTCGAAGACCGTAAAACAATGAATTTTGATGTACATGTCAGTGACATTGTTCGAAAGACAATGCATGACAAATAACTAAAGTTGCTAATCACCCAACCTTTACTACCCTTAAATAGTCACCATCTTAACAGTCAGATTTCAGGATAAAAAATGAGTGTACGTTTTACTAATGTAATCATTGGAATCTCTTTACTTTTTCTTTCACTCAACACCTTCTCTACAGAAAAGAGTTCTTCATTAACAATTGGTTTATCTGTCTGGTCAGGCTACCCAGAAAGCGTAAAAGGCTTCAAACAAGCGATGCATGAAGGAGGGTTTATAGAAGGTGATAATGTTCATTATATTCTTGAAGCAAGTCATACTGATAAAGAAGAGCAACGTAAAATAGCAAACAAGTTTAAGGACCTTAAGGTTGATTTAGTTTATTCTCTTACCACACCCGGTACGGTTATCATTAAAGAAATACTACCGCCTGATACACCTATTGTATTTTCTATAGTTACTTACCCTGCTGACTCTGGATTAATCGAGTCTTTTGAGTATTCTGGAAATAATTTAGTGGGAACCAGTAATTATGTCCCGTTAAATCATCATGTCGACTTACTTTCAAAAATGCTTCCTAAAGCCAAAAAGGTCGCGATTTTCCATCGAAAAGGTGAACCTAATTCTAAAATTCAAACCGCTGGTTTAACACGTGCGTTTAAACGAAAAGGTATTGAAGCTATCAATTTGGAACCCATCTCCATTGAAGAAATAAAAGAAATGGCGCAACCATTAATTGGTGAAATTGACGCATTTATTACAACTACTGACACTTTATTGCAAGGAGGAGGTGAAAAGGCTCTGATTGAGATTTCCCTTAAAAATAATCTCCCAATTTTGAGCTCAAATAAAAAAGGCATTGAACAAGGCTCCACCTTCGGGCCTGCAGCCGACTTTTATACCCTCGGTTTTATGTCTGGGACGAAAGCCGTACAGATTCTTCTGGAAGGTAAAACCCCATCACAGTTAGAATCCGAATTTCAAAACCCACCTTTAATATTGCTTAACAAACAAAGCATAAAAAAACTGGATATTGTTGTACCTGCCAAGCTAAGCGCTTCAGCAAAATGGGTGAAAACAACAAAATAACCGATACTAGTGAATACTATTAATTTATGAAATTGCACTTAAAGCTCCTTATATTTGGCAGTATTATTATTTCACTCGCATTGGGTGCAATGGGCTACTTTGTGATTGAAAAAACTTCTGAAAACTTACATTCTCAAATTTCAAAACAGCTTGAAGGTAATATAAAACTAGGTTTATCAAAACTGCATGAAACAGAAATTGCATTAACCAACATCACCCAAGTAATTGCTCATAATCGAAATATAAAAAAAGCATTACACTTACTGGAAAGCCGTGGTACTAGCCAAATAATTAATGACCTAATCGGCATTTACCCTTTTCTTAATTACATCATTATTGCCGAACCTGATGGCACCATATTTTCTAGCAGTACCATAGACCACGATGGAAAAAAGATAGCCGGCGAAGAATTGCTACTAGAGAACATTAAAACAAATAAATTATTTACCGCGCCTTCTCAAGGTGTTGTCAGTATTAGTGATCATGGTCAGGATAACTTTTTAAAGCTACTACAATTTAATACTTCAAAAGACAGTCAGTGGTATAGCGCTGAGGTAGTAAAGCGTGGACAAGTAATAGGACAAATAGCACTTTCTATTGATTGGCAAACCAAATACAACACTTTGCTATCAAGCATCAAAAATCAACTATATGAAACCGATACAAGCATTGATCATATTTTTTTAGTTGACCAGAACAACTTAATTCAGGCAAGTAGTGCTACCCAATTCCCTAGGAATCAGCTTGCTAATAAAAACAGTTTATTTTCCCCTTCACCAGCGCAAATATGGAAAAGTGAGGCCGTTAACTTTGGTAATAAAACATTAAACCTAACAATTGTTGCTAACCGCGACTTACTTTTTGCCCCCATAAAAGAAACAAAAAATAATGTGATTCTTATTAGTATAGTTAGCGCAATCTTTCTCGCTGCAATGTTAGCTCTGATATTACGATACACAGTTTTAAAAAGAATTGAAGAACTACATCATGCCACCCTTATTATGGGCGAGGGTAATTTGGATTTTAGAGTAAAAGATCTGGGGCAAGACGAAATTGGTGACTTAGGAAAATCCTGCAATACAATGGCAAGTAGGCTTCAAAAAATCACGGCTTCTAAAACTGATTTGGATCTAGAAATCAAAGAGAGAATCATTGTCACCGAACATGCAAAAGAGCTTGCTACTAAAGCTGAACAAGCTAATAAAGCAAAAAGTGAATTTTTAGCGAATATGAGCCATGAGATACGAACACCGATGAATGGTGTGATCGGCATGCTAGGTATCCTATGTAAGGAAAAACTCACTGACAAACAATTAGGCTATACCAAAACGGCTCAAATAAGCGCTAAATATCTACTTTCAATTATTAATGACATTCTTGATTTTTCAAAAATTGAAGCTGGTAAGTTAGAAGTCGAAAAAGTACCTTTTAACTTACATAAGCTACTAAGCGATCTCGTAACAGAACTAACCTACCGAACATCAGATAAAGGCCTTGATTTAAATATAACTATTGATGATAACGTTCCTGTATCTATACAGTCAGACCCCGGTCGTCTTCGGCAGATTCTGTTAAACCTAGCAGGCAACGCAATTAAGTTTACACATCAAGGCCGTATCGACTTACATATTTCGGCAGAGCAAAACGAACCGAAAAAAAGTGCGACAATAGACTTTGCTATTAAAGACACTGGTGTTGGAATTCCTAATGAACAAATTCATTTTTTATTCGACTCGTTTAGCCAAGTAGATTCATCTACAACGCGAAACTATGGTGGAACAGGCCTAGGTTTAGCGATTGTTAAACAACTTAGCCTGCTCATGGGAGGTGATGTAACTGTTTCAAGCAAGCTTGGAGAAGGTAGCTGTTTTTCATTTACAATTGTCGCTGATGTCGTTACTCAGGCTTCTTTTGCCATAGATATATTCCCACCCACGATTCAGAAAAACAACTCAAACAAAAACGCATGCCGAACCTTTAATATATTATTAGTCGAAGATAATAAAGTGAATCAAATCGTTGCCCAAACGTTACTTGAGAGTCTTGGCTATACCATTCATATTGCCGTCAATGGACAAGAGGCGTTAGAACACCTTGAGACTAACCACAAGCACGACCTAGTCCTCATGGACTGCCAAATGCCCGTGATGGACGGCTATAAGGCAACACAAAGAATTAGAGCCAGCACAGAAGTCCTTAACTCCAGCATCCCTATTATTGCCATGACAGCCAATGCCATGAAAGGTGATAAAGAAAAATGCATTCAATCAGGAATGGATGACTATCTATCCAAACCTATTGACCCTAATGAATTGGCAGCAATGTTAAAACGTTGGCTAAATGTATAAATTTAAAAAGACTCAAGCTTTATAACTTCATACGCTGGCGTTTCATAGGGGTGATATTTTTTTAGCGCTTCAATGGCCGCCTCAATAAATTCCTTCCCGCAAACCATCTCAACTTTTAACTCTTCAACTTTTTCTAATACCCCTGAACTGCCTATAAAAGGGTCGCTATTAGTAAGGGGTCTAAACTGTCCAGTACCTGTCGTTTGCCAACAACAACTATCGTAATCACCAATACGACCCGCACCTGTCAAAAAGACAGCATGCTTTACTTTTTCAGCATAAAAAAGTGGAACAAAAAAACATATTTTGTACATAACGTTACTCTTGCAAGGCAAATGGGTGATATTTCTATTACAGTAATTCTAGCGTAACCCAGTAAGAACGAGGCTTTCAAAGCATTTTGAAATTTTATTTACAGTTACCCACAAATTCTGTGGATAACTCTGTGAACAGTTTTGGGGTACATG
>ENA-OSET01004541-OSET01004541.1-sediment-metagenome-genome-assembly--contig:-NODE-4541-length-12224-cov-4.728987_pt1 | contig 12224 bp, 9 predicted proteins | sample MGYA00237882_ERZ534229 | MGnify/ENA primary metagenome ERZ534229 (study PRJEB26408, sample SAMN06266212) | sediment metagenome | isolation source: Hudson Canyon methane seep mesocosm | place: USA:Hudson...
CATGATTACAATATCTCGCAAAAAGTGCAGGTGATTGTTGAGCATTTTAAAGACAATGTGATGGGCTTATTAGGCGGGCAAGCCAAAGCGATGGTGGTGACTAGTTCGCGCAAAGAAGCGGTGCGTTATAAGTTGTATTTTGATAAATACATTACTGAGCAAGGCTATCAAAAGATTCATGCGATGGTGGCTTTTTCGGGTGAAGTGGAATTTAATGAGAAAGATCCAAGTGTGGATGGTTTAATCGGTGAGAAATATACCGAGCATAATATGAACCCTAATTTGAAAGGCCGTGATCTGCGTAAGGCCTTTGATTCGGATGATTATCAGGTGATGATTGTGGCGAATAAGTTTCAAACAGGCTTTGACCAACCTAAGCTGTGTGCCATGTATGTGGATAAGAAATTGGGCGGTGTGGATTGCGTGCAGACCTTATCCCGCTTAAATCGAACCTATGCAGGTAAAGAGCAGACGTTTGTGATTGATTTTGTCAATGAGGCAGAGGACATTCAGGCAGCATTTGAGCCGTATTACAATACCACCGAGCTGGAAGATGTCACCGACCCCAATATCGTCTATGACATGCAAATCAAACTAGAAGCTAATGATATATTTACCTCAACAGAAGTTAATCGTTATGCGGAAGCGTTCTTTAACCCTAAAGGCACACAAGCCGCTATGAGCAGTGCGGTTAAGCCTGCTGTTGAACGATATAAGGCACGATACAAGCTGTCCCTAAAAGACATTAACCGCATTAAAAACAGCCTTCAACAAGCTAAGAAGGATAAAAATGACAAGGGCATACACAACGATACCTTAGACTTAAAGCGGGCTAATGAAGGCAAGAATGCCTTAGACATATTCAAAAAGGACTTGATCTCATTTTTACGCCTGTATGAGTTTCTCTCTCAAATAGTGGATTATGCCGATGATGAGTTATTAAAGCTCGCGGCATTTGTAAAAGCACTGATACCGAACCTAAGAACCAACGATGAAAAAGACCCAATCGATATTTCACTTATCAAGCTGTCTCACTACAAACTACATGAGCAGAAAGCCAATGATATAAGTTTGGTTGGTGAGGGCGATCTACCTGCGATTACAGGCGGTGGTGCAGTCGCAAAAGACCCTGCAACAGAGATGCTATCGGAAATAGTGGGGCAGATGAATGATTTGTTTGCAGGTGAACTCAGTGATGATGACATGCTGATTTATGCTGCAACGATTGTGGGTAAAATGATGGAAAATGATACTGTGATTGAGCAAGTCAATAACAACTCTAAAGAGCAAGCGATGATGGGTGGGTTTACACAAAAGCTTGATGATGCCGTTATTGATAGTCTTGATGTTCACCAAAACTTAGCCTCTCAAGTGCTAGGTGACAAAAGAATACGTGATGGCTTTGCTGATATTGTCTATGGGCTGATGATGAAGGGCAATCAGCAGAGGCAAGAGAGTGCGAGTTGTTAATAGATATTTTTCCTAAATCAATCATTCTATATAGGGAAAACTATTCTGACACAAGGGGCTACTGGGTGTTCCGTCTTAAAATGGCAAACCTATTTGGAATAGTTATTACAATGACAAATTTGTCATTTGAGACTGATGATCTAAAATTTGATGTAATAGCCTCAGTTTTATACAGTCACTGACTAATCGCTGCATATTACGTATTATTCATCTCAGTCAGTCTATTAAGAGTTATAAAAAAACAACAGGATATCGTATGCAACCGCAGGACTATCAAAAACGTATTTTAATTGCTGTTAGCGGCTTATCGCCACAAATTGTCACGGAAACACTGTATGGTTTAGCCGTTAAGGGTGACTTTATACCAACTGAAATTCATTTGATTACCACATTAGAAGGTAAAGATCGGGCAAATTTAAATTTGTTGCATAATCAAAATGGTAAATTTCATGCGTTATGTCATGATTATAACTTACCGGTAATAGACTTTAATGAGCAAAATATTCATGTTATTTGTGATGCAGATAGTCAAGAGCTTACTGACATACGGACACCTGAACAAAATGCAACCGCCGCTGATTTTATTACCAATACCATTAAAGAACTCACCCGTGATGAAGATTCATCAGTACATGTATCGATAGCAGGTGGGCGTAAAACCATGGGTTATTATTTAGGTTATGCTTTATCGTTATTTGGCCGTAGTCAAGATAGGTTATCGCATGTATTAGTTTCAGAAGGTTATGAAGGTCATCCTGATTTTTATTACCCTACTGAAAAAAGTATTGTTATTCATACCCGTGATAATAAACCGTTAGATACCTCTACCGCTAAAGTCTCATTGGCTGAAATTCCGTTTATTCGGATGCGTCAGGATATTCCACAAAAGTTGTTAGATGGAAAGTCAGGCTTTTTAGATACTATTAATTTGGCTCGTAAAGCAGAATTACCCCCTGAGCTGATTATTGATTTAGCGAATAAGACCATTTCTGCGAGTGGTGAGGTATTTACGATGTCACCGGTTAACATTGCATTTTACAGTTGGTTTTTAAAGCAAACGGTTGCTTTGGAGGAGGCTTTAGAAAAACCACTAGAGTTTGAACCGAATAAAATGTATGCCGTTGATTTTTTAAAGGACTATCACATCGTTGTTGGTGAGATGGGGGCTGAAACCACGGCACAGTCTTTAAGTACAGGTATGGATGGCAATTTCTTTGCTGAGAAGATTACCCGTATTAATAAACAACTCAAAGAAAATTTAGGCATGCGTTTAGCACAGGCGTATAAAATAACAGGTGCTAAACATAATAAACGTATGTTTTATCATACTGATTTACAGATGGACGCAGTCACGTTTGCTACAATCAAATAACCTACACAGGATTTTATATGACACATACATTGATTAGTTTTTTAGGGAAAGCACGTAAAGATGAAGGTGGACAATACCGTACCGCTAATTATGATTTTGAGAGTGAAGTAAAAACGACTGAGTTCTTTGGTTTGGCTTTAAAGGATATTATCAAACCTGATAAATTAGTTATTTTAGGGACGTCAGGTAGTATGTGGGATGTGTTCTATGAGAAATGTGCACAGTCTGAACAACAAGCAGAACATTGGAATACATTAAATGATGCAGTATTAGAAAACAGAGTGACTGCTGAACAATTGACTTTCTGTGAAGCGGATTTAAGTACTGAATTAGGTGTACCGTGTGAGTTAAAACTTATACCGTATGGTGTGAATGAGCAGGAACAAACGCAAATTTTAGAAATTATGGCGGCTGATATCGCGAAAGGCGATCAAGTGTCTTTAGATCTAACGCACGGATTGCGTCACTTACCGATGTTAGGCTTACTCAGTGCGATGTATTTAAGAACTGCAAAACAAGTCGAGATAGAAGGTATTTATTATGCTGCATTGGAATTAACGCAACATACAAAAACCCCGGTGATGCGTTTAGAAGGATTATTAAAAATTGGTGCATGGATTAGTGCATTAGATGGTTTTGATAAAACAGGCGATATTGCTCCGTTTACCCCATTACTCATCGAAGAAGGCATGGCATCAGAAACAGCTAATTTATTAAAAACGGCTGCGTTTCATGAAAGCATATTAAGCATTACCCATGCACGTAAGCCATTGCGTGACTTTGCCACGCAAACATCTAATAACTTACCTGGGCTTGCGGGCTTATTCAGCGACAGTTTAAACGAAAGGATTAGCTGGAAAGATGAAAACAGTATTTATTTACGGCAACGTGAAAAGTCTATTTTCTATCTACAGCGTGGAGATTATGTTCGTGCAGCAGCACTGGGCTATGAAGCCATTATTACACGGTTTCTTAAAAAGAATAATCCCAGTGCAGATGTGGAAAATTATGAAGTACGGGATGAAGCACGACAAACGATTGAAAGTAAATTGTCAGCTAAAGATATCAAGGCTTATAAATTATTGAGAAATATTCGTAATTCACTGGCACATGCCAATAGAGCAAATAAGGGTGAGATTCAAAAGATCTTGAGTGATGAAGATTTATTACAACAAACAATCACCGAGTTATTTAAACAGTTACTCCTGAAAGATTAGGAAAATAAACAATGCAAAGTATAGAAGCAGAATTTGATATTGTGACGCCTATGTTTATTGGCGGCGGTAATAAAGAGGATGAACCTGAAATACGCCCCCCTTCTATTAAAGGGGCATTACGTTTTTGGTGGCGGGCATTACACTGGGGAAGTTGTTTAAAGCACGCAGATAATAATACCGATAAAGCTCTACAAGCATTACATGCACAAGAGGCTGAATTGTTTGGTGCTGCATTTAGAGATGATAAATATGGACAGGGATTATGTACACTGAAATTAAAGCATGTTGCTGAAAAGGGAATAGAAGCTAGTTGGCCCTCGAATAATGATGCTGGGGCGGGTTATTTAGGTTATGGCTTAGATAAGACTAAAGATGGTGATCCACATCGTAAAGCGATTGCTAAAGGTGACTTTACAGTATGCTTGATGTTGAAAAAATCAGTTAGCACTGAACAGATTAAACAATTAAATAACACCTTATTAATCTGGGGATTGTTAGGCGGTTTAGGCAGTCGCTCAAGGCGTGGATTTGGGTCGGTGGCGATTAAGCGATTAGATCAAACACGTTTTGAGTTTAAAACAGCTGAAGATTACAACGTCACTATTAGACAATTAATAGATAAGACTATTTTAGCCCCTGAAATGCCTATATTTACTGCATTGAATGAGGCGATGACGATTGCTCAAGCGGGACAAGGCAATGATGCTAGACGCTTAATGGATCGTCTTGGCAGCCAGTATAAAGAAGCGAGAAAAGAGGCCGGAGCGGGACTTGCTAAATTACCGTTTGGTTTACCTTTAGCAGGTAATCGGGGATCCTCTGATGAGAAAAATAGGCGTAGTGGTCCTTTATTTATGCATATCCATCCGATTGAAAATGAATTTGTAGCGACGGTGAGTTTTATACCTGCTGATTTCCATCCTGAATACCCTAAAGGTAATCAAATAGATTTTTATGCCACGATACAGGACTATATGCAACCAATGGAGAGAGTGTACCCATGAGTGAACAAGATCAATATTTTCATTTCACCTTAGGCCCGGTACAAGGCTTTGTGGCTCAAGCGAGGCGTACCCGTGATTTTTGGGCAGGCTCTTTCTTATTGTCCTGGTTATCAGCTGTTGCAATGCAAGCGGTGATTAAACAGCAAGGGGAGATTATTTTTCCTGAAGTCAGTGATCATTATTTAAATTGGTTAGAAGGCATAGGTCAATCAGGAACAGAACCCCAGCAAGGTGGTGTGCCTAATCGTTTTAAAGGCGGTTTAGCTAAAGTACCGAAGGATTTTAAACCTGAATTAGTGACCGAAAGTATTCAGCACGCTTGGGCTGAATTAGCCGAGGCTATTTGGCAACAAGATTTAAGCCATTGTCCATCAGAAACACGTGCTATTTGGGATAGACAGGTCAAGAACTTCTGGGAAATCAGTTGGGCATTATCTGATAACGCGACTGAAAGTAATTTGTTAGATCGACGTAAAAACTGGCGTCATTATCTCCCGCCTGAAGAAGCGGGGGTTAAATGTATGATGATGGACGGCTGGCAAGAATTATCAGGCATTGCCACGCCTAATGCGAAAGGGCTAGATCCATTCTGGAACACAGTCATTGAACAAGGTGGTTCAGGGATTAAAACTGATTTACGTCCGCATGAATATTTATGTGCCATTGCCTTTATTAAACGTCGTTTTGTGCATTGTTTTAAAGATTTAAACGCAACAATGCCTGGTGGATGGACGTTACAGGGATGGGAAGTCAAATCATCCGTTCCTTCTGTGGCCTATATTGCTGCTGCACCATGGTTAGCACAAGTATTAATGCATGCACCTGAAGATAAATTAAAATTATTTCATGATGAGGCTAAAAAACTCACTCAAAGTTATGGTGAATATCAAACTCGCTTGGACTGTGTAGACAGGGCTTTAAATCAACGTGATGATGGCAAGCTGTTTTGGAACACTAAAAGTCTGGATGGTAATGTTTTCTTTGAAGCCGCTTTAGAGAATAAAAATATTTATGAAGATCAAGCACAAGCAAAACGAGTATTACAGGCATTAAAACACTTACGTGGATCAGTGGATGATATTGATCTCGTTAGTCCCTTTTATGCCGTGTTAATGATGGATGGTGATTCATTAGGATCACATATGAGTGATACCACCAAACAAGAAAAAATCAGTAAGGGTTTAGAAACCTTTACCAGTGGTGTGCAAGAGAAAGTTGAAAAGCACAGTGGTTTTTTGATTTATGCCGGTGGTGATGATGTCTTAGCGTTATTACCGTTAGAACATGCTTTAACGTGTGCAAATGAATTACGCACGCATTATTTAAACAGCTTTAGTGACTATCCTGATATTAACACCACGTTATCAGGTGCGATTGAATATGCACACATTAAAATGCCGTTAGGTAAAGTGTTAGCGGATGCCCATCATTTACTCGATGATATCGCTAAAAATGCAACCGGACGTGATTCAATTGCCGTGCGGGTCTGGAAGCCAGGCGGTCAACATTTACAATGGGCGATGCCCTGGAAATACGCGTTAGTGGATGGATCGGACACAGATGGAACAGAACGGATTGTGGTTATTGATAAAATGGTGAAAGGCTTTCAGGATTATAAACAGTACATGCCTTTTTCCAACAGCTTCTTTTTTCATGTTGAAGAACGTTTTGTGAGTTTACTTAGTAAAAATGAACAGGGTGAATCCGTATTAGATAATGACTTTTCATTAGAGACGATGACAAGTTTAATTGCCTCTGAATATATTAATTCAGGCGTGAATAGCAATATTAAAATCAGTGCATCACAGGCTAAAGCTATCGTGAAACCGTTATTAGAACAGTGTTTTTCGGTTAAACGAATACTTGAAGAAAATGGGCAAGAACGCTTTGAACAGACACAACAGCTCAATGTAAAAGCGTTGCAGTTTATACGTTTTTTAGTACAAAAAGGAGTGGATAATGGGTAAGGGACATAAGAAATCAAATAAATCTAAGAGTAAAACGACTAATTTTAAACAACAGAATCGTCAAAATGAGAAAAAACGACAGCAAGAAACACGGCAAAAACAAGGATTAAAGCCTTGTGACGAGGGTGAGATTAATCTAAAGTTTCATGCCTTTGATACCTGGTTTTTTAGAGAGTCACGCCCACATGATGCCGCGGGTGCCAGTGAACTTAGTAGTTTGTTTCCACCACCGATTCGTACCTTAGCCGGTGCTTTGCGAACCTATATCGGTGATGCAATGGGCATTGATTGGAAAACATTACACTGTGAAAACAGTGATTTTGATTTTGAAAAGAGTTTAGGTAATGCAGAGCATTTAGGTGAATTAGCGTTGAATGGTGCCTGGATCGTTTATAACGGTCAGCGTTTATACCCTGCTCCGTTATATTTGATGCAAAAAGACAAAGATACAGGGAAAGGGAAATATATAAAACGCCTACAAGCAGGCAAATCTGTGCGTTGTGATTTAGGTTTTGTACGTTTACCTGAAATGCCTAAAGACTGTATTGGCTATAAAGGCATGGAAAAATATTGGGTGAATACAGCAGGATTGCGTGCGTGCTTAGACGGTAACGTCCCTGCAGAAAATCAGCTGATTGCGATTGATGATTTATTTAGTCATGAACCCCGTTTAGGCATTGCTCGGGATAATGAAAAACGTGCCGTGATTAAAGGTCAATTGTATCAAACCCAACATATACGTTTAAAAGACGACGTGCATATTGAAGTGCAAGCAAAAAATGTAGGGGCTGATGTGCTGGCAGTGTTATCAACAGAACAACAGCCTGCGGTATTAAGATTCGGTGGTGAAGGGCGTATGGCAGGTGTTGAGGCTTGTGGAGAAGTGGAGCAATTACCGTTTACTCAAGTGAAAAAAAGCACCTTTACGCTTCATTTTATAACGCCTGCTGATTTTAACGGTCAGATGTTTCCTGACGCCTTTAATACAACAGAACGCGAAGGACAAACTATTTGGCATGGTGAATTGAATGGCGTGAGGTTCAGTATAGAGGCTGCTGTGATTGGTAAAGCACATCGTGAAGGCGGTTGGGATATGCAAAAACATCAACCCCGTGCGGTAAAAAGTTATATTCCTGCAGGCAGTACGTGGTTTTGTCGTTTAGATAATACTGAGGATTACCCACAACTGGATGAGGCATTACACGGTCAGTGCATTGGCATGGACAGTGCGTATGGCCGAGGTCAAATTTTAATCGGACAATGGTCTGACACAGATAATCAATAAGGAAAACAGATGACAACAAAAAATGCATTAATCGGTCTTTGGGCTGAAACAAGTCTTCACGCCGGGGCAGGTAGCTCTGTAGATGGTATTGATTTACCGATTCAACGTGAAGGGCATACCTCATGGCCTTGTGTATTTGGTTCATCCGTTAAAGGGGCATTAAGAGCTAAAGCTGAAGACACATTAGAGAACGGTAAAGATAATGACAGTGTGCGTTATGTATTTGGACCTGACAGCAACAGTGATAAGGCATCTGAACATGCGGGGGCTTTGTTAGTTGGTGATGCACGTTTATTGTTATTACCGGTACGTTCATTAACTAGTCATTTTAAATGGGTAACGTGTCCGGCTTTATTGGAGCGTTTACAGCGTGATGCTACTCGTTTAGGGTTGAGCTTAGGGTTTGGTGAAACACACTATAATCCAGCGGAGAATAATGCGATTACCGCTGCGACTGAAACCGTGGATTTATTTTTAGAAGAGTATCGCTTTAAAACTGAAACGGCTGATTTAACGTCTTTAATAACGGTTTTAGAACAGATTACCGGCATTAGTGTGGATGATTTAAGTGATCAATTGGTGATTGTTAATAATGATCAATTTAGTTATTTAGCAAAATATGCCACGCCAGTGACCCCACATATTGCCATTGATAATGAGAAGAAAGTGGTCAAAAAAGGGGCACTTTGGTACGAAGAAACGTTACCGGCTGAAACCGCTTTATATTTTACATTGAGTGCACATAAATCACGGGGCAATGCATTACCGGCTGAGGCAATATTAAATTGCATTACCAAAGATTTATTAGGGGATTCACCGTATTTACAAATAGGCGGTAATGAAACCCTGGGAATGGGTTGGTGTAAAGTGACGGTAAGTGAGGCATAACCATGGCATTAACCATACAGCAACAACGGGCTAAATTTTCATTAGAACGTATAGAATCGTTACGGGCTAAATTAAAGCCCAATGAGCAAATTGAATTTATCAGTTATGCCAGTGGTCTACCTGCGATGATCCACATGAATGGTTTAGGCCAGGCCATGGCATTTTGCAAATTGAAATCTAAAGAGCGTGATTCTTATGGGCAGTTATATCAATTGGTCTCGGATTGGCTATGCAAAGCAGATCAGCCTTATGACGGTCAAGCGGATGTATTAGCTGGTATTACTCAATGCGACATGATGCATTATCAATTGGCTCAAGCGGAAGCATTGGTATTAATGAGTTGGGTTAAAAAGTTCGCTAAAGCCTTTTTAGATCAGGAGGCTTAATGACTATTCCTTTATATCAAGACCATGATAGTCAAAATACAAAACCAGCGGATGGACACACGGGATTATGGTTTGATCGTTTTTTTAATGGTTATAATGCAGATTGGAGTTTAAATGATGTTGCCAAATCAGCATGGATTAAAACTGTTAAAGGGCATACCGGCGATAAAAAAAAGCTTGAAGCCTTTAGTGAACGTCAAATAATCTTAGTCAATACCTTACAAGGTGACACGCAGCGTTATACTAGTGATTGGCATTTCATAACCGGCATGGGTAATAGCCATCCTGTTGAAAATGGCTTTAGCTGGCATCCGACTTTAGCAGTGCCTTATTTAAGTGGGGCATCGGTTAAAGGATTAGTACGGGCTTGGGTCGAACTGAATGATGATGAACTAAGTGAAGATGATAACAAAGCCCGTTTAAAACGTTGGTTTGGAACAGCTGAAAAAGGAGAGGTTGCGGAACAAACTGGTGATTTTATATTCTTTGATGCCTTACCTGATGAACCGCCGTTATTAACCTGCGATATTATGACCCCGCACATGGGCGATTGGTATAGTAAAGGCGATGAATCGCAACATAACGATAAAAACATTCCTGCTGATTGGCATGAACCGATTCCGGTACCTTTTTTAGTGGTGAAAAAAACAAGCTTTATGTTTCATATTGCCCCTCGTTCAGGCGTGAAGACGGATGAATTGGCGAGTGTATTATTGGCATTAACACAGGCATTAGAATGGCTCGGAGCGGGTGCAAAAACCGCTGCAGGCTATGGCTATATGAGTGAAGACACTCGTTATGCCGAAGATTTAAAAGTAAAACAAGAGAAACGACAAGCCGCTCAGGAAAAGAAAAAACAGCTGGATGCGAAACTTGCCAATGTATCAGCGTTAGCAAAAACATATCTGACCGCTGCTGACAAAGGCGATTGGCTTAATGATAAAAATCAGTTTATACAAAAAGGTATCATTGAAGAATGGCTAACCACATTAGAATCCACCCCTGATGAAACCATTCTCGATCATTTAATCCTCTTGTTAAATACACATTTTAACGGCTTATTAACTGATCCCGATAAAGTAACAGGCAAGAAGAAAAACCCCGTGCATAAAGACCGCCAACGTTCAATTGCATATCGAGTTAATGCGTTAAAGTAGCATTAACGTTTAGTATTACTGTTTTGAATAGGGAAGGTTTTAGTACGCCTTCCTTTTTTGTATGCCTTGAACAGGGGTAACAGTAGGAAATATTATTCAGGAGTTTAGTGTTGACCAGACCCGTAAAGACACAAGCGACAGCACTTGTCGTACATCGTTATCAATTTAATTGTAAAACGCAAACCCGGTTAAAACTGAACAGCTATTCAGGTTCAATGTTAAGAGGGGCGTTTGGTCATGCCTTGCGTCAGTCGGTGTGTGTTACAAAAATGGATGATTGCAGTGGTTGCTTACTGTATCGGCAATGCGTCTATACACAAATATTTGAAACACCGGTGCCTAAAGATACGGGATTACAACATTTTAGTGCGATCCCTAAACCCTTTATAATAGAACCCTCACTGATGGGTAAAATGACATTAGAAGCCGGGGCATTATTTACCTTTGATTTTGTTTTAATCGGTACGGATGCTAATCGTGTTTTAGGCATTATGATTGATGCTTGGAAAATAGCATTAAAACGGGGATTAGGGGCTGACTACAGCCGCTTAACCTTAAATTCTGTTGATTACAAACCCGAATATAACGCACCACAACGTGTTTATGATCATGATACGTTAACCACTGAGATTGATTATCAAACCTATACTGCCGATATTAAACCAATTGATTCCATCACTTTAGAGTTTAATAGCCCGTTACAGATAAAAAAACACGGACGTGTATTATCCAATGACATGACCGCTAAAGATTTTTTAATGGCATTGATACGCCGCTATTATTTACTACATGAATTTTACGGTACCGATTATCATGCCCCTAATTTTTCAGATTTAGCAATGCAAGCGACAAATATTGAATGTCAGACCGATTTTACCGAGTTTGAATGGCAACGATATTCTTCTCGTCAGAAACAATCGATGCAGTTTCGAGGTGTCTTAGGCTCGATAACATTATCCGGTACAGCATTATCTTATTTTTTACCAATGCTGATAATCAGTCGAAATTTACATGTGGGCAATAAAACAACTTTTGGTATGGGTCACTATAAAATAATTTGAATAAAGTGTTCGTTATCGCGTAAAATATCGCCTTAGCTTCAGACGGTTGAAATGATGAAAAATGGTATCTATTTAAGCTCTAAAAAAGTGGTAAAAACCTTAATTGGCAAGGGGTTGTATAAGTCACTGAATATAAAGGCTTCCTAGCGACGAGCAGTCTGAGAGTTTCCCTGATCAAGAAGGGATTAAGACGGAAGCTTTATCTTCGTGCCATCCTTTAGGATGAGTCTGAGAGTTTCCCTGATCAAGAAGGGATTAAGACGCAGTTATTCTGGCTACAGAATACCCTTGTTTGGTCTGAGAGTTTCCCTGATCAAGAAGGGATTAAGACATCCTGATGTGCCTTAAGAGCTGCTGCACGTTTGTCTGAGAGTTTCCCTGATCAAGAAGGGATTAAGACTACTTCCTCACCAAAGA
>ENA-OSET01004542-OSET01004542.1-sediment-metagenome-genome-assembly--contig:-NODE-4542-length-12216-cov-11.843315_pt1 | contig 12216 bp, 11 predicted proteins | sample MGYA00237882_ERZ534229 | MGnify/ENA primary metagenome ERZ534229 (study PRJEB26408, sample SAMN06266212) | sediment metagenome | isolation source: Hudson Canyon methane seep mesocosm | place...
TGAAGGCACTGAGTGGCTGCGCTGCAGAGATATTTAAATTGCTTATATTCGTATTCACTTAATGCTTCATTCTCAGTGCCTGAGTCGGCATAAAAAACAGCGACGGGCTTTTTGTTAACGAATATCGACATTAAGAAGAACTCTTTTGAATTACATGCGGCTTTAAAGTCTTCAGGAATGGCATCCCAAATATTCTTATTGCTTGTGGGTTTAACCCAAATACTGGATGGCTTGCCTATTAAACGAGAAAATAAAGATGATTTTGTAAGATCAGCCTGGTAACTCGCAAGATTAGGATGTTCACGGGTACCAACACTATAGTAAGTTTTTAAGCGTGTTTCGTTGGTATTAACTAGTGCAACAATAACTCTGGGTAAGCCCAATCCGTAAGAAATACACTGCGTTGCGGCATTCATAAGTTCATGGAGATCGACGAAGTTGTCTGGATTATTCAGCATTATGTCAGTAAATTCGGTGAAAATCTCTTTATCACCACGCTTGGTTTGCTGCTGAGCAGGTTTGCTGATCGGCGCTTTTAAGATACCTTGTTCTGCTATTTTTTCTCCTGAAAATTCGATGTTCCCTTTTTTTAGTTGCTCTGCTGTCATTGTTTCTGAAATAGTCGAATGGTTAGACATTGCTTCAGGAGTGACAGGCTGGGAAGCTTTTTTAATTGTAGGAGCAGGGCGCTGAACTGTTTTTTCTTCATGGGTTAATACTCTCTCTCTGGGAGGAAGTATTAACTTCGCTGCGGGAACCATAATCCCCGGAATTGGATGTTCCCTAGACATTTCAGCTGCACACTCATGGGTAAGGGTGACGGCTTTATGAAGAGGGATGCCAAGGTAAACGGAAATTACTTTCTGTACTCTTAAAGTTGAGCGAGAGTACCAGTCATGGCTTGCATAATAAGCCAATAAGTTTGCTAATGTCACAGCAAATCCTGGGCTGGATAAAATAAGATTTATTTGTTTGTCATCAATTTTGCGGGGTTTCCCATCTTTTGATACGTGGTGGCTTATGTGTATCCATTGTCTTATTGATAGTTGATTGTCAGGTGAATAACTATCTTTAGCTAAAGGGGGGAGTTTAAGGTTTTTCATCAACTGCTGTGCCAGATCTGGAATAGAGCAGCCTAGTACCTCTCTTTCAGCTTCATTAGGGTGCTTAAAATTAGCACGAACCTCATGGCGAACTATTCTCATTTCAGGTGTGGCAAAACGCCATAAGTACCATAATGGAACGCCACAAAAAAGTGCACCCCAGTACATGTCATCTTTTTGTCCGGTTTTTTTAATCTCAGAAAACTTACGTGCTAGGTATGCAGCTAACAAGCTAGAGCTTACCGCTCTGTTGTAATAGAAATCTTGAATATCCCCTTCTTTTATTTTTTTGAAGGGAATGTTTTTGGCAATTTCTTTTAGCTTTTCAACACCAATCATGCTTATTGCGTGGCTAAGCGTTTTGCTGGTTGATGTCGCTATTTCACTACTGTTGTTAGCTTCACTGACTATATAGTATGCAAAAATCGGATCACGATTAACCAAACTAGCAATTTTTTTATAGGGTAGGTTTTCTTTTATTAAAGACTTTAAAACCTGCTTACTAACTAGAGAGCCTGTCGATATAGATTTAGTTGAAAGGAAATTTGACCACTCATTGGCGTTTTTGGGTATGTCGCTTTTATTCATAAGTATTTGTTAAATGATTAAAAATGTTCTTAACTAACAACTGTAGTCGGTATTTATAAAAACGGTAAGGAATTTTATAAATGGCGCACTTATGATTAAAAACGAAAGGGATTAAAGTAGAAATAACAAAAATACATGAATATCACACTAAAGAGCTACAGTTTAGGCATAGGTTATTTCGCTTGCTTAGAATAATATAGACCCCTTTTTTGATATTTAATTGTTTATTTACTTTTTACTGATTTATTTTTTGTGGTTTAGGATTTATGGCGTTAATTATTGGTTCTATTATTGTTCTTGCCAGTGTACTGGGAGGATATGTCTTATCTCATGGCGAGATTTTGGCACTTTGGCAGCCCTTTGAGGTGTTGATTATAGGTGGTGCTGCGTTTGGCGCTTTCGTTATCTCGAACCCTACCCATACCATCAAGACCGTTTTTACTGCTCTCCCCGGATTGTTGGTCGGGTCGAAGTTCAATAAGGCCATGTATATGGATTTGTTGAGTTTGTTATATGACATTTTTGATAAGTCACGTAAGCAGGGGGTAATGTCTATTGAGGCAGATGTAGACGACCCGGAAGGGAGTGAAATTTTCATGCGTTATCCCGCCATTCTTAAAATGCCTGCCGTAATTGAATATATTACCGACTATTTGAGGATTATTAGTTCTGGAAATATGGCGGCTCATGAACTGGAAAGTTTGATGGATCTTGAAATACAAACCCGACAGACTGAGTTGGAAGAGCCTGCTCATGCAGTGCAAAAAGTGGCAGATGCATTACCGGGGTTTGGTATTGTGGCTGCGGTATTAGGTATTGTAATCACGATGGGGTCTCTTGGTGGGCCACCTGAAATGATCGGTAATCATGTGGCTGCTGCTTTAGTAGGAACCTTCTTGGGAATATTGCTAGCCTACGGTTTTGTTGGGCCTATGTCGTCTCTGATGGAAGTAATGGTTCATGCTGAAATCAAAGCGCTCGAATGTATTAAAGTGAGTATTATTGCCACAATGGGAGGCATGGCGCCTCAAATGGCTGTTGAGTTTGGCCGAAAAGTATTGTTTTTTGATGCTCGTCCAAAATTTCAGGAACTTAACGATCATGTTAAATCGCGTTAGTGCTGACCGTTGAAATTGAAAAGTTAGGGTAGTAAATAGTGGAAGATCTTCCTCCGATTATTGTTAAAAAAATAATAAAGAAAGGCGGGCATCATGGTGGTGCCTGGAAGGTAGCATTTGCTGATTTTGCAACGGCAATGATGGCCTTTTTTTTGGTGCTTTGGTTGAGTGCATCAACAAGCCCTGAACAAAAAGAAGCAATAGAAGGGTATTTTAAAGATCCTGTTGGGTTTACTGAAGGTGGAAGCCCAAATCCTATTGATTTGGATGGCAGTGCTTCTGTAGTTGCGGCGTCTTCTGCTGATCAGCAGGATGCAGATATTAAGTTTGAAGACGAAGTAATTGAGGATCTTGCCGAAGATATATCACAGCAACGCTTAGAGGAGCTAAAAGAGACATTAGAAGCAAAGATTGATCAAAATGAAACGCTTCAGGAGTTTAAAGATCAATTGCTTCTTGATATCACTCCTGAGGGGCTAAGAATTCAAATTGTTGATCAGTCAAAAAGGCCCATGTTTGATAGCGGTAAATCAGAACTGAAGTTTTACTCTGAAGATATTCTCATTGAATTAGCCAAAACAATTTCTCAAGTCCCTAACAAAATAAGCCTCACAGGCCATACCGATGCCCAGCCCTTTCTAGGGAGGGAAGGTTATACCAACTGGGAGCTTTCTACTGATAGGGCTAATGCCGCACGACGAGCCATGGTGGCTGGAGGTATCGCGGAAACTCAGGTTTCACGAGTTGTGGGTTTAGCTTCATCGGTATTGTTTGATAGTGATGATGCGTTAGCTGCTGTTAATCGTCGCATTGCTATTATTGTATTAAATAGAAAAGCGGAAGATGAAATTGCCCGTAACGCCGGCGTGCGAGAGGCTGGGGTTAGTGAAAAGACTAAAGAAAATGACAGAAAGCTTGAGAGTGGTGGATGGTTTGATGAAGTTGATGAGTTAGATCCGGGTGAGGTTGCCTGGTGAGTAATATTCAAAGGTAGTCAATTGGTTTTTTGACGCTTTAAAGTAAACTTATCGAACTAAATTTTCCTAAGAAATATTGTCTGATTCAACTCTAATAGGAGGCATTATTTTATCAGGGACAAAGTGTCCGCTAGTCGGACACTCGAGTTAGCCAATTTGAGCATTGAGTGGACTATTATGAATCAAAAATTGTTAGTTTTTATCATCGTAAGTTAACCACCTTGGATAATATAGCCCCCATTGGATAGCGGATCCTCTAAGCGCAAAAACTAAACCGATAGCACATAGACTATTAAAGCCATGCATGGGAGTGTAATAATCTAAAATAGTAAATAGTATTGCTCCAAGCAATGCAGGAGTTGCATAAAACTCTTTGCCAAGTAGCAGAGGCATTCTACCCGTTAATATATCGCGAATCATCCCTCCTGCAATCCCCGTAATGACCCCCATTAATATAGCCACCGGGTTGGAAAAACCAAGTCCGATGGTTTTTTCCGTTGCAAGGACAGTAAAAAGAGACAAACCAAAAGCATCAATAAATAACAATAATCGTAAAGCATGAGTGACATATCGAATCAAAAAAAACGTCAAAGCAGATGCAAACACTGCTACCCAAAGATAAAATAAATCAGCAATCCAAAAAACCGGATTTGTATTTAGAATTATGTCACGTAAGGTACCGCCGCCGAGTGCAGTAACTACGCCAAGTAGGACAATACTAAATATGTCCATGTCTTTTTTACCAGCCGCAATAACACCGGTGATTGAAAAAGCTGCTATTCCAATTAACCCTAAATAATAAGTCATATCTTCTGATCACTTTTAATATAGCTATTCAATTTTAGAGTATAGACAATACTCGAGGAGAGGTTAGGTACCAAATTTGCCTAACAATTATTGTCAGGGTGCAGTCGTTAGCGGACTTTGAGACTAGAAACATAAATAGAGAAAATACGCCCATTATTGAGTTTAAATGTTAGTTAGGAATTGGCCTATTTTTTATAAATTGGACTATTTATAGAATGCAGGCTAAGTGCTCAAAGCGATACTTTTAGTGTTCAAAGCCTGCTAACTAATTTTCTGTTAGTTGCTTCTTTCAAAGGCTTAAGTTGTCACAAAATTGAGCTGTTATGGAAATCTAGTGCTCTATAAACCATCTCCTCCAGGCAAATATTTTCTATATATTTTTTCTGATATTCCTCGGTATTGTAGTAGAAGAATCGCCTGATTAATTTTTGTGAGCAACTCATAAGCTCGAGGGGAACTCTTCGCTATGAAGAAATGAAAAGTTGGCTTTCTATCTACTAAAGGAAAGGGTATCCCAACAATATTTTCAGGTATAGCGTATTGGCCCACCTTTTCTCCTCCGTATATATTTTCCAGGCCGCCTATATAGAAGTCACAACGCCCAGCGGACAACATTTTGAGGGCACTGCCCATATTTTTTGTGACTGTCATAACCTTTCTAGTTACGCCGGTACCAGTAAGCCATTCGTAGTTGTTCCCAAAAACCCCACATAACTCGAATTTATTAAAATCGGTAGCCTTACCAATTGAAGGCCCTTTTGGGAATTTATTTTTTGAATACCAGAGCCCTTCATGAGTCTTATAAATAGGTGCCGTCACATAGAATTTTTCGGCTCTCTCTTCGCTATAACTCCCATTAGTAAATACTTCATACTTTCGGTTTTCTCCAAAATTATCTACTTCGAAAATACACCTTTTCCATGGGAGCATTTCAAGTGTGTATTCCATTCCGATCAAACCAAATATTTCTTTCGTGAGCACCGTTGTGGCACCAGTTAATTTAGATTTATCCGGATTTCCATTGATTCTTTCCCAGTAAACATAAGGGGGAAACTCTGCATAATCATCACAAATATGAACGGGTTGTGCTGCTACAATGCTAGAACAAACAAACATTGACAAAAATATAGCAAAAAGAATGTTCATATTTTACTCATGATTTAGTTTATAGGTTCAAATATATTCTAGCTTAGATTGATATAAGTTGATTCGTATATGTCATTATCCTACAGCACAACATCTGGCATGACCTACACATGTAGTGATATGTTTTCTGATCATATATGAGTTCTTCTAATCACTGGGGTGTTATTTCTTACCGTGGCTATCGTCCACGGTAGTAGTTTGGTTATTGGTAAGTGCCAAAACAATTATATATTGCGGTGTTAAAGTGTTCGCTTTGTGCTCATATCAAGCACTTCCTTAGCAATCAGAAAGGTAACGCTTTCAACTCATTCCTAGCGCTTTATCGGCATTCAGAAAACGAAGGCTTCTGAATGTCTCCTTTGAGTCTGTAGCGGGCGACGAGAAGGTTATTTATGAGGTCAGCAAAGAGCCTACCAGTAAATCATTTTGATAAAGGTTATGATGAATAGATATTGCCGATATCTAGTGGTGGTATAAAATACTACCACTAATCGTAAGGTGAAATTATGCCAATGGTCAAAAAAAGTATAACTGTAACGGATACGCAAAATGAGTGGTTACAATCTCAAATTCAAAAAGGTCTCTATGCCAGTGATAGTGAACTTCTTAGATTTTTAATACGAGAGAAGCAAGAAAAAGATGCTGATCATATGCGTATTCTAGCTATTAGGGCTGCGTTAATTGAAGGTGAGGAAAGCGGAAAAAGCTCCCGAACACCTGAGCAAATTAAAGGATTGGTATTAGGAAGAAGAAATAAACATGGGTGAGTATTATTTTAGTAATACAGCCGACAAGGATCTGGAAAACTTGCTGGAATTTGGTCTGGATAATTTTGGTGAAGTGGTTGCGGTTGCATATTTCGATGGACTGGTTGAGAGATTTCAATCTATGACTGATAACCCACTCCAATACCCTGCAGTTGAAGAGATACGAGCAGGGTACCGACTTAGCGTATCAAAGAGCTATTCCTTCAAATAAATTGAGGGTGGATTACTCCCTCAACGTTAACCCCCTTGCATTCTGGTCTTCTATCGCATTTTTAATATGACGATAGCTATCCATTCTTCTTTGAGTTATCTCTCCGCTTTCTACAGCTGCATTAATGGCGCATTTGGGCTCATTCTGATGCTTGCAGTCTCGGAACCGGCAATAGCCTAAATGAGGTCGGAATTCTATAAAACCTTCCAGAAGTTCCTGCTCACCAATGTGCCATAATCCAAATTCCCTGATGCCGGGAGAGTCAACCAAGTCGCCTCCGCTGGGAAGGTGAAACAGCTTTGCGGTTGTGGTGGTGTGAGTACCTTTTCGGGTATTTTCGGAGAGGTCGCCAATCCTGATATTGTGCTCAGGTAGTAGCTCTTGTATTAATGATGATTTACCCACCCCAGACTGACCTACAAATACGCTGGTATGATTATCTAGCCAGGCTAGCAATTCTGTCATTCCTTCGCCGTCGTTGCTTTTAGCAGAGGCTCGGATGGTGTGATAACCAAGGGACTCATAAAGATCCATCATGTCATCGATAGGTTGACGGTTTTCTTCTGTTAGCAAGTCCGTTTTATTCAGTAGCACAACAGGGGGGATGCCCACGGTTTCGGCTGCAACAATATAGCGGTCAATCAAGCCCTGAAACGGTTCTGGTTCTGGCGCGATTACAATAACAATGTAGTCTATGTTGGCTGCAACTGGCTTTAGGTTGCCATAGTTATCTGGGCGTTGTAGTAATGTTTGTCTTTCTACTCTGGCTTCAATAATACCTGTTAAGTCTTTTCCTGCTCGCCAAATTACCTTATCACCTGTCACTAAAGAGTCTATGTTAGCTCTCACATGGCAACGGTGAATTTCGCCTTTATCTTCACCTTCTAGAGCCTCAATATCTAATAATTGGCCAAAGTGGGCGATAACCATGCCTTCTTGTTCTTCACTCAAGTCGCCTGCTTTCAATTGTCGGCTTATATCGCGTTCGCGTTTTTGGGCTCGTTGAGTGCGTTCTTCTTGAACTTTATCTACGCGCCACTGTTGCCGTCTATTGAGTTTTCTTTTAGCCATGTTTTAAGGTGTCTTTAATAATTAAGTTTTTTGAGCGAGCTGAATATGCTGTTAGTATATATAAAAGGCGTATGCATGGCATTTATTAATGACTAAGGACTTTTTATGGCTCGAAATGAAAATCTTGTGTGGATTGATTTGGAAATGACGGGTTTAGACCCTGAAACAGACCGAATTATTGAGATTGCCACCATTGTTACCGATGCAGACTTGAATGTTTTGGCTGAAGGTCCTGTTATTGCGGTTCATCAATCGGATGAGGCGCTAAATCAGATGGATGAGTGGTGTACCAATACTCATGGATCTACAGGGTTAACCCAGCGAGTTAAAGACAGTACGGTAACCGAAGCGGAAGCTGAGCGTCAAACAATTGAGTTCTTGTTGCAGTATGTTGATAAGGGTGTTTCGCCTATTTGCGGTAACAGTATTGGTCAGGATCGACGTTTTCTAGTGAAATACATGAAGGAACTTGAAGCCTTTTTTCACTACAGAAACCTTGATGTGAGCACAATAAAAGAACTAGCGCGTCGCTGGAAGCCCGAAGTAGCCAGTAGTTTTAAGAAGGAAGGGGTGCATTTGGCGCTTAATGATATTCAAGAATCAATTGGTGAGCTTAAGCATTATAGAGAGCACTTTTTTAAGTTATAGCTAATTTAATTTAGCTATGCTGCTTTAATGCCCATCTAACATGTTCTTTAACAATGTCGGATGGGTAGTTAAGCTTATGCTTCAATGCTTCAATAATTTCTATAGATGTTGGTGCATTACCTAAAGCAATGGCGATATTGCGTAGCCAGCTTTCATAGCCTGCCCGTCGTATTGCAGACCCCTCTGTTAATTTCAAAAATGCTTCTTCGCTCCAGCTAAATAAATCGAGTAAGTCAGGTGTGCTGAATTGTTGTCTGGGGGAAAAGTCGCTTTCTTCCGATGCTTTTGAAAAACGATTCCATGGGCAAACTAACTGGCAATCATCACAACCAAAAATTCGATTTCCCATCATTGGGCGTAATTCTTCAGGAATGGAGCCTTTTAACTCAATGGTTAAATAAGAAATGCAGCGTCGGGCATCCAGTACGTAAGGTGACACAAAGGCATTAGTGGGGCATTTGTCCAGGCAGGCTGTGCACTGGCCGCAATGATCTTTTTCATAGGGTGGGTCGATAGGCAGTGGAATGTTGGTAAATATTTCTCCCAGAAAAAAATAAGTGCCTGCCTTACGATTAATAATCATCGAGCTTTTACCAAACCAGCCCAGTCCGCCTTTTTGTGCAAATGCCCTTTCTAAAACCGGAGCACTATCTACAAAGGCTCTGAACTGATAGCCATCTATAGCGTCATTGATTTTTTTAGTTAGCTGGTTGAGTCTTTTACGGATGAGTTTGTGGTAATCACGGCCTAGCGTGTATCGCGAAATATAGCCTTTATTTTTGTTTTTCAGCACCTCAATCATTTTGCTGTCTTCGGGAAGGTAGTCCATTCTTAGGGATATTACCCGCGAGGTCTCTTCAACCAGTTCGTCGGGGTGATAGCGCTTACTGCCATGTTTCCCCATGTAATCCATATTGCCTTGGTATTTGTTATCTAGCCAGTCAATGAATCGTGCCTCGTGTTCTCCAGGGTCTACATCTGAAATGCCCACTTGCTGAAAGCCTAATTCTCTGGCCCAGACGCTAATATCTTCTGCCAGATTTTGGAGTGTTTGTTTGGTGGGTGTTTGATTCATATCGGCAATATTAAAAATTGTTTATAAAATGATCTTTTTGTGACCCTTTGCTATACTTTACAGTAAGCTAAAGATCATTCTTTAAGCGTTTTATTAAAAAGAATAAAGCGCTTAGCAGGTGCGTGAAAGATTATACAATGAATAAGAAAATGTTACCCGATAAGCTTTATACAGCGGAGCAGGTAAGGGCTTTGGATCGCGCTGCGATTGAGACTATTCCTGTTGATGGCTTTGATTTGATGAAAAAGGCCGGGCGAGCTGCTTTTAGAGTATTACTTCGTCATTGGCCGGGTGTGAAGTCGCTATCGGTATTCTGTGGTGGCGGTAATAACGGCGGTGACGGCCTTGTTATTGCGGGCTTGGCGGTTCAAAAAGGGATCTCGGTTGAGCTCATTTTATTGTCTGACCCTAATGAATATAAAAAAGAAGCTGCTTTCGCTTGGGTTTGGTTAACTCAGTTGATTAAGGAGGCTGGCACCGCTGATACATTGCTTACTATTAAAGCGTGGAAAGCTGATGATATTTTCGGGGATGTCATTGTGGACTGCCTTCTTGGTACTGGTTTAACGGGCGACGCAAGGGGAGAGTATGCTGAGGCTATTCAGGCTATTAATCATGCAGAAAAGCCTGTTTTAGCTGTAGATATTCCCTCTGGTCTTTGTAGTGATACCGGGCGAGTGCTTGGTTGTGCCGTTAAGGCTGAGCAAACCATTACATTCATAGGTGTAAAGCAAGGCTTGTTGACAGGTGAAGCGCCTAACTGGGTCGGTCAGCTGGAGTATGATGCACTTGATGTGCCTGAGTCTGTTTTTAATCAGGTCGATTATAGTTGTCTTAGGGCTGACTGGAATCAGTTGAAAAGTTCTATGCCTAGAAGGAGTAGAACTGCTCACAAGGGGGTGTTTGGACGGGTATTAATTATAGGGGGTGATCACGGAATGGCTGGCGCTGCATTAATGGCAGCAGAGGCCGCTTGTCGTGTGGGTGCAGGCTTGATTTATGCGGCAACGCGACCAGAGCATGTACCAGCGTGGGTGGCTCATCGCCCTGAAATAATGGTCAAAGGACTTGATATTACCCAGCATGTTGAAACAATGCTTGAGCAGGTAGATATTGTTGTAATTGGTCCAGGATTAGGTCGGCAGGCATGGGGGCAACAGTTATTTCAGAAGGCACTTTTTGTTAATAAACCCATGGTTGTTGATGCCGATGCGCTCAATTTACTTGCACAGCAAGCGCCGTCAAATATTGTTCCCAGAGATAACTGGGTGTTGACGCCTCATTCAGGAGAGGCGGCTCGTTTACTGGGTTGTACAATAGAGGAAGTAGAGCAAGATAGATTCAGCACGGTAAGCTTATTACAGAAGAAATATGGCGGAACGATTATTTTAAAAGGTGCTGGCACTTTAATCGCTTCACCAACATCTATTTACCTTATCAATACAGGAAACCCCGGTATGGCGAGTGGAGGAATGGGGGATGTTTTGAGTGGTTTACTGGGTGGTTTGCTTGCCCAAAAAGAGATCGTGAATAGTGAGGTAGCGCCTATTGCAGTGGCTTTACACGGTGAGGCTGCGGATCTGGCAAGTAAGGTCGTGGGAGAATATAGTCTTCTTGCGTCAGATGTTATTAATGCGATACCTGAGTTGCTTAGAGAAAACTGATAGAATAGCGCTTTTTAAACATTAATCGGCGAGAATTGACGAGTGAGGTTTGTTGTTTGTGAGTGAAGGTCAAAACCTTGGGCGGAGTGTTGTACTAAAAGATGAAGCTGAAACAGTCGCGTTTGGTGGATTGCTGGCAAAAGCAAGTGGTGGGTCGGGTGTTGTATTTTTACACGGTGATCTGGGAATGGGGAAAACAACCTTGTGCCGAGGTGTTTTAAATGAACTGGGTCACAATGGACGAGTTAAAAGCCCGACTTATACACTGGTTGAGCCCTATGAGTTACCCGCTTATACGGTATATCATTTTGACCTGTATCGTTTGGCTGAACCAGAAGAATTAGAGTTTATGGGTATAAGAGATTATCTGGATCAGCAGGCCTTATCTATTATTGAGTGGCCTGAAAAAGGAGCCGGGATTTTGCCGGTTGCTGATATTGAATTAAATTTTGAAATGTCAGGTACGGGGCGATCTGTTTACTGGCATGGTAATACCGAATGCGGCAAAATGGTTGCTGAAAAATTAACACGTTTATGTTCATCAAAAAATTGAAATTTTGTTCTCTAGTAGTCGTACGTATGGTGCAGTGTAATGAGTACATATAAAAATAAATTAAGCCTTGTGCTTCAGTTGATGCTGGGGGTGTTGTTCCTCTGCATGAGTGCTGTGAGCTATAGCGCGACAATAACTAATGCACGGGTTTGGCCTGCACCAGATCATACTCGATTAGTGTTTGAGGTATCGGCAGGTGTTGAGCATAAATTATTTACGCTGAGCAATCCTAGTCGAATTGTATTGGATTTGACTAATGTGAAATCGCTTACGGATCTCTCTGATCTGTCATTGAGTGGTAGTCCGATTAAGCGAATTCGCACCGCCGTACGCAATAAGAAAGATTTGCGTATAGTGTTAGATATCACTCGTGCAGTGGCACCTAAAAGTTTTTCTTTAAAGCCTAATCAGCAATATGGCAATCGTTTGGTGATTGACCTTCATGAGAAAAAAACTCAGTCAAAGAAGCCTAAAGTCATAAAGTCAGT
>ENA-OSET01004543-OSET01004543.1-sediment-metagenome-genome-assembly--contig:-NODE-4543-length-12216-cov-3.525002_pt1 | contig 12216 bp, 11 predicted proteins | sample MGYA00237882_ERZ534229 | MGnify/ENA primary metagenome ERZ534229 (study PRJEB26408, sample SAMN06266212) | sediment metagenome | isolation source: Hudson Canyon methane seep mesocosm | place...
GGCCCACCGTCTTTAATTTGATGTCTGAATAAAGGAACAACAGAGCCAGAGGAACCTAATACGTTACCGAAACGCACCATACAAAACCGGGTATTTTCCTGACGCTGAGATAAACCCTGAAGTACTAGCTCAGAAAGGCGTTTTGTTGCCCCCATTACATTCGTTGGCCTTACCGCCTTATCTGTTGAAATTAAGACAAAGGTTTCAACACCTGCTTTAATTGCTGCCTCTGCACAATACCAAGTGCCGAAAACATTATTCCTGACGCCTTCGATGACATTTTGCTCCACAAGAGGCACATGCTTATAAGCTGCTGCATGATAAACAGTATCGACAGAAAAACTCTTCATCACTACCTCCATGCGGAATTCCTTTTGAACCGAACCCATAACAGCATGAAGCTCTGTTTGTAGCCCCTTCTTGGTAATGACGCGCCTTATTTCTTGCTCTATCTGGTAAAGTGCGAATTCTGACAATTCAAAAAGCACCAATTTTTTTGGGTTCAACTTAATAATTTGTCGACAGAGCTCAGAACCTATTGAACCACCCGCGCCGGTAACCATAACCGATTTACCAGCAATACATACAGACAATAGATTGGTATCTGCAGCAACTTCATCGCGCCCCAACAAATCTTCTATTTCGACATCTCTGATTTCCTCAATACGCGCCTTGCCACTGACTACATCGTTGATTTGAGGTATCGTTTGTACATTAACTGGATATTGTTCTAACTGTTTTATAATCAAACTGCGCTTTGATCGTGGCGCGTGACCCAGTGCCAAAAGAATTGTTTTTGCACCATATTTCCCCAAAACATCCGAAAGTGCATCAGGTGAATAAACACGAATTCCATTTAGAATGCTGCCTTGCTTACTAATATTATTATCAACGAAAGCAATCGGCTGTAATTGCTTTCCATGAAATAATATTGAACTTAACTGTAAACCAGACTTACCGGCGCCATAGATAACCACCTTATCTTTGGCTTTCATGATATCTCGATGAACAATTGACCTCACCACCATTCGAGACCCACCAATAAAAACGAGTGCCAAGCACCAATAAATAATGGGAACAGATCTTGGCAAGGGAACTTCGAGAATATAACTCACTGTCGCTAAAACTAAAGTTGAAATCGAGACGCCGGAGATGATAGCCACCATGGCATGATTACTCATATAACGAATAACCGCCCGATACAAACCCAGTCGTGCGAAGACAAAAATACTTGTGAGAACAGTAATCATGGAAACAAGAACGATTGATTGTTCGAAATTAGTATAAAAAATATCAAAACGGAGGCTCAGAGCAAGCCAGAGAGAAAAGGGTAAAAAGATGGCATCGGTTAAAATTGAAACAATTCGTTTTTGGTAACGAGGTAAATACAACAATCTATTTAGCACGTCCGATTTATCCTTATCGTTATTGGGCGTTGAAAGGCGCTAGCTGCAGGAAGCAATGGTCACATTCTAACCAAAAAAATCTTTTTTACCAGATATTTACACTTTAATTTGGAGCGAAAAGCCTTTGTTATTCTGGTGATGCATTTCATTTCTCTATTAAATTCTAGCAAAGCAATAAAATCTTGCGAATTAATTCCTAACAATTTTAAATCCGCCCAGAACTGAGCTGTTCACTTTTAATACAAATTAGGTTTAAATACGGAATACATACTTATTCAAAGTATGTATGAAAACTTAACAATGCATGGAGCATATTATGAAAGTGATTTCAAAAACCTTATCTTATTTTCTGGTGATTTTCTTAAGCAGCATATCATTAAGCTGTTTATCCGAAACTAATACAGCAAGTCCCCCGCCCTCTTCCACAAAAATTCAGAAAGTAAATATTAATAGCGCTAACGCTGAACTTCTCTCTACGATATTAAAAGGGATTGGATTAAAAAAAGCAGAAGCGATTGTATCGTATAGGGAAACTTACGGCGCGTTTGTCAATATTGATGAGTTAAAGGCAGTGAAAGGGGTTGGTTTGGCCACTATTGAAAAGAATGCACATTTGATATTGTTGAACTAGAGCGCTTTATTACAAACCAATAGGTGGGGCTTGCGCCTCACCTTATCTTATAAGAACTTTAATATGCCAACAACTATCTCTTCTGGCATAAAAAAAGCCAGCATAAGCTGGCTTTAGATCAAACTAACTTATCAATATTATCCGCGACAAGCTGGTGGTAACAAGTCTTTATCTGCAGCTGCAGCAGTACTAGTACAAGCCCAAGATACTGTGCCACCCGCAAATGTCGGTGTGTACACGAGGTTTGTTGCACTTAGGTTGTCAAGTCTTGGATCGGTCGCCAAAACCATTGTAATAATACCAGTATCATTAGCAACAGTAACGCCCGCTCCAGCAGTCGCCAAAATAAAGTCATTATTAGTCGCTACAGCATCCATATCCACTGTATAGAGAACTGTATAGGTTTGTGCATGAGCGGCCGATGTTGAGTCTGCAGTCGCAGCCTCCATCATATCAGCCGCCATTTGTGATCGGATACCATCGGGGGCCACAAGTACTGTTGCAACTCGAGATTTCACCATATAAGAATTATAAGCTGGCAAGGCGACGGCTGCCAGAATACCGATGATTGCGACAACGATCATTAATTCAATCAGTGTAAAACCCTTTTGTGCTGATGTTTTCATTGCTGTAAAATTTTTCATATTCGCTTTCATAATGACTCTCCGAAATATTTAATTAAAGTATGACTCTTGCATGCCTTAAGTAGCGTGCCTTGGTATTAACAGTAGCAGAGCACGTGCCAAGTACAATTTTTAATTTTTAATACAATAATATCAAGCACTTAAGACAAAGAATGCCAACTTGGACTAAATCAATCATTTACAGTGTTAGCAACTTATCTAGTTACAAGGTGACAAATTTTGTCAGTTTCATACAAGTTCAGACATTGACTTTAAAAATAAGCAAGATGCTCTACACTTACTATATATGTAGATAAACACACCAAGCGTAGTAAACTCAATTCAATCCAATTTAGTAAAGACTCTTCATGGCTCCAATAGATAACACCCCACTTACTGGCTTGGCGCGAAAATTCGTTTTTGATCAAATCATTGATGAAGACAGTGCGAAACAGGCACAAGCGCACGCTAAAGAAAATAATATCTCCTTAATCAATCATTTGGTCTCAACCAATAGCGCCAAAGCACAGGATCTAGCATTTTCTGCTGGGCAAGAATTTGGTATGCCGGTATTGGATTTAAGCGCATTCTTAACTGACGCTTTACCAGAAAAGCTGGTTGATGAGAAATTGGTTCGAAAGCATCAAGCTTTACCTTTATATGTCAGAGGCAACCGGCTATTTATTGCTATCTCCGATCCAACCAACATATCCGCTACCGATGAAATTAAGTTTCACACCGGCTTAAGTGTTGACGCGATATTAGTTGAAGACGACAAACTCAGGGCTGCAATAGATAAATATTTAGAATCACAAGACACCACCATGGGTGATTTGGATGATTCTGACCTGGATGACCTGGACGTAGACCACCAGGATGACAAACAAGATGACGTATCTGCCAGTGATGCAGACGACGCACCAATTGTTAAATACGTGAATAAAATGTTGTTAGATGCTATAAAAGGCGGTGCGTCGGATTTACATTTCGAACCCTATGAAAAAACCTACCGGGTGAGATATCGTACCGACGGCATCCTACATGAAGTATCCAAGCCCTCTATCAAATTAGCACCAAAGATTTCAGCACGCTTAAAGGTAATGTCACAACTAGATATCTCCGAGCGAAGAATCCCACAAGATGGCCGTATCAAGTTAAAGCTGTCTAAATCCAAATCTATCGATTTTCGCGTCAATACTCTGCCCACACTATGGGGCGAAAAAATAGTACTACGAATACTCGATGCAAACAGTGCAAAAATGGGTATCGATGCCCTAGGTTACGAACCCGAACAAAAAGAGCTTTACCTAAACGCCCTGCACCAACCTCAAGGCATGATATTAGTCACCGGACCAACAGGCTCAGGCAAAACCGTTTCACTCTATACTGGATTGAATATCCTCAATACGCCTGAGACCAATATATCTACCGCAGAAGACCCAGTAGAAATCAATCTTGAAGGTATTAATCAGGTCAACGTTAATACTAAAGTAGGCCTCGGTTTTCCGGAAGCATTACGTTCATTTTTACGACAAGATCCTGACGTTATCATGGTCGGTGAAATTAGAGACTTGGAAACCGCCTCAATTGCGATTAAAGCCGCTCAAACTGGCCACATGGTGATGTCAACTTTGCATACCAATAGTGCCCCGGAAACCTTAACGCGTATGATCAACATGGGCGTCCCTGCCTTTAATATTGCCACCTCAGTCAGTTTAATCATTGCGCAACGGCTCGCACGCAGGCTTTGCAGCAACTGCAAAGAACCTGCTGATATTCCAAATGAAACGCTTGAAAAGGAAGGCTTCACAAAACAACAAATTGAAACAGGGTTTACGGTGTATAAACCTAAAGGCTGTGATAAATGTAGCAAGGGTTATAAAGGCCGCGTGGGTATTTATGAAGTAGTAAGTGTTACCCCGTCACTGGCACAAATGATTATGGCAGAAGCCACATCCATTGAAATCGCTGCCCAAGCAGACAAAGAAGGTTTTAACAATTTAAGAAAATCAGCGCTCGTAAAAGCGATCGAAGGCGTCACCAGCCTTGAAGAAGTTGAACGAGTCACCAAGGATTAAATTATGGCCACAAAAGCAAAAAAAGCATCTCTTTTCAACTGGGAAGGGACAGATCGAAAAGGCAATAAAACCACTGGCGTAATTAATGGTACTAACATTGCGCTAGTGAAAGCACAGCTCCGAAAGCAAGGCATTACACCGTCCAAAGTTAAAAAAGAAGCGATGTCTTTAGGCGGAAAAAAAACCCAAAAGATCACCCCTTTCGACATCGCTATTTTTACGCGACAACTGGCCACCATGATGAAAGCCGGCGTTCCTTTAATACAATCCTTTGAAATCGTTGCCGACGGTTTAGAAAACCCTTCATTACGCGATTTAGTGTTAGATATTAAAGCTGAAGTCGCTGCTGGTAACAGTTTTGCAGACTCCTTAACCAAACATCCTAAGCATTTTGATGATTTGTTTTGTAACTTGGTCAGTTCTGGTGAAAAATCTGGCGCGCTCGAAACAATGCTAGACAAAGTCGCCACTTACCTAGAAAAAACCGAAACCTTAAAAAAGAAGGTTAAAAAAGCGCTAACCTACCCTATTTCTGTCGTTTGTGTCGCCTTCGTCGTTACCGTCATACTGCTGGTGAAAGTCGTACCGACCTTCGAGAGCATGTTTTCCAGCATGGGTTCTGAACTTCCCGCCTTCACACAACTTGTTGTTGCTTTATCTGAATGGATGCAAGAGTATTGGTTAATCGTTATTCTCACTGTTGCTGCTATTGTTTTTGCTTATAAAAAAGCCATGGAAAAGTCCGAAGCTTTCAGAAATAAAGTCGATCATGTTTCCCTCAAACTACCCGTTGTTGGCGCCATTATCAGCAAATCATCAATTGCACGCTTTGCACGAGTATTATCGACCACCTTTGCAGCCGGCGTACCACTTGTTGATGCATTAGACTCAGTAGCTGGCGCGACAGGTAATGTATTATATAAAAATGCGGTCTATAAAGTTCGAGACGACGTAGCCTCAGGCACACAGCTTCAATATTCAATGAAGAGCACTGGCGTCTTTCCTTCCATGGCAGTACAAATGGTCGCTATAGGTGAAGAGTCCGGCGCATTGGATTCAATGCTCGATAAAGTTGCCGAACACTTTGAGGATGAAGTAGATGATCTGGTTGATAATATGGCGAGCTTAATGGAGCCAATGATCATGTCAATACTGGGCGTATTAATTGGCGGGCTTATTATTGCCATGTACCTTCCTATCTTCCAGATGGGCAATGCTATGTAATTAGCTAGCACTATGAGAAACTTCCTTAAATTACCCGTTCACCGGATTTTGTTATATGCTCGACCTGTTAGATCAATTAAATTCTACTCCTGGATTTTTGTACACTTCGACATTTATTTTAGGATTATTGATCGGTAGTTTTTTAAATGTCGTTATTTTTCGTTTACCAAAAATGATGGAGCAAGACTGGAAAGGCCAATGCGAAGTTTTACTCGAGCTGCCTACAGATAAGGATAAAGAAGAGGAAATTATTACTCTTTCGTCACCAAACTCTACATGCCCAAAATGTCAGCACGCAATCAAACCCTGGGAAAATATCCCAGTCATTAGCTATCTATTCCTACGCGGAAAATGTAGCCAGTGCAAAAACAAAATATCGCTACGATATCCCAGTGTCGAGCTTGCCACCGCACTGCTATCTTTATTTACGATAATGCATTTTGGTGCTAGTTATGCCGGTTTAACAGCACTTGGATTAACATGGGTATTAATAGCCCTTACAATGATCGATGCGGATACACAATTTCTCCCTGACAGTTTAACCTTACCACTCTTGTGGGCCGGCTTGATCATCAACAACTTTGATGTGTTCACCAATCTTGAATCTGCTCTTTGGGGTGCTGTATTTGGCTATCTTAGTTTGTGGTTTGTCTATCAAGCCTTTAAATTATTCACCGGCAAAGAAGGCATGGGCTATGGTGATTTCAAGCTTCTAGGGGCTCTAGGGGCCTGGTTAGGATGGCAGTCACTTCCTATCATTATTTTATTATCATCTGTAGTAGGTGCCGTTATTGGTATCTCAATGATATTGCTCTTAGGCAAAGATAAAAATATTCCCATACCTTTTGGCCCCTATCTCGCCATCGCGGGATGGATCACCCTGATTTGGGGTGATCAATTAAAAATCCTTTGGCTAGGTTCCATTTAATCGGATTTTGATCATGCTTAAAATAGGTTTAACAGGTGGCATTGGTAGCGGCAAATCTGCAGCAACAAAAATATTTGAAGATCAAGGCGTCCATATTGTAGATGCAGATATCGTTGCTCGTGAAGTGGTTACACCAGGTAGCCCTGCTTTAAATAAAATAGCAGATTATTTTGGTGATGATATTCTTGATGCTGATAAAGCTTTAAATAGATCAAAATTGCGGGAACTGATTTTTAACCAAAAAGAAGCCAAGTTATGGCTAGAACAACTTTTACACCCAATCATTCGTGATGAAATCATAAATCAACTCAGTGCTGCCACATCACCTTACTCACTATTAGTTTCACCTCTCCTGCTAGAAACCAATCAACATGAAATGGTTGATCGTATTTTATTAATCGATGTACCAAAACAACTACAAATAGAAAGAGCATCTTCACGAGATGGTGTTCAAAAAGAACAAATAAAGAAAATAATTGCCAGTCAGATGTCTAGGGAATGTAAACTTGAGAACTCCGATGATATCATTTGTAATGATTCAAGCTTTTCTGAACTTGAAAAGCAGGTTTTGCAACAACACCTAAACTATTTGGAGTTAGCAAGTGACTAAAGAACGATCCGAACCATTAGCGGTGAACTGCCCTAGCTGTAATACAAAAGTATTGTGGGTTGACGCATCAACACATAGACCCTTTTGCTCAGATCGCTGCCAAAAAATCGATCTAGGCGCTTGGGCTGATGGCTCATACGCTATTCCGACAGAACCAGATGAACAATGGAGCGCGTCAAGCTCTGAAAATCAAGAACCAAATACCTCTGATTTTTTACAATGAAAGACTGTATATTTTGCGCAATAGTCAAGCAGGAAGAGGCTGCTAGTATTGTTTATGAAGATGCTGAATTTATAGCATTTATGGATACCTACCCGCTTACCGAAGGCCATTGTCTAGTTATTCCCAAAAAGCACCACACCAGATTAGATGACGTCACGGCAAAACAACGCGCCAAGCTATTTGGAATAGGTCATAAAATCATTAAAGCTCAAAAAAAAACCGGACTAGGCATTCAAGGTACCAACTTATTAGTTAATGATGGCAAAGCAGCCAATCAAACCGTACCTCACTTACACCTTCACCTCATACCTAGAGCTTCGGGCGACCTGATAAAATCTATACCTAAGGTGTTATTACACTTAATAGGGCTTTTTGGTATTAAATCGGCCAGAGCTACATTAGATAGGCAGGCTAAAGCAATTTCGCAATACTTGTAATTAAATCTGAGTCGAAACTGAACCTAGAAAATGCCCAATTTATCTTACCAAATAAACCCAATTGGGATACTGCGCTCCCCTTTTAAAGAGAAGTTCGGAATTCCAAGGCAGCCAGGGTTAATTAATTCAGTATCAGCGTATGTTGATTTAATCACACCCTACAATATCCCTGATTCAGTAAGAGGCCTAGATAGATTTTCACACATATGGCTTAGTTTTAAGTTTCACAAAAATAATGCCGACTGGAAGCCTCTAGTTAGACCTCCAAGATTAGGTGGGAATAAAAAGGTTGGCGTTTTTGCTAGCCGTTCTTCCTTTAGACCAAACAGTTTAGGTCTTTCAGTAGTTGAGTTAAGAGCTATCACGAATAATAATAAGCAAGTAAGCCTCGAAATAGCTTGTCCTGATATGATAAACGGGACACCAATCTATGATATAAAACCGTATATAGCCTATGCTGATTCAATTCCTGATGCTGCTTCAGGTTTCGCCTCTACCCCTCCTCTTAAAAAGTTTCAGGTCAATTTCAACCATAGAAGCCTGCATAAACTTACTCTTTTAGATATAGAATTTGGAGTAGCACTTAAAAGCCTAATTATTGAAAGCCTAGAGTATGACCCTCGCCCAGCTTACAAAAAAGCAGGTGATAGCAAACAATACGGCATTACATTGTATGATTTTAATATTGTGTGGGTTGTTTCGGGGTGCCTTATTGAAGTTATCGACATTGAAAAAATGAATTAGCTAACGCTATATTATATCTGGAAAATCAGAAGCGAATTTCCCAATCCATTCTTGCGCTGCATGCTCTCCATCTAAGGTTCGTCCCTCTACTTCTTGGACCCATAATCTATAATGTTCAATATGACAAATTTGCTCTACCATGCGCGCAGTAAAAGCGTCTTGCTCAGAGATAAACTCAATACCCGCTTCATATCTATCGGGTCTCGCGAGACACCAAGCGACTTTAGCCTCGGCTTCAAAAGGAGGTTCAACGATAGGAATACGTACTCTTACGACAGCCCCAACGGATAGGCGCTCAGTAGAACTAAAACTTAAGCCTCCCATGCTAATATCCTGCACAGTAGTCTTAACAGTAGGGGTATCCGATATGGGTACAAATTCAATAGGCACATCGGCAGGATGGCGAATATAAGCTCTCATATAATTAAGCTTAACCTATGTAACTAAGTTGTATGTTCATTCTTCTACCTTCATATTAGTTGATGTAACGCTCCAAAACCATTTCCAATTGCGCCAATTTGAAAGGTTTAGCCATAAACTCATCCATACCCACCTTAAAACACCTGTCAGCTTCACCATCAATTGTTTGAGTTGTCAGAGCTACAATAGGTGTCCGTTGTTTATTTTCGGTTGATGCTTCAATTTTTCTTAATATCTGAGTTGTCTCGTATCCATCCATATCAGGCATTAAACAATCCATCAAGATAAGTTGATAGTTATTCTGCTTAAATAATTCAACAGCTTCAAAACCGTTAGAGGCCAGATCAACATGACAGGCATTATTTTCTAACATTTTTGTGACTAACTGTTGATTGACAATATTATGCTCAACGACAAGCACTGAAGAACTTCCAAAATGCGAAAGTAACAGATCATTACTTTCACCCTGTTCCGCATCACTCACGGTATACCTTGTCACTAATCGTTTTTCTGCTCCCTGCCGGTTCCTCTCAAAATATACCTGACACATTACAGCCCTTAAAAAAGGGTCTCTCAACTGCTTACTAATAAATCCGTTAGCACCTGAAAAAAAGAAAGCTTCTGCGTCACCTAACTGAGGATTAGAGCACAGTATCACAATTTGAATATTTACAGGGTAAATTTGGCGTATGCGCTGACAAATTTCTAGGCCAGATAGGTCTAGCAATAAATCATCACAGAGAACCATATTAAAGGCACCGTCTTTTGTTTCATCCCCCTGTTTAAGGATCTTTAAAGCCTCACCTGCGGTGGAAACCGCTTCAAAGATAATCCCCCACTCCTGCAATAACTCTAAGGTGATCTTTCGACTAAGTTCATAAGAGTCCACTACCAAAACCCTCAACGATTTCGATTGAGTAAAGTCTATAGGGTCTGGTGAAGTACTTTCTTTGATAATGGGCAAGCTAAGCTCAAACCAAAATGTAGACCCCATTTCAGCTCTAGATTCATTTAATAATACACTGCCCATTAACCCCACTAGCTGATAACAAACATCTAAACCTAAACTACGCTTCTCTCTTAACTCTGCCGAAAATCCTTTTTCTACCTCATTTCGGCCTTGCTTTCCCCTCTGCGTGGGAATGGTTCCACTATCTTCGATGGCTATCCTTATATATGCCCTCTTTTTTTCTTGGCTGGAATACTCAATATTAATAAGAACATACCCCTCTTGGGTATGCTGAATAGCATTGGCAACCAAGTTCATCAACACCTGCCTAATTCTAACAGGGTCCCCTCGTAGAGTTTGAGGGATATCAGGGCTAATCCGACTTTCAAATGCAAGACCTTTAGAAACTGCTCGATTTTTTAGCAGTACGGCAACACCCGAAACAACACTTCTCAAGCTAAAGGGGATATTCGAGACGTTCAAATCACCTGACTCGATTCTGGACAAATCTAAAACATCGTTAACGACATATAGTAGTGACTCAAGAGAGGCTTGAATTGTTTGCGCATACTCTCGTTGCTCATCTTCTAATTTTGTTTCCAACAATAGGGTAGTAAATCCGAGCAAACCATTCATTGGAGTTCTTAACTCGTGACTCATTTTGGAAAGGAATTGGCTCTTAACTTCACTTGCCTTGACTGCTACATCTCTTTCTTTTTGACACAAAATAATTTTAGACTCAGAATTTTTATACTTTTCTTCTAGTTGATACCTTAAGTCTAAAAAAGAGAGTAATAAACGTGAAACCTCGGTATTCTCATTCTCCACCAAAGAAATCGCTGAATCTACAAAATCGTTGGTGTCAAAATGTTCCATCAGCATTTGAACCCGCCTAATAACAATAATATAAGCAAGAGTAGCAAAACATAAGGTCGTGGCTGCAATAACTATCAGGACTGAAATTAACCGTGTCAAGGTTGTCCAACTGACTTCATTATACAAACCAGCTAAGCTCTGAGTCACTCTTAACTCACCTAGCCAATATGCTTGGGCCCCCCCTCGTTTCCAGTAACTTATTGGATACACCTGTTTTAAGTCTGGGCCTTGTATTAAGGTTTTACCAACATGAATTCTGCGGTCATCATCAAAAACTAAAGCTAGAAATAAAGGTGATAAGTTACTTTCCGTCGTTGGTTGACATTTTTGTTGCATAGCAGAGAGGGTTTTCTCAATTAGTTGCGACTCATTTTTCCAAACTGCTGCACTTAAAGGTTCAAGATTTAGCTCAACTATTTCTTCCAAACAAATACTTATCTGATTTCTTCGCGTTTGATACTCAAGAATAGCGGATGAAAAAATAATTAAAGCAGCTAAACATGAACCCAAACCAAAACTATATAAACATATACGCTTCAGCAAGGGACTATTGTTAAATTGCTTGACCATCAGAAGGAGGTTCAAAAATTCATTCTCTTTATTTTCATTTCCTATTATAGAGTCTGGCAACATTATCAAAAATTAACACTAGCGAATAGCGCTTGATTTAATTATTAATATTTTTCATTAATGATAGGTAATTCGCAGCGCTATCAAGAGAGTGTTAGCCTTATTTTTTATTTACAGGGTCATATACTCGATGCTAGCGGCTAAACAGATTCAACACAGTAGGATACAGCTAAATTCACATCCGCATACTTTAACGGCTAAGTATATTGAGATTTTTTACTGTTACGCCCTAGTTATTGTAACAAGTGTTTTTACATTAAACACAACTAATGCGGCTGAAATTTACACAACCGAAACACTCCCCATTGAACACAGGAGCCCTTTACTTAATATTTTCGCATTTTCAAGACCTGACTTTATTTTAAGTAGCAATAAAGGCAGTTTTCACTGGCTCTCCAGAACAGAAATAGTTAATTACATTAGCGCTACCAATAAAA
>ENA-OSET01004545-OSET01004545.1-sediment-metagenome-genome-assembly--contig:-NODE-4545-length-12214-cov-33.801269_pt1 | contig 12214 bp, 5 predicted proteins | sample MGYA00237882_ERZ534229 | MGnify/ENA primary metagenome ERZ534229 (study PRJEB26408, sample SAMN06266212) | sediment metagenome | isolation source: Hudson Canyon methane seep mesocosm | place...
CCTACGTTGACGTGCGGTTTATTTCGTTCAAATTTTTCTTTAGCCACGAATGGACTCCTTCTTTTGTATCAATGTTTAAAATTTATTTACAATCACATCAGTTACTGCTTTTGAAGCTTCTGAGTAGCTCAGAAACTCCATTGTGTACGTTGCGCGCCCCTGCGTTGCAGACCTTAAGGAGGTAGCATAACCAAACATTTCAGACAGTGGCACCTCAGCATTAACGACTCGCCCAGCAGCACAGTCATCCATACCCTGAATAATACCTCTTCGACGATTCAAATCACCTACCACATCACCCATATTAGCGTCAGGCGTCACTACCTCGACCTTCATGACCGGCTCAAGCAACACAGCGCCACCTTCAAGAGATAATTTTTTAGCCGCCATACTTGCCGCTATCTTAAAAGCCATTTCATTTGAATCCACATCATGAAAAGAGCCATCATACAATGTCGCCTTTAGACCTAGCAGTGGATAGCCTGCCAAAACCCCATTCTGCATCTGCTCCTCAATACCCTTTGAAACCGCAGGAATATACTCTTTTGGCACTGCACCACCAACAATCTCATTGATGAAGATAAATCCTTCTTCACCCTTAGGCAAGGGCTCGAACTTAACACAAACATGCCCATATTGACCCCGCCCACCAGATTGGCGAATAAACTTTGACTCTATCTCACAGGTATTTTTAATGGCTTCGCGATACGCTACTTGAGGCTTACCTATATTGGCCTCAACAGCAAATTCTCGCCTCATCCGATCAACGATGATATCTAGATGCAATTCACCCATACCTGAGATAATCGTCTGACCGGTTTCCTCATCCGTCTTAACCCTAAATGATGGATCCTCTTGAGCTAATTTACCCAAGGCAATACCCATCTTTTCTTGATCAGGCTGCGTTCTTGGCTCAACAGCAACCGAAATAACCGGCTCAGGAAATTCCATACGCTCTAAAGTGATTTTGCTGTCCAAGGCGCAAAGTGTTTCACCGGTAGTCACGTCCTTTAAACCTATACCTGCCGCAATATCACCCGCAAAAACCTCTTTAATTTCTTCACGATTGTTCGCATGCAATTGCACCATCCGACCAATACGTTCTTTTTTACCTTTTACCGGGTTATATATTGTATCGCCGGTTTTAAGCGTTCCGGAATAAACCCGGAAAAACGTTAAGGTACCGACAAAAGGATCTGTTGCTATCTTGAAGGCCAGGGCTGCAAAAGGCTCTTTATCATCAGCCTTTCTAACATCTTCAGTCTCGTCCTCTAACACGCCTTCAATAGCTTTAACTTCGGTTGGCGAAGGTAAATAATCAATCACTGCATCCAGCATTGCCTGAACACCTTTATTTTTAAAGGCCGAGCCACCAATGACTGGAATAATTTCATTTGCAAGAGTACGAGCCCGAATACCCGCTTTAATCTCTTCTTCACTCAGCTCTTCGCCTTCGAGATATTTTTCCATTATCTCGTCATTTGCCTCAGCAGCTGCATCAACCACCGACTCTCGCATCTCAACACATAGCTCAAGCATACTCTCAGGAATTTCAGCATACTCAAAGGTCATACCCTGATCAGACTCATTCCATAGAATGGCTTTCATCTTAATAAGATCAACAACACCCTTAAAGTTTTCTTCAGCACCAATAGTCATCTGTAAGGGAACAGCCGTAGCACCTAAGCGCTCACCTAACTGATCAACAACCATTTGGAAATCAGCACCCGTCCGATCCATTTTATTTACAAAAACTAGTCGCGGTACTTCATATTTATTCGCTTGGCGCCACACAGTCTCGGTCTGAGGCTGCACACCCGATGAACCACACAAAACAACCACAGCGCCATCTAATACACGCAATGAGCGCTCAACCTCAATAGTAAAGTCTACATGCCCAGGTGTATCAATGATATTTACTCTATGCTGATCATACTGCTGCTGCATACCCGACCAAAAACAGGTCGTTGCTGCCGAAGTAATGGTAATACCTCTTTCTTGTTCCTGCTCCATCCAATCCATTGTTGCGGCGCCATCATGCACCTCACCAATTTTATGCGACATTCCAGTATAGAATAAAACCCTTTCTGTTGTTGTCGTTTTACCGGCATCAACATGAGCGCATATACCTATATTTCTATACTTAGACAATGGAGTCTTACGAGCCAATTTTGTTTCCCCTTAAACCTAAAAAGGCCCGTAACAATACGGGCCATAGCATATAAATCTATTTTAGAAGCGGTAGTGAGAGAACGCTTTGTTCGCCTCTGCCATCTTATGGACATCTTCTCGCTTCTTGACTGCTGCGCCTTTACCTTCTGCAGCATCAATAATTTCGCCAGCTAATCGAAGCGCCATCGACTTTTCGCCTCGCTTACGTGAATACTCAACCAACCAACGCATTGCTAATGCAACTTGTCGTGCTGGACGAACTTCAACTGGAACCTGATAAGTAGCACCACCAACCCGACGTGACTTAACTTCAACCATTGGTTGAATAGCCTCTAATGCTTTTTCAAACATTTCCAAGGGGTCATCGTGACCTTTTTGTACGACAGTTTCTAATGCGCCGTAGACTATTTTCTCGGCAACTGCCTTTTTCCCATGAACCATAACCATGTTCATAAATTTCGCAAGCACCTGGTTCCCGAATTTAGGATCAGGAAGGATTTCGCGTTTGGCGACAACTCTTCTTCTTGGCATGATAAGCCCTCAATATATAGCAAAGGTTCTTCAGGTTCGTCTAAATAAGAATCAAAAACGATTCAATCTAGCCTTACTCTTATCCTTCAACTCAATTTAAATTACTACTTAATTTCTATTGTCAAATCTGTCAGAACCTATCCCTTAGGACGTTTGGCTCCGTACTTCGATCGACCTTGTCTTCTGTCAGAAACACCTGAAGTATCCAAGCTACCACGTACTGTGTGATAACGTACACCCGGTAAATCTTTAACACGACCACCACGAATTAGAACAACACTGTGCTCTTGCAGGTTATGGCCTTCCCCGCCTATGTACGATGTAACCTCGAAACCGTTCGTTAAACGGACACGACAAACCTTACGCAAAGCCGAGTTCGGCTTCTTAGGGGTTGTTGTGTATACACGTGTACAAACTCCACGTCGTTGAGGACAAGCCTGCAACGCGGGTACATCACTTTTCGCGACTACACGTTTACGAGGCTTACGTACCAACTGATTAATCGTTGCCATGTAAGCAAACTCCACTAATTAACATATAAATTTACAAAATAAAGCGCCCAAAAAATGGGCACATTAAAGTTGAGGGGCGCAGTCTAATCACGCCCTTCGTCACTGTCAAGCTTACTGTTGTTTTTTTGTACATCAGTAGCCAACAGCTTAAAGTATTTTACCTGTCAACCGAACAGCTGACAGGTAAAATAAGTTTCTTCAACTAGCCTTTGTTAAGTTCAGCACTTAGGGCTGCAACTACATCTTGCGCGCTCACGCCCAGACCATCATCAACAACTTTAGTAGATTTCAATAATTTCTTACGCTTACGCTCACTATGATACGCTAAACCTGTACCAGCAGGTATTAAGCGACCAACGACAACATTCTCTTTCAGTCCACGTAAATAGTCACGCTTACCGGTTACAGCACCTTCAGTTAATACTCGAGTGGTTTCCTGGAATGATGCAGCCGATATAAACGACTCTGTTGCTAATGATGCTTTAGTAATACCAAGCAATTGGCGAGCGCCTCGTGCTGGCATTCTATCTGCTGCGTCAGCTTTTTCGTTTGCTTCAAGGAACCTAACGAACTCTACCTGATCACCTTTAATGAGCTCAGTATCACCAGATTGACTTATTTCTACTTTCCTAAGCATCTGTCGAACAATAACTTCGATGTGTTTATCATTTATAACAACACCCTGCAATCGATAAACGTCTTGCACTTCATTAGTTATATACTTAGACAATGCTACCACGCCCAGCAAGCGTAATATGTCGTGCGGATTTGATGGGCCATCTGAGATAACTTCACCTTTTTCTACACTTTCACCATCAAATACATTGAGCTGACGATATTTATGGATTAAGGCTTCGTATGGTTCAGAGCCATCCTGAGGTGTAATTATTAAACGGTTTTTACCTTTAGTCTCTTTACCAAAACTCACAACACCACTTATTTCAGCTAATATTGACGATTCTTTTGGCTTACGAGCTTCAAATAGATCTGCAACTCTAGGTAGACCACCTGTAATATCTCGTGTTTTCGATGACTCTTGCGGAATACGAGCCAATACATCACCCACTTCAAGATGATCACCATCACGCATATTCAATAATGCGTTTGCTGGCAAAAACACTTGTATCGGAGTGTCTGTACCTGGCAATGTCCTTGGGCCACCCTTCTCGTCTAACAACTGAACCATAGGCCTTAGATCTTTACCTGAAAGAGGACGATCTTTAGGGTCAAGGATCTGTATGCTCGACAACCCAGTTAAGTCATCAGTCTGAGTCGTAACTGTAATGCCTTCTTCCATACCTACAAACTGAGCTTTACCACCCTGCTCTGTGATGATTGGGTGAGTGTGAGGATCCCATTTAGCAACGACTTCACCGGCATCCACCTTGTCATTATTCTTAACAGAAAGAACCGCACCGTACGGAAGCTTATACCACTCCCGCTCACGCCCATGGTCATCAGCAATCGCCAAGGCAGAAGAACGAGAAGTAACAACCAAGCAACCATCTTTACGCTCAATAGACTTCATGTTATGCAAACGAACTTTTCCGCCATGCTTAATCTGAATACTATCTGCCGCAGAAGACCTTGATGCAGCACCACCAATGTGGAAGGTACGCATGGTTAACTGTGTTCCTGGTTCACCAATTGATTGGGCTGCAATAACCCCAACAGCTTCGCCTTTATTAACAATATGTCCACGAGCAAGATCACGACCATAACACTGAGCACAAATACCATGACGCGTATCACAGCTTATTGCTGATCTTACCCAAACTTCATCAACACCAGCCTCTTCTAATTCTAAGACTTTCACTTCGTCTAAAAACGTTCCAATCGGTAGAACTGCGTTTTCAAGGTCGCCTGGGGCAAAAATATCTTTCGCTGCAACTCGACCAAGTACACGATCACCTAGTGGTACAACAACATCCCCACCTTCGATCATCGGCGTCATTAACAAACCGTCTTTTGTACCACAGTCGTCCATTGTAACAACTAGATCCTGTGCAACATCGACCAAACGACGCGTTAAGTAACCAGAGTTTGCTGTTTTCAACGCGGTATCCGCTAAACCTTTTCGCGCACCGTGAGTAGAGATAAAGTACTGAAGAACGTTCAAACCTTCACGGAAGTTTGCTGTAATCGGTGTTTCGATGATTGAACCATCCGGCTTAGCCATCAAACCACGCATACCAGCTAACTGACGAATCTGTGCAGCAGAACCTCGAGCACCGGAATCAGCCATCATGAAAACTGAGTTAAATGAGTCTTGCTGAACTTCATTCCCCTCACGGTCTGTGACGGCATCTTTACCTAGCGTATCCATCATAGCTTTTGCTACTTTGTCATTCGCTCGAGACCAGATATCAATTACTTTATTGTATTTTTCACCTTGAGTCAGAAGACCTGAAGCAAACTGATCTTCAATCTCTTTCACCTCAGCAGTCGACGAATTAATAATGGTGTATTTTTCATCAGGAATAACAAAATCGTTAATACCGATTGATGCTCCCGCATAGGTTGCTTGCCTAAACCCTAGATACATCAACTGATCAGCAAAAATAACTGTATCTTTCAATCCGCAGATTCTATAAGCGGTATTGATAAGTTTTGATATTGCTTTTTTTACCATCGGCGTATTAACTAAATCAAACGACAACCCTTCAGGCAAGATATCGAATAACATCGCTCTGCCAACAGTAGTATCTTTTACTGATGTTGTAGAAGTACGACTACCATCTTTTTCAAATACAACTTCTGTTAGTCTGACTTTAATGCACGCTTGCAAGTGAACTTTTTTAGCTCCCCAAGCACGCTGCACCTCATTAATGTCAGAGAAAACCATGCCTTCACCCTGCGCATTAATACGAGAACGAGTCATGTAATACAAACCAAGTACAACATCCTGGGACGGTACAATAATTGGCTCACCATTAGCAGGCGATAGAATATTGTTAGTCGACATCATTAATGCACGCGCTTCGAGTTGTGCCTCAAGTGTTAATGGCACATGCACCGCCATTTGGTCACCATCGAAGTCAGCGTTGTATGCCGCACAAACCAAAGGATGCAACTGAATTGCTTTACCTTCAATAAGTACAGGCTCAAATGCTTGAATACCCAAACGGTGAAGTGTCGGCGCCCTGTTTAACATTACAGGATGCTCACGAATAACGTCAGCAAGAATATCCCAAACTTCAGGAGTCTCACGCTCTACCATTTTCTTAGCGGCTTTGATGGTTGTTGCTAAGCCACGACCCTCTAATTTTGAGAATATAAACGGCTTAAATAACTCTAATGCCATTTTTTTCGGTAAACCACACTGGTGCAAACGTAAGCTTGGCCCAACGACGATAACCGAACGGCCAGAGTAATCAACTCGCTTACCCAGCAGGTTTTGACGAAAACGACCTTGCTTACCTTTGATCATATCAGCCAAAGATTTCAATGGGCGCTTATTTGAACCTGTAATCGCACGACCACGACGACCATTATCTAATAATGCATCAACAGACTCTTGTAACATACGTTTTTCGTTACGCACAATAATGTCTGGCGCACTAAGCTCCAATAAGCGCTTAAGACGATTATTTCGATTGATGACTCGACGGTATAAATCATTCAGATCTGACGTTGCAAATCGACCACCATCAAGTGGAACCAATGGACGTAAATCTGGTGGAAGAACAGGGAGAACCTTTAACACCATCCACTCTGGGTTGTTGCCTGAGCTATGAAATGATTCAAGCAATTTCAATCGCTTTGAAAGCTTCTTAATTTTAGTTTCTGAATTTGTCGCTGGAATTTCTTCACGAAGACGCTCAATCTCTTCTTCTAGATTGATATCCTTTAATAAGCTCTGAATTGCTTCAGCACCCATTTTCGCGTCAAATTCGTCACCAAACTCTTCTAATGCTTCATAGTACTGCTCATCACTTAATAGCTGACCATGCTCAAGCGTACTCATTCCAGGGTCAATAACCATGAAAGATTCAAAATATAGTACTCGCTCGATATCACGCAATGTCATATCCAGTAACATACCAATACGTGACGGTAGCGATTTCAAAAACCAGATATGCGCTACAGGACTTGCAAGCTCAATATGAGCCATCCTGTCACGTCGAACATTCGCAAGCGCTACTTCAACGCCACATTTTTCACAAATTACGCCACGATGCTTAAGGCGTTTGTACTTACCACATAGGCATTCATAATCTTTTATCGGGCCAAAGATTTTTGCACAAAACAAGCCATCTCTTTCAGGCTTAAAAGTACGATAATTGATTGTCTCAGGTTTTTTAACTTCACCGTATGACCAAGAGCGAATCATTTCAGGAGATGAAAGTCCGATTCGAATAGAGTCGAACTCCTGACTTTGCTTTTGGTTTTTTAGTAAATTTAATAAATCTTTCATCGGTTTTGCTCCAATAGGAGTTATCTATCTGTAGGAGATTGCATGCTGAATACAATCCCCTACCTCCGCGTATATTTCTTATTGATATTTAGAGCTATTCAGACTCAAGTTCAATATCAATGGCAAGAGAACGAATTTCTTTAACTAATACGTTAAAGGACTCCGGCATGCCTGGCTCCATACGATGGTCACCATCAACAATGTTTTTATACATTTTGGTTCGACCAGCAACATCGTCAGACTTAACGGTTAGCATTTCCTGTAAGGTATAAGCCGCACCGTATGCTTCTAAAGCCCATACTTCCATCTCACCAAATCGCTGACCACCAAACTGAGCTTTACCACCCAACGGCTGCTGCGTTACCAAACTGTATGAGCCTGTAGAACGAGCATGCATCTTGTCGTCAATCAAGTGGTTCAACTTCAAGATGTACATATAACCAACCGTAACAGGACGATCAAATGCATCACCTGAGCGACCATCATATAATTGAGTCTGACCACTATCGTCATATCCCGCTAACGTAAGAAGCTGTTTGATTTCGGACTCTTTCGCGCCATCAAACGCTGGCGTCGCCATTGGCACACCGCCTTTCAGGTTATGAGCAAGTTCTAAAATCTCAGCATCACTAAATGAGTCTAATTCTTCTTTTTTGCTTGCTATACCATTATAAATCTTGCCAAGAAGCTCACGAACTTCAATAATTTCGCGCTGCTGCTTAAGCATGTTATCGATCTTGGTTCCAAGACCTTTTGCAGCATAACCTAGGTGTGTCTCGAGCACCTGCCCTACGTTCATTCGCGATGGAACACCAAGTGGATTCAAAACAATATCTACCGTATTGCCGAATTCATCATAAGGCATATCCTCTACAGGCATAATAACCGAGATAACACCCTTGTTCCCGTGACGTCCCGCCATTTTATCACCTGGCTGAATGCGTCGCTTAATCGCAACATAGACTTTTACGATTTTAAGAACACCTGGAGCTAGATCATCGCCTGTTTGCAATTTACTTCGCTTAACTTCAAAACGTTCTTCGTGCTCATTACGACGCTCTTCCAACTGAAGCTCTGCTTTTTCGAGCATCTCATTTAATGAGTCTTCAGACATTCTAATATTAAACCAGTCAGAAGATTCCAAACCAGAAAGATAATCTGATGAAATTTCATCGCCTTTCTTCAGCCCAGGAGCCGAAATAACAGTCTGACCTTCTAGTGCAGAACGTAGACGTTCATACGTAGCGCCAAGAACGATGCGGTATTCTTCTTTAAGATCTTTGCGGTACTCATTTAATTGAGCTGTTTCTATATCACGTGAACGTTGATCTTTTTCAACTCCGTCACGGGTAAAGACCTGAACATCAATAACTGTACCACGCGTTCCAGTAGAAACCCGAAGTGATGTATCTTTAACATCTGAAGCCTTCTCACCAAAAATAGCACGCAGAAGCTTTTCTTCTGGTGTTAGCTGAGTTTCACCTTTTGGCGTTACTTTACCAACCAGAATATCGCCAGACCCAACTTCAGCACCGATATAAACAATTCCCGACTCATCAAGCTTGGATAAGGCGTTCTCTCCAACATTTGGAATATCTGCAGTAATATCTTCACTGCCTAACTTTGTATCTCGAGCAACACAGGTTAATTCCTGTATATGAATTGTAGTGAATCGATCTTCTTGCACTACACGCTCTGAAACCAAAATCGAATCTTCGTAGTTATAGCCATTCCAAGGCATGAATGCGATACGCATATTCTGCCCTAGCGCTAACTCACCCATATCGACAGATGGTCCGTCTGCAAGAATATCACCACGAGCAATTTGCTCACCTTGCTTGACTAAAGGCTTTTGATTAATACATGTGTTTTGGTTTGAACGTACATATTTGGTCAGTGTATATATATCGACACCTGCATCACCTTGCGCTGTTTCAGCATCATTAGCACGGACAACAATACGACCTGCATCAACACTTTCAATTACACCACCACGCTTAGCAACAACACAAACACCTGAATCTTGTGCAACCGTTCGCTCAACACCTGTTCCAACTAAAGGCTTTTGAGCTTTTAGGGTTGGTACGGCTTGTCGCTGCATGTTTGAGCCCATTAAGGCACGGTTAGCATCATCATGCTCTAAAAAAGGAATCAATGACGCAGCAACCGATACAACCTGGCGAGGCGAAACATCCATATAGTTTACTTTTTCGGGCGCTGATACCGTGAATTCATTCTTGTGACGAACGGTTACCATATCCTCTGATAACTTTCCTTCATCATTAATAACGGCGCTTGCTTGCGCAATCACGTAGCTACTTTCTTCAATCGCAGATAAGTATTGAATCTCATCTGTCACAACACTATCCACTACTTTTCTATATGGACTCTCCAGGAATCCATATGAGTTAGTTCGCGCATAACTTGCCAAAGAGTTGATCAAACCGATGTTTGGACCTTCAGGTGTTTCAATCGGACATACACGACCATAATGAGTTGGGTGAACATCACGAACTTCAAAGCCTGCACGCTCACGCGTCAAACCACCTGGGCCTAATGCTGAAACACGTCTTTTGTGAGTTACTTCAGACAAAGGATTGTTTTGATCCATAAACTGAGACAGCTGACTTGAACCAAAAAACTCTTTAACAGCAGCAGCAACTGGCTTGGCGTTAATTAAATCCTGAGGCATTAAGCCATCAGACTCAGCCATACTTAAACGTTCTCTTACAGCACGCTCAACTCGAACCAGACCAACCCGGAATTGGTTTTCAGCCATTTCACCAACTGAACGGATACGTCGGTTACCTAGGTGATCAATGTCATCAACCTCACCTTTACCATTTCGTATACCGATTAATGTTTTAAGTACATCGATAATATCATCTTTACTTAGAACACCTTCACCCGTCTCACTATCACGACCGATTCGACGGTTAAACTTCATTCGACCTACTGCTGACAGATCATAACGCTCTGGAGAGAAGAACAAGTTATTAAAAAGATTCTCTGCAGAATCTTTAGTTGGCGGCTCACCAGGACGCATCATACGATAAATTTCTACAAGTGCTTCTAGCTGATTACTTGTAGGGTCTATACGAAGAGTTTCGGACATAAATGAACCATGATCGAGCTCATTCGTATAGATAGTATCAAGCGACTTAACGCCTGATTCAATAATTTGATCAAGAACTTCTTCTGTTATTTCAGTATTACACTCAACAACAAGCTCTCCAGTCTCTTCATTAATCACATCTTTAGAGACAACTTTTCCGTAAAGGTATAGTCGAGGAACTTCTAGATCACCTTTAAGTTTTTCAAGCTTACGAATATGTTTTGCTGTAATTCGTCGACCTTCTTCAACAATGACTTTACCGTCATCATCTTTAACATCAAAACTAGCCAACTCACCTCGCAAGCGCGATGGTACTAGCTTTAATTTGCAGCTTTCTTCACTAATTGTGTAAGAGCTGTTATCAAAAAACATAGCTAGAATTTCTTCAGTACTAAATTTCAATGCACGAAGTAAAATAGATGCAGGAAGCTTACGACGCCTATCGATTCTTACAAATACATTATCTTTAGGGTCGAATTCAAAATCTAACCAAGAACCTCGGTAAGGTATAACCCGCGCAGAGTGAAGCAATTTACCTGATGAATGTGTTTTCCCCTTATCATGATCGAAAAACACGCCAGGAGAACGATGCAACTGCGAAACGATAACTCGTTCAGTACCATTAATAACGAAAGTACCGTTATCTGTCATTAAAGGCATTTCGCCCATATAGACTTCTTGTTCTTTAATATCTTTGATTGCTTTATTTGATGATTCTTTATCATAAATAATCAATCGCACTTTGACGCGCAACGGAGCGGCATAAGTCACGCCACGTTGAATACATTCTTTCACATCAAACGCAGGCTCGCCAAGTCGATAGCTGACATACTCTAAAGCAGCATTTCCAGAGAAACTAACGATGGGGAAAACTGACTTGAATGCTGCATGCAGACCAATATCTTCACGTACTTCTGGATTCGCAGAGCTTTGTAAAAAACTAAGATAAGAGTCTAATTGGATAGACAATAGATAAGGCACATCCATTACTGTTGGCAACGTGCCAAATTCTTTACGGATACGCTTTTTCTGAGTGTACGAGTAGGTCATCTATTATTCCCCAGTTTTATGACTTAACGGTCTAAAATTCGTACGGTTTGACACCGATTCTTGATGCTTAATGTTTAATATATCTTTGTATTAAACATTTCACATACCTGAAATTTCAGGTTTTGTTCTTTCTTAACAACGGAAAAAGGCCGGTAGTGAAACTACCAGCCAATTCCTTATTCAGAATATCTGAGCGTTTTCTGCATCAAATAACTATTCGAGGAATAATTACTTAAGTTCTGCAGATGCACCAGCATCCTGAAGCTCTTTAACAGCTGCTTCAGCATCATCTTTGCTAACGCCTTCTTTAACAGCAGATGGAGCACCATCAACCATTGCCTTCGCTTCTTTAAGGCCAAGACCTGTAATTGCACGAACAGCTTTTATAGCGTTAACTTTCTTATCGCCTGCAGCAGT
>ENA-OSET01004547-OSET01004547.1-sediment-metagenome-genome-assembly--contig:-NODE-4547-length-12214-cov-3.389635_pt1 | contig 12214 bp, 11 predicted proteins | sample MGYA00237882_ERZ534229 | MGnify/ENA primary metagenome ERZ534229 (study PRJEB26408, sample SAMN06266212) | sediment metagenome | isolation source: Hudson Canyon methane seep mesocosm | place...
CTTTGTTTAGGTGAGTTTTTACCCCCCTTCATGGTCGACTGGAATTCTTTCAACAAGTCTTTTTGTTTGTGCGTGAGATTGACCGGTGTCTCGAGTACGACCCGACACAATAGATCTCCTGGAGCTCCACCGCGCACGGGTGCAACACCTTTATTACGCAAACGGAACAGCTTTCCGGTTTGCGTTTCACCTGGCACTTTCAGCTTAACGCGACCATCCAGCGTTGGCACTTCAAGCTCACCACCTAAAGCTGCATCAACAAAACTGACGGGCACTTCACAGTAGAGGTTTTTACCTTCACGTTGAAAAATTTCGTGATCGCGCACAGATACCTGCACATACAAGTCACCTGTTGGTCCACCTTGAGCTCCGGCCTCACCTTCGCCCGCAAGACGAATTCGATCACCGGTATCAACACCTGGCGGCACCTTCACCGAAAGGGTTTTTGTTTCTTCTACCAAACCCTGGCCGTGACACTCGGAACAGGGATCGGAAATCACCGTGCCCTTACCTTTACAATTTGGACAAGCTTGCTGCACAGAGAAGAAACCCTGTTGCATTCTCACCTGCCCAACACCGCCACAAGTGGTACAGGACACAGGCCTTGAACCAGCCTTCGCACCACTGCCACTACAGGGGTCGCAGTGCACAAGGGTAGGCACACGGATTTTTACTGTAGTGCCTTTAACGGCCTCTTCCAAATCGAGCTCAAGCGTATAACGTAAATCCGAACCGCGACTAGGACCGCCGCGACCGCGACCTCCACCGCCGCCACCAGAAAAGATATCGCCAAACACATCGCCAAATATATCGCTGAAATTGCCAAAACCAGCACCACCACCCATGCCCGCCTGATCAACACCGGCGTGGCCGTATTGATCGTAGGCCGCCCGTTTTTGAGAGTCGGACAAAACCTCGTAGGCTTCACTTGCCTCCTTGAATTTTTCTTCCGCCTCTTTGTCGTCGGGGTTCCGATCGGGGTGAAACTTCATCGCCACCCGGCGATAAGCTTTTTTCAAATCCTTATCGGAATCGTCCTTGCTGGCACCCAGTACTTCGTAATAATCGCGTTTTGACATGTAACACTGCTTCTGTATTTGGCTCGGGGGAAATAGAGAATTTCACATACAGCAAACGCGGGCATTGCCCGCGTTTGCTTTTTACACTCAGTAAAGGACGTTTACTTGTCGTCTTTTACTTCTTCAAACTCAGCGTCAACAGCGCCGTCATCGGCGGAATTTTGTGCAGCTTCTTCACCGCCTGCGCCTTCCGGTGCACCCGCTTCAGCCTGTGCTGCCTGCTCTGCATACAGCTTTTGAGCCAGCGAACCAGACGCTTCGGTCAGCTTAGTGGTTGCCGCTTCCATCGCTGCTTTATCGTCGCCCTTCACAGCTTCGTCAGCTTCGGTCAATGCAGCTTCAATAGCGGCTTTTTCTTCATCACTTGCCTTATCGCCCGCTTCTTCAACGGTTTTACGTGTTGCGTGAATCAAGCCGTCCAGTGTATTACGTGCGCTAATCAGCTCTTCAAATTCGCGATCTGCTTCAGCGTTAGCTTCTGCATCCTGTACCATTTGATCAATTTCGGAATCCGACAAACCGGAAGAGGCTTTAATCACAATAGACTGTTCTTTACCTGTCGCTTTATCTTTGGCGCCAACGTTCAAAATACCGTTTGCATCAATATCAAAGGTCACTTCAATTTGTGGTACACCGCGCTGGGCAGGTGGAATATCTGCCAGATCAAAACGACCCAGAGATTTGTTTTGTGACGCCTGCTTGCGCTCACCCTGTACAACATGAATGGTCACCGCAGTCTGGTTGTCATCCGCTGTTGAGAAGATTTGAGACTTCTTGGTTGGGATGGTGGTGTTCTTTTCAATCAGCGGTGTAGCAACACCACCCATTGTTTCGATGCCGAGGGTCAAAGGAGACACGTCCAACAACAAAACATCTTTTACATCACCGGCCAATACCGCACCTTGAATAGCTGCACCCATCGCAACGGCTTCATCGGGGTTAACGTCTTTACGTGGCTCTTTGCCAAAGAACTCGGCAACTTTCGCCTGCACCATTGGCATACGAGTCTGGCCGCCCACCAGGATTACGTCGTCGATGTCGCCAACCGAAAGGTCTGCATCTTTGATGGCAATTTTCAGAGGCTCGATAGAACGCACAACCAACTCTTCTACCAAAGACTCCAGCTTGGCGCGAGTCAATTTCACAACCAAGTGCTTGGGACCTGTTTGGTCAGCAGTAATGTAAGGCAGGTTAACTTCAGTTTGCTGACTGGAAGACAACTCGATTTTTGCCTTTTCAGCCGCTTCTTTCAAACGCTGAAGTGCCAGTGGGTCATTATGCAGATCGATGCTGTTTTCTTTTTTGAACTCAGCGGCCAAATACTCGATCAGGCGCAAGTCAAAATCTTCACCGCCGAGGAAGGTATCACCATTAGTAGACAATACTTCGAACTGATGCTCACCATCGACATCAGCAATTTCAATAATAGAGATATCAAAGGTACCACCACCGAGGTCATAAACCGCTACTGTGTGGTCGCCCTTGGCTTTGTCCATGCCATAAGCCAGCGCCGCAGCGGTGGGCTCGTTGATAATACGTTTTACTTCCAGCCCCGCAATTTTACCGGCATCTTTTGTTGCCTGACGCTGGGAGTCATTGAAGTATGCAGGAACGGTGATCACCGCCTCTGTCACACTTTCGCCCAGGTAGTCTTCCGCAGTCTTCTTCATCTTCTTCAGAACTTCTGCAGAAATCTGAGGTGGAGCCTTCGATTCGCCCTGAGCTTCAACCCAAGCATCGCCATTGTCGGCACCCAGAATTTTGTAGGGGACCATGGAGATATCTTTCTGAACCACGTCATCCGTAAACTTACGGCCGATTAAACGCTTTACAGCATTCAGAGTGTTTTGCGGGTTAGTGACAGCTTGACGCTTGGCGCTTTGCCCAACCAGCACTTCACCGTCTTCGGTAAATGCAACGATTGAAGGGGTTGTACGATCACCCTCAGCGTTTTCAATGACTTTAGGCTTGCCGCCTTCCAATACAGAAACGCACGAGTTGGTAGTACCCAAGTCAATGCCAATAATCTTACCCATGAAACTAATCTCCAAAAAACCTTAAATTTACTTGTTTTGGCGTGCCGACCGTTTGACTCGCCACGCCCTAATTTCAATCTCGTTGCTACCTATATTGGCCCGCCTGATCATATTTCAACCCTATTTGGGATGAATTTGTCAGACAAACAGCCTTTTAAGGTGCCTTTGCGACAACCACCATTGCCGGGCGCACCAAGCGACCGTTCAGAACGTAACCTTTCTGAAACACGTTCAGCACGGTATTGGGCTCAACGTCGGGGTTTTCTACCATGGTCATGGCCTGGTGCTGCTGGGGATCAAAGGGCTCACCCTCTGGATCTACAATCGTGACATTGTGCCGCCCCAAAGTGTCGACAAATGACTTGTGTGTCAGCTCAATGCCTTCAATCACCGATTTCATCGCCTCGTCAGTCTGATCGATGGCGGCCAGTGCGCGCTCAAGGTTGTCTACCACGGGCAACAGATCGGCAATAATCTTGTCCTGGCCAAATTTATGGGCCTTTTCAACATCCTGCTCTGCACGACGACGGGCGTTTTGCGCCTCAGCCTGTGCGCGCAAGACGTTTTCCCGGGCGTCTATCAACTGATTTTCGAGCGCACTGATCTGCGCGCCGGCATCAGAGAGGGTTTCACCCTCGTTGTTTTCAGATTCCACTGATTCAGCAGAGGCTTCACCGAGAATCTCCTCGGGGTTTGGCTTGGGTTGCTCGTCAGACACTATCGACTCCGTCAAAAAAACAAATGAATGCATTGCGTTCAGCGGTATATGGGGTCAGCCAATCGGCTTTCCAAGGGGGCAATAAAAGAGACTAGCCACGAACTCAAAACTACTGTATAAAAACACAGATACTCTAACGGATTGGCGGAACATCCCAATGCTCACCCACCTCAGCATTCACAACTTCACCCTGGTGGAGTCTCTGGACCTTGAAGTTCAACCCGGCATGACGGCAATCACCGGCGAGACAGGCGCGGGCAAGTCGATTGTGCTCGGCGCACTGGGCCAGGCATTGGGGGATCGCACTGATGCCGATAAAGTCAGGAATGGCGCCAAACGTGCCGACATCAGCGCCGATTTTGACATAAACAAGCTGGCCGCCGCACAGCAGTGGCTAAAGCAAAATGACCTGATGCCCGAAGATGAAAACCCAGACCAATGCCTGTTGCGCAGGGTGATCACTCCCGAAGGGCGCTCCAGGGCCTACATCAACGGCCAGACCGTCACCCTGAAGCAACTCAAAACCCTCGGCGACATGCTGATTGATCTTCACAGCCAACACGAACATCAGTCTTTGTTAAAAAAGGAGACACATCGCCGCCTGCTGGATGAGTTCTCAGGCAGCCAAACTCTGGCAAGCAAAGTGCGACAGGCCTTTCAAGACTGGCAAACAGTGCATAAAAAGCTGTTAACCCTGAGAGACAACGCCGACGAAATCAGCGCCCGCCAGCAACTGCTGAGCTATCAGGTGCAAGAACTGGATCAACTCAATCTGGAATCTGATGAACTGGCCGTGCTGGAGAATGAACAAAAGACTCTGGCCAATGCCGGCAGCATTCTGGCCGATAGCCACAATCTGGCCAGCCTTTGTAACGACGACGAATCAGGCCTAAACGCCACGCTGGGCAAAGCGCTTCAGCTATTGAGCGGCATGCCCGAGCTCACCCCCCAGCTAAAGGAGGCCGAGCAGCTACTCAGCAGCGCCCACATTCAGGTAGAGGAAGCCGGCCGGGAAGTTGACCTGCACATAGACCACTTCGAAATTGATCCACTTAAACTACAACAGGTTGAGGATCGCCTCTCCACCATTTACGAGGTCGCCCGCAAACACAAGGTTAAACCTGAAGCGCTGAGTGAATTTCACACCGAACTGGCAGAAGAGCTCGCAGCCATCAGCGGCGGCGATGACTCCCTTGCGACACTGGAGCAACAAAGTGAAGCCCTGCTGCAGCAGTACAAGTCGGCGGCCAGCAAACTCAGCGCCAAACGCACCAAGGCGGCTAGCAAACTTGCCCGGCTGGTGAACAGTCAATTGAAGTCGCTGGCAATGGCCACGGCACAAATCAGTATTTGCCTCACACCACTCGGCGAGCACGCAGGCACTCAAGGCCTCGAAGACATTGAATTCCTCATTAGCACCAACCCGGGGCAAGAGCCCAAACCCCTATCCAAGGTGGCCTCAGGCGGAGAACTCTCTCGCGTGAGTCTCGCCATTCAAGTTGTAACAGCGCTTACTTCTACCACCCCCACCCTGGTATTTGACGAAGTTGATGTGGGTATTGGCGGTGCCACTGCAGACGTAGTTGGGCAGTTATTGCGGGAATTAGGAGACAGGGGGCAGGTGATCTGTGTCACCCACCTTGCGCAGGTGGCCAGCAAGGGCCATCAGCATTTGCAGGTCACTAAAATTGCCAATAAGAAAAAGGCTGAAACAACGCTGCTGGAGCTTCGCGGCGAAGATAAAGTAGAAGAGATTGCCAGAATGTTAGGCGGTGCCGACATTACACCTCAGTCACTGGATCATGCCGAGGCTATGCTGGGTGCCGCCTAGGCAGCACCCACCGTGCCTTATTCCTCTTCGATGTCGGTAACATCGTCCTTGCCGCGGAACTGAGGATACTGATCGGGGTTAACAAACAGTAGGCGAATTACAATTTCCTTGTTATTCGCCATTTCAAAACAGGTCACCAGCACATTAAACCGCCCGTCCTGTTCAATAACACCCGGCAAATGCACCAGGGCACTGCCCGTTTCTTCATTGGTCAGTATATTAAGGTCTTTTTTGGCCTTCAGGGTCTCGCCGCAACGCTGCAGCATGCCCTTGAGCGCCGCTTCAAATGAAGGGAAGTTGAAAGGACCTTTAAATTCACTGTAATCCAGCTCTAGTTTCAAGGGGAGCTGATAGGTTTCCTGTATGGTGACCTTCCCCACTGGAATCCGCTTGCCCGCTTTCAGGTCTTTTAATGCCTGCTTGGCTTGCTGCTTGGTGGTCGATAAAAAGCCCTGATGTAACAAATTGCAGGACAGGTTCAGCAACTGAACCATATTAAGCTGTACTTGATTCTTTTCTTCAGACATCTCTTGAGAACTCTCTTATTGTTGTTTGCTATTTTAAAGGTAAACCACTTACTCGATGGGCTTCACGTAAAGCACCAAGCTGTGACCCGTGATTTCATAACCATGTTCTGCGGCCACCTGGACCTGTAGATCTTCGATTTGACTATTGTGAAACTCAATCACCTTACCGGATTCAACACATACCATGTGGTCATGATGTTCGCCGTGGGCAATCTCAAAGACCGAGTGACCGCCATCAAAATTATGGCGAATGACCAGGCCCGCGGTCTCAAATTGGGTGAGCACGCGATAGACAGTCGCCAATCCGACATCATCTCCTGCCTCTAGCAGGGAACGATAAACATCTTCGGCACTCATATGACGTACCTGAGAGGATTCGAGGATCTGGAGGATTTTCACTCTCGGCAGGGTAACCTTCAGGCCAACTTTCCGTAAATCCTGATTTTCATCCGTCATTTTTGTCCAAAACCCCTTCTCACTGTTTACAAAGATCGGGTATTATCCCCGTTCGATTTAACTTGTGGAAGCCCTGTTATGCAAAAAGCCTGTCGTATCATGTTAGTGGCCCTGGCCCTGGCCTCTTTGGGAGGCTGCAGCTACTTTCAATTTCCGGGAGTCTACAAGCTCGAAATCCAGCAGGGCAACATCATCAAACAAGAAATGGTTGATCAGCTGAAACCCGGCATGACTCGCCGTCAGGTGAAATTTGTTCTGGGCTCCCCTCTGGTAATGGATACCTTCAAACAAGACCGTTGGGATTACCTGTATACCGTGCGCCGGCGCAATGGCGAAAGCCACAAAGAGCGCCTGACCGTTTTCTTTAAAGACGACAAGCTCAGCCATTTTACCGGTGACTTCCGCCCTTCAGAGCCCGACGAATCAGACGACAGCTCAGACACCTCTGACGCTGCCGAATCAAGCCCTGAATCTTAAACTCTCGGGGCACAGGGCCTATGACTAGGCCTTGCCCGCCTCGGCCTTGGCTTTCTCCGCTCGCCTGCGCCTAACCTCTTTAGGGTCGGCCGTGAGTGGGCGATAAATCTCTACCCGGTCCCCTGATTGCAAGACGTGCTCGCGGGCAGGCAGTAGACCCTTGGTGCCAAGACTCTGCCCAAAGATACCCATTTTATCGGTTTCGGGATTGATCTCAGGGAATTCCTGCGTGATGTTCGAGCGAATCACGGCCTGCATTGCCGTGGTGCCAGGCTCTACCAGCACGGCCACAATCTTCTGTTTATCCGGCAGGGCATAAGCCACCTCAACCGAAATTAAATTCATATCCGCCATTAATACCACCACCTACCTGTTAATTGGGCCTCGGCCCTTCGATCAACAACATTATCCCAGAACTAGCCGTAAATTGTGCGGGCCCGCTCACACAAACTTTCTACCTGCTGATTGGCCACACCTTCAAACCATTTACCGGCCGCCAGATCTAACACCTTGTTGGTAAACTCAAACTCCAGCGTCAGGGTTACCTTGCAGGCAGTTGCATTCAGCGCCTTGAACTGCCAAACACCTTCAAAATGGGAAAACGGCCCTTCAACAAGGCACATCTGCATGCTGCGAGGCCGGTCGAGCGTGTTGCGCGTGACAAAATTCTGCTGAATGCCGGCTTTGCTCAACTCCAAGCGGGCCTCGATCATTGTATCGTCACGCTGAAGAATTTCGGCCCCGGAGCAACCCGCCATAAACTGGGGGTAGGCTTCTATGTCATTCACCAAGCTGTACATTTGCTCATCTGAATACATGACCAGCGCACTGCGCTCTATTTTTCTCACAAGACCTCGCTCGGATTCTAAAAGGACATCAACGCCGCCAGATGCGAAACAGGGCCCCACAGACAAGGGCGCATTGTAGACTGTCATTACATTAGCGGCCAGCCTAAGGGGACAAATCTCCTAATCCCTGTTACTATCCGCTCAATTTTCAGGCGTTGTGTCCCCACCGATGGGAAAGCGTTGAAACACCGTTTAAACCTATAATAAAAAGAGTGAATTATGTCTTCAAACCGCGAACAATTTGGCTCTCGTCTCGGCTTCATTCTGGCAGCCGCAGGCTCCGCAGTGGGCATTGGCAACCTGGTTGGATTCCCCGTCAACGCAGCCAAAAATGGCGGCGGCGCCTTTTTGTTGATTTATGCCATCTGTGTCATCGTGCTTTGCCTTCCCGTGATGATGGCCGAACTGTCTCTGGGTCGCCATACCCGTAAAGACCCCATGGGTGCCTACAAAAGTATTGCCGGCAATTCTCCGTGGCAAATAGCCGGCTGGCTCGCACTGATCACTCCTTTTATGATTGCCGTCTTTTATGCAGTGATTACGGTGTGGCTGCTGGGTTATCTAGTGAATGCCGCCATCGGCAACCTGGACCAACTGGCCTCACCAGATACTTTTGGCACATTTATTAATTCGAACTCAATCTTTGTCTACTTCTTGGCCGTGGCGGCCATCATCTTTCTAATCCTCGCCAATGGCGTTAAAGATGGTATCGAAAAAGCGGCAAAAGTCTTAATGCCAACACTCTTTCTATTCCTGATTGGCCTCGTCATCTTTGTATTAACACTCGACAATGCCTGGTCTGGTGTTGGTTATTACATGATTCCGGATTTCAGCAAGATTAACGGCGCGGTGATCAGTGGCGCATTGTCTCAGGCATTTTTCTCGCTCTCGTTAGGTATGGGCATTTTGATTACCTACGGCTCTTATATGGACAAAAAAGAGGACCTGCCCGGCGCAACAAAGATGGTTGCGCTGTGCGACACCGGTGTTGCCTTTGCCGCCGGCCTCATGATTCTGCCCGCCGTATTCTCCTTCAACCCGGACATCAAACCTGAAGAGCTCAGCGACTCCTCTGTCAGCCTGATATTTTCCTTTTTACCCAAAATCTTCCTCGCCCTGCAGGGCACACTGGGTTATGCGGGTGCCAGTGTAGTGGCCACCCTGTTTTTCGCATTGGTATTTTTTGCAGCCATCACGTCTCTGGTGTCCATTATTGAAGTGCCGACGGCAAGCTTGATTGATGCCAAAGGATACAGCCGTAAAAAGGCGCTGCTGGTTCTGGGCATCGGCATGGGAATTCTCGCGATCGCCAGTGCGCTCTCCTTTGGTAAAATCGGATTCCTGACTGAGCTCACTCACTATGCCGGAGCAAAGCGCTCTTTATTCGACCTGATTATCGACACTTTTTATGACACGATACTGCCCCTAAACGGCTTGCTTATCTGTCTTTTTGTCAGCTATCGCTGGCGTAAAACCCAATTAAATGCTGAAATCGAATCAGGGAACGAGAACTATAAGGGCACATTCCTGGAGCGCTATGTGAACTTTTCAGTTGGCACCTTTATTCCGGTAATACTGTTTTTAATCTTTATCAATACCGTTGCCATCAAATATTTTGGCAGCTCGCTTATTTCGCTATAGAAGAGAAGTTGTAGCCATCATGGCAAAGAAACAAAAGAAAACATCTGACAACACGATTGCGCAAAACAAACGTGCCCGCTACGAATACCATATTGCCGAGACCTTTGAGGCGGGCATGGTGCTGCAAGGCTGGGAAGTGAAAAGCTTGCGCGAAGGCATGGGGCAAATCACCGAGAGCTACGTGTTTTTTCGCAACGGCGAAGCCTTCATTTCGGGTGTTCAGATTCAACCCTTAAAAACGGCGTCTACGCATTTTGTGACCGAGCCCACCCGGGTTCGCAAGTTGCTGCTGCACAGCAAAGAAATTAAGAAGCTGGAAGATACGGTAAACCAAAAGGGCAACACCGTTGTGGCCCTGGCCCTTTACTGGAAAGCTCACATGGTTAAATGCAAAATTGCTATCGCCAAGGGTAAACAACTGCACGACAAACGCGAAACTGAAAAAGAACGAGACTGGAATCGACAAAAACAACGTGTTTTACAACACGCACAATAATAAAAGGCAAACACTATGAGCGGTGCACGGGGACAATTTTCTTCCAAAACAGGTTTTGTAATGGCCGCGGCAGGCTCCGCAGTGGGCCTGGGTAACATCTGGGGTTTTCCAACACAGACCGCCAGCAATGGTGGCGCCGCGTTTGTAATGGTGTATTTCATATTGGCCTTTTTACTGGCCTACCCCGCACTTATGGCTGAGCTCATTATCGGACGCCATGCTAACGCCAACGTTGTGAGCGCACTGAGCGGCCTGGGTCGCAAACCACTCACACGATTCATCGGTGCCGGCGTGGGTTACTACGGCATTATCGTCGCCAGTTTAATCCTGAGTTTTTACACCATTGTGGCAGGCTGGATGATTGCCTATTTGGGCGAACCCGTGACAGCGGTGCTCGGCGCAGAAGAGGCCGGCACCTGGCTCACAACAGACTCAGTCACTCGCAACCTGATCTTTGGCAGTGGCTTTGCCTTTTTAACCATGTGGATTATTGGCAGCGGCATTGAAAATGGCATTGAGCGCTGGTCAACACGTTTAATGCCCGTGCTTATTGGTTTGTTATTGTGTTTGATTGTGTACGTATTAACACAGGATGGCGCCATGGAGGGTTTGAAAGTTTACCTTCTGCCAGACCTCAGCCGGGTAACCGATCCTAAATTAATTATTGATGCACTGGGCCAGGCTTTCTTTTCCTTGTCGCTGGGTGTGGGCACCATGCTTGTTTATGGCTCCTATTTAAGCAAAGAAGAAAGCTTGCCGCGCCTGGGTGCCATTGTGACTTTTGTTGATTGTGGCATCGCCTTTACTGCAGGCTTGCTCATCATCCCCGCTATTTATGTTGCCCAGCACAACGGCCTCACCATTTATAACGACGCCGGCGAACTGATTGCAGGCCCCTCTCTGATATTCCAGGTTCTGCCTTCATTGTTCGACAGCATGGGCGCCGCGGGCACCTTTGTCGGTTTTGCTTTTTTTGCCCTCATGAGCATCGCGGCCCTCACCTCCTCCATCTCTATGCTGGAAGTGCCGGTGTCAATGACAGTTGAAAAAACCAAGCTCAACCGCAAGCAGTCAACCTACCTGATTGGCCTCACGATCTTCGCCATCAGCACCACCATCATCTTTAACTTTGATCTGTTGTTTACCTTTGTGATTGATTTCACCACAAAATACAGCGAGCCTTTGCTCGGGGTTATGTTGTGTATCTTTGCGGGCTGGGTAATGCACAGGGATAAATTACTAGCGGAAGTATCGGCGGGTCACCCCGATATTGAAAACAGCTTTTTCTGGAAGATATGGCCCACCTATGTGCGTTTTGTGTGCCCGGTATTGATTCTGATTACCTTCTCACAAAGCATGGCGGGATAAAACCCGCCTGGCTGGCAGCCTCTAGAAAGAGCCTCTTAAGCTAGTTGCTGCCACGAAATCCCACACACCGCAGATATAATGCTGCCATCACTCGCCGACTTCGTTTACAATATAAGGCTCACTGTTTGTTTTGTGCAGGCGGTGAGACTGGGGGCGATTAGGATTCGACGCCGGTAACAAAACCCAAGGTGCATGTCGTGAGGGCAGATAATCACGTTAATCCAAAGCTGTTAACTTTTAGTTGCCAACGATGACAACTATGGTGCACAACTAGCCGCGTAAGCTGCTTTTTGTTGCATGACCTGGCGGATACGTCTGCTAGCAGTCCTTAGCAAGGTGCCCTTATCGCGCTATTGACTGTCATACAGAAAGGGATCGCAGCAATACCTGCCTGGAGTGGCGCTGCTAAAACTTAACAGGATCGCGTTTTACGTCTTGGCCGTTGGGCTGTGAATCGCTAAATTAATTAACGGAACCTAAACATGTAGAGCCGCGGGCAGCGTGCTGACGGACGGGGGTTCAAATCCCCCCGCCTCCACCAAATAAGTGTCCAACACCATCCAAAGAAATCCACGAAAGCCGCACCCCGCAAGGGTTTGCGGCTTTTTTGTGTGCATTACCGTCCGGCGGTGTATACTGAAATACAGGGATTTCCGGGGGTATATCCGGGGGTACTTAGATACCCCCAGAAGCATGTACCCCCAAATAGCTCAATTCAAAGCCGGACGATAATATAA
>ENA-OSET01004549-OSET01004549.1-sediment-metagenome-genome-assembly--contig:-NODE-4549-length-12211-cov-9.250371_pt1 | contig 12211 bp, 15 predicted proteins | sample MGYA00237882_ERZ534229 | MGnify/ENA primary metagenome ERZ534229 (study PRJEB26408, sample SAMN06266212) | sediment metagenome | isolation source: Hudson Canyon methane seep mesocosm | place...
ATGGCAACTTGAATTAATACATCGGCTTGATGTGCTGGATCTGATCCATTCGCTAAATTGAATGGTTTTGTAGTGTGATTTGGCATGATATGCCCCTTTTTCATTGGATGTAAACCACCGGCCAAAGCTACCAAACTTTGGGCGGCGAATGTAACAGGTTGGTAGACCGGGAAAAAGGACCGGCAAGCCTTACGGCTTCCTGCTACACCCACCATAATTAAATTTAGGGCATAAAAAAAGCCACGTACCTACCAGGCACAAAGCTTTTGTACCTTTTTCAAACCGAGCTACCAAACTCGGCGCTGAATGTGTCAGCGATGGGTCAAATTTAAACCATGTACAAAAATAAGTCAATTAGAATCAGTCAAAAACCAATTATTTATCAGATTCAATTTTACTTTTCTCTGCTCGTTTTTTGGTTAAATGCCGATAAACAGTACGAGTATCAATAAACCGCCGTCCTGCAATCTGATCAGGATTTAAACCTTCATTAAAATCATTCCAAACTAAATCAATGGTATTTGATTTTTTCTTAGGTATATAAATATGCTTCCCTGCCAGCTTTTTAACCAGCTCTTGAAAGGTTGCTTCACTTAAAACTTGCTCCAACCGCATAAAACCACCTTTGAAAAAACATAAGGGGGTTTAATTTTAATCTAAAAAACCTAATCTACATTAATTTCATATTGTGTTCAGAAAATCCAAGGCCTTGTGCAAAATTAACGGCATCAAACTGGCTTTTAAATAACTGCGCCGAGTCAACTGTGTTTAACATGACAAAAACTTTGTTTTTTAACTTAATTTCTAGCCTCCAATGACCACATTGAGTAGAGCGGATCAAACATATTACATTCATACTAAACACCTCTAGGATCAGCTTTAAATAAATGATTATTATAGAACGCCAATATTACTGGGTAGTTCTGATAACCAACTGGTTTCGGGGGGGATCAATACCAACCGACCTAAGCCCGTCACTCTGTATTTTTGCACATGCTTAACCGAGCCATCTTGCAAGCTGTGTTTAAAAGACATATATTTTTTTATATATCGGCGTTGCTGACAGTCTTTTATGGCTAATGAAAATAATTTTTTAATGAGTGGATCAGGCGTTTCTTTGTGTTCTTCGGTATATAACCAGGCTTTGTATAATTTACGCTTATATATTTTTGTGATTTTTTGCTGTATTTTCATTTGCTCAACCAAGCTATTAAAGCCAGTATTAAAGATAGGAAAAAGGAGAGGGGAAGTATTCCCCAGCTTGTATGTCAAAAACAAACCAGGGATTACCACCTTCGACATAGAAGCGATAATTAAAAGATCAGGAAATCTTTTTGGACGAATTATCACTTCAACAATTTAGCGGTTTATTCAACCGCAACAGTATAACTAATCATGCCTTCATAGTTATTTGGTTTTCTTCCAGCGGCGTTTATGTTTACGCTTTACCCTGGAAGGTTTCATATTCTCTGGAGAATCACTCATAATTAAAAGACTAACCCGTTGTAATATCTTTTATGGCAGCAAATGCTTGTGGTTGTTTTACTGCAATATCAATATCATGATAAGCCACAATTCTAACTGTTCCTGCTGTACCTAATGAGTAGCGATCCACATTAATATCTAATGTTCCCCAACTACCTATTAAAAGATTTTCCCACGATCCAAAAATAAGACTAGAAAGCGCTGTTCCTGAGCCTTTGGTACCGTCACTAGGGACAATGTTTGATAAGCCTAATTGGTAGCCATTAAAGTTACCTGCTTCACCGTTCCACAAGAACTGGCCACTACCTGCATCTTTTGAGGTGGTTTTTAATTTACCTGCTACTTTAAAGTTTGATACATAGCCAGGAGCTTGACCAATCCCATTTAAGCCAGCAACTAAAGATTCTAATTCAACACTTTTAAGCCAGTCAATATTACCCCCATCTGTACCGATAGTAGCTAAATTGATACCTGTAGTGTTTAAAATTCCTGTAGGTTGGTTTCCTGTCCCTGTCCCAGCAATTGCCACACGATCAATTTCAACTGCAAAGCTTCTTGCAATATTATTAGTAATCATCTGTTCAACGGATAGTGATGATTGAAGCATCATTTTTCTAGACGCATCCACATAAACTGCTAAACTTTTAGGTGATAAGTTTACTGAATCAAATTGAGGTGTAGACTCTGGAGCGTCCCCACCTTCGCCTAGCCAAACAAGGTTACCACCAACACCTGCTGTCATGCGGGGGATGGATACGTCACCTGTTAGGTCTGTTAGTGAGGTGGCTCCCATTTGAGCAGAAACGGTGCTTTCCATTAAGGTATCAATAAAACCTGTTTTATCTGTACCCACTAAATCGCCACCATCTGCAGGGGTTCCTACGGTCAGGTCGCGCTTTAAAATTTCACCAGGTATATAAATACCTCTTGCCGATTTTCCTTGTTTATCAGCAATTGCTGCAGAAGCTTCAAATTCAAGACCTTGAAACTTACCTGACGCAAGGGCATTAACAGCCTTTACTAGAGAAAAACTTCTTATTTCTTTCTTTGATAAACCAATATCCATTAGATTGTACCCTCATTAAATTTGTTTAAATCTTCAATACCGCAATAGTTAAGTAAATCTTTCTCCCCATCTTCACCAAGACGAGCTTTTGTAAAAAACTCTGATTTTTCTGAATGGCTCAGGTGTTTAAAAAGTTCTTTTTTCTTTTTTATATCGATACTGAAATTTCTGAAATTTTTAACTAAGAAATTAATCTTTTCATTACTATTAAAACTTCTAAAAAGCTCTAAAGATTCTTCACTAACTTTATCTTGGTTTTTTTCTAGTAAACTCATTCAATTAACTCTGTTTTAATTTCTACAGGTCTATTAAACAATGGTCTTTGTAAACTACCAATCCCCCCTCGATTTTAAAATTTCACTTTCGATATATTGAAAGGTTTTAGGTATTTTTGTATGTTCGCCTGCCTCAACTAGATAAAAGAGAACGCTATTTTCTTCGGGCTTTCTTCTTCGGTTTGTAGCAAAGTAGTATTCAAGTTCTTTTTTTAAGGTTTCGATTTTTTCTTCATAGCTTCCTGCTTGTATTGCATCAAACGCTTTGCAGATAAGTATATCTCTGCATAAGCGGTTGTATTCCCTTACGGCTTTGATTGAACCATTTCCAGATAACCCCAGGCACTCATCAAGGGTTACTGTTCCATTTTGCTCTAGGTAATAAAAAAAACCGTTCCCAAACCAACTTCTTACCCTAATTTCCATAGCATCGGTGGAAACATGATCTTTAAGTGCAAATAGCATCTCGACCTCTGCTTTTTTTGATATTTTAATTGGAGTCATAAACAGTCACCTTTTAAAGCCTCTTGCTTGCCAATTATTGTCAACATGAAAGAAAAATTATCCATTAACCATTCTCATTATCTGATTCTAAATACTCGGCCCATTGATCTCTTAACGAGTCAATTTTTGACTCAACCTCTGCAATTATTTTTGCATCAAGATTAAAATCACGCTCTAAAATATCGGGTAATGTTTCTAAGACTTGCAAACCCATTTTTGCAACTTCAGCCATTTGTGTTCTGGCATCATCAGAGCCAACAGACAAACCAGAATCACGTTCATACTTTAGGCGGTCATTTTCAGACTTAAACCAATCTGAACGCTCCTTTGGTGTCATATCTTTAGGGTCACTAATTGAATCCCCTATAAATCGCTTAGGTCTTAATATAGCTTCAGCCGCTTCACTCACACGGTAAACAGGATGCCCTCGTTTTTTACCTGAAGAAATAACACCCGCATCATTCAATCTTCTACCAACAGTGTCACGAGCCAGCCCAAATTCACGAGCAATCTGACTGAGAGACCAACTAAACCACTCATCCTGATAAATAACTTTAGCCACCAAACAACCCTCCATTTAAAAACATATAAACTCCATCAAACCCTTTTATATCAATGCATACAGACAATTCTATTAACATGATGCCGAGGACCATAGACTTACAAAAACTCAAACTTTCCGCGCTTTTCATTACCCGCAATAGCGGAAGTGCCAGGGAGGACCCATTCATTAATAAATATTCTTTGTTGCTGCTATTACTTTCATCAACAATCATAAGGGCACCGAATAACTTTTAATAAATGTTTCATACGGTAATCACAATTACCCCCCCAACAATAGAGAACCAAAGGAAAACCAATTTACACAATAGAGCAAAAAACACCCCTCCACACTTTTTACACATGACTTACACACAACCCCCTTTTTCTTACACATGACTTACACATTCCCCCACATTTACACCTCCACCACTCCACACCACCCTTTAGGGTGTGTGGAAGTGTGGAGATAGGTGAAATTAAGAAGTGAATACAAATTCATTCTGGTACTCGATATAATTGTTTTGCTGACTCGATTACTGACCCTGCATTAACAAGCTGAGTAACAGTTCGTTTAAAGCTATCCTTCCTTGTCTTGGCGCCTTGCTCAATAAAGAGGTTGTACCAGCTTTCAAAAGGAACCCACGCCAATGCATTAGATCCCCGCTTATCAAGCTCTTTCCTCCTGCTAGTGCAGTCAGCTTTCAGTATTGATAAAGCAACCCCATAATTCCCCCGTATAGGTGTATTGGGTATTTCTTCATATTCATCCAGCTCAAGTACCACTGAGGTTTCTTGAACACCTTCAGAATCAAACAGGCTTGGTATTGGTATTACCTTTGCTTTAAAGGCAACAGGATCGAAAATAGGCCCATCTTTCACCTTTAATGACCTAAGTGTAATGGGGCTTGTTTCCGTTAACTTTTCGACCTGTATTCTAAAATCAACATTTGCCCGTAAAGCATAAGCCCCACGCTCACGCCCTTTATCACCGTGCCCGACATGGTGAACAAACAACACACAAGATCCCATTTCACGAAAATAAATACTGACATTAGTTAGTAATTTACTCATATCAGCATTAGAGGATTCGTCACCTTCACCAAAATTAGCACTTAGGGTATCGACAATAATCAGAGCTGGGTTTTTACAGGTTTTTTCAATATCATCAGCAATAGCGGCGGCATCCATCTTATCAACCAAGGCAATTGGTAGTTTCGTTACAAAGAAGCGAATTAGGCTGTTCGCACTGCCACTAATCAGAGAATAACAAGGAGTGGCACACAATCGAATAATGACTCACAATAGGAATGTTGCATACAGGAGCAAAGACCGAAAATCCACTGGTGCTTAATGCCCGTTAAGAAGCGTGGTCTGGAGTTAGCGACCCAATCATTAGTGACGCATAGCGATCCTGTTCAAGAGAGTGCATATTTATCGATAATTCCATGCCTGTATGCTTTACCTATCACTTGATTATGGTGAGTATGATGAAAAATAAAGAAGAAAGCCAACAGAGAAAAAATAAGCGAATCAGTAAACACCTTGAACAAGTTAACCTTTTTGCTGCTGGGATTGATATAGGTTCCCATAGTCATTATGTTTCTGTTCCAGAAGAGCTGGCAACTGAATCAGTCAGGGAGTTTCCCTGTTTCACAGGAGATCTTAACCGAATGGCAGATTGGCTGGTAGAAATAGGTATTCAAACGGTCGCGATGGAGTCAACAGGTATTTATTGGATTCCTGCTTATGAGATACTTGAAGAAAGAGGATTAATTGTTTTGCTCGTCAATGCACGACATATCAAGAATGTACCTGGGCGTAAAACAGATGTCTTGGACTGTCAGTGGATCCAACAGTTACATACCTATGGGCTACTTGAAGGTGCTTTTCGCCCTGAAGAAGAAACGGTTGCTTTACGCACGTATATGCGGCAACGAGAAACCCTGACACAACAAGCATCAGATCAAATTCGTCGTATGCAAAAAGCCCTACGTCAAATGAATTTACTGCTTGATAATGTGGTCAGTGATATTGATGGTGTCACAGGCATGAAAATTATTCGAGCCATACTTGAAGGAGAGCGTGAGTCCACTGTTTTGGCTAAATTGCGAGATGGGCGTTGCAAAAAAGATGAAAAGACCATCGCCGCTTCACTTGAAGGGCATTATCGTGAAGAGCACCTTTTTTCTTTAAAACAATCGGTAGAGCTTTATGATACCTACCAAACCAAGATCATTGATTGTGATCAAGCTATCCAGTCACAGTTAGACAAAATGGATAGCAAAGGAGATAAAAAAGATCTCCCACCATCAAAAAAGGTAAAAAGTAAAAACACACCGAAATTTGATGTCAGAGGTGAACTGTATCAGATGACTGGGGTAGACCTCACTTGTATAGATGGATTAAACGAAAGTAGTGTGCTCAAAATTCTATCTGAAACAGGATCAGATATTAGTGCATGGCCAACAGAAAAGCATTTTAGTTCTTGGCTTGGGTTAAGCCCTGGCAATAAAGTAACAGGAGGTAAAAGTCTTAGTGGAAAGACAAAGCCATCAGCCAACCGTGCTGCCGCCGCTTTTCGGTTAGCTGCTTTCGGGTTACTCAATTCGCAGAGTGCATTGGGTGCATATTGTCGGCGTCAACGAACAAGGCTGGGCGCACCCAAAGCCATTACAGCCACAGCACATAAATTAGCACGTACATTTTATAGCATGCTAAAGAATGGAACAGAGTATGTTGATAAAGGGCAGGATTATTATGAAAAACAATACCATGATCGTATCATTAATAATTTAAAAAAAAGAGCCGATAACATGGGGTTTGAACTGATTGCTAAAGACATTTCAATGCTTGAAATGTCAAAGACTTAGAGATTTGTTATTCAAGAGCCTTATCATAATCACTAAACCATGAGTTTATTTTTTCTAAAGCTTGAAAATTTTTCCGCAGGCATATACCCAAAATATTCATACCTGTTTTGATAAGCCGAGCAATCATCTTTATTCAGATGTTTTATTACTCTTGCTGGATTACCACCAATCACGCAGTATCCCTCCTCAAAACTTTTCGTTACCATTGCCCCTGCGGCAACCATAGTGTAATCCCCCAGAACAACATCAGGCAAAATCACTGCATTCATACCTATCCAGCAATAACTTCCAATCTCGACCGTTCCTTCCTTATGTTTTCTGTGGTCGGTTAATTCATGATTTGCACTAATAATCCCGACATTTGGCGCAACGATCGTGTAATCCCCGATATATATTTTCCCACCACCTTGGATGTAACAGCCCGGAGAAAGACCAGGCGCAGTACCAATACCAATTTTAATATTCTTTACGCCTGTCACTGTACTTGTAAAATGCATAGGCCAATATGCGGTACCATTTATCCTTAAGACCTTTTGATAGAACAAATTAAGGAATGTAATTGGTGCGGCGGTACCATGCGTCTTGTAAACAGATGGTGCAATAAATCTTGTGCCATTAAAATATAAAAACTTTAGAACACTTTTCATATAATACCCTTAGAAAAGTTATAAGTAATGAATAAATTAATTAAATATATGGATGAATATGCGAAAGAAAATATATACAAAACTATCCAAATAGATAAATCAGTATAATAATAAGCAAGCAAAAAAGGAAAAACGGTTATCACTAGCAACGACACATTTAAATATAAATCCTGACGCTGCTTTTCAGCTATCAGATACATATTGGCCAAAGGTCTCGATACAAATTGCAGAAAAAACATTGGAGTCAAAATTTGCGCATATTCCCCTGCAATACGCCAATCTTCTCCAAACACTATTGCAAACAAATCGGGAGCAATAAAAATAAATATGCTAAAGGGTACAATGGAAATTAGCAATAATTTTTTAAACGTACTTTTATATTCTGCAACACATTCACCACGCTCGGCATAAGCCTTACTCGCTTGCTGTCTAAATACATCACCTACAGCTCCGCCAACAATAGTTATTGGTGCGCCAATAACTCGCTGAACAAGTAGATAGAATCCAGCAGTAGTCGCTGTAAAAAAGATGTTAAAAAAGATACTCGGAGATTGCCTTGACGTCGCATTCATTGTGTGGGCTATCAATAAGAACTTAGGGAAATTGATATAACGTTTGGCTAAAGCGATTTGTTTTAATTTGTGTGTTTTATGGATATTACTAGTATTTTTGACAAATTTATTCGCCATATATAAAGTTGATACTGCCTGCCCTATAGCCTGACCAAGTATTAAGCCTAAAACCGAATACATCGACAAAAAACCAAAACCTATTTGGCTAGCCACCATAGTTGAACTTTGTACCACACGGCTATTTGCCATATTTCTGTATTCTTTTTCACGATTAAACCAATAGTAAAGTGACTGGTAAATTCCCATCAAAAATATACTGAGTGGTATCCAATATAGCCAAGTTGCAATATCTGGACTATCTGGACTATCTGGACTATCTAACAAGCTCACTATTTGAATTTCAAAAGACCAAATTAATACAAGTGTTAGAAGACTTACTAAGACTGAAATTAGCCAAGAAAGTATAACAATTTGATAGGCATCATCTCTTTTTCTAGGTAAAACAATCGCTAATTCATAGCGCCCCGTTGCTAAAACAGCCAGAATTGAAACAACCGAAAAGTAGAATGCAAATAATCCAAAATCCTCCGGTGTATAAATTCTTGTTAGAATCGGAGCCGCTGCAATCGCTAAGGCTTGGGCAATAGTCGTGCCCGTCATCAATGTCAAAACATTGCGACTAAATTCACTTTTGAGTTTTAGGTGGTTAATCATTAGGTGTAGTATACCTTAATAAAATATTATCTCTCCAATCATCTGCACGACGAATATTGTTCATAACTTGAGATACATACTCAATTTCATCTTCTTTTAAAAAAAGATTCATTAGCAAACTCATTACTTCTTTTGATAGTTGCTCAGCAACTGGAGAGTTGCCCTCCTTCAATTCAAGATACTGAAAACATTCCTGCAGGTGAAGTCGCATAGGGTAATGCACTATCCTGGTTTCCTTTAGCTTTTCTTGCAGAATATCTCGATTCTCCACACGAACAGTATATTGTGCCCAAATACTGGTTCTATCAGGTTTTACACTGGGCGTAACAATGCACGCTTTTAGTTGTTGATTGTAATTTTCAGCGACATTTTTTCGCAAGCTTATTTCTTCTGGATAACTTGAAAACTTTGCCAATTAAACAGCTGCTTGAATAGTATCTAATCATCCACTCATACCAATATATTTATGGTGATAACGCTTGTTCTGACCATGCACTCGCATCATCTTAATTTTTTCGGCGTAGTCATCATTATTAGTAAATACTGCACCACCATCACCATAGCAACCCAATGGTTTGGCTGGGAAGAAACTCGTTGTGTAAATATCGCAATGGTCTACTTCGGATTGTTCTTTATAGGTTGCACCAAAGCTTTGAGCCCCATCAATAATGACTTTCAAGTTATGCTTTTTGGCAATGGCATTAATTTCATCCATATCTGCGGGTTGCCCATAGAGCCCCACTGGCATGATCGCTTTTGTTTTAGCTGTAATAGCAGCTTCTATTTTGCTTGGATCGATATTAAATGTACTTTCATCAACATCAACAAAAATAGGCTTTGCTTTCATTAAGGCAATTGTTTCTGCCGTGGCAATAAAGGTAAATGGCGTGGTGATGATTTCATCATCGGGCTGTATGTCCATTGCCATCATCGCAAGTAGTAGTGCATCGGTTCCACTTGAGCAGCTTATTACATGCTTTGCTTGAGTAAAGTTTTTCAGCTCTTCTTCCAGCTGTGTTATTTCCTCTCCCATAATGTAGTTGGATTTATTCAATACAGCCTGAATATTTTGATCAATATCCTTTTTATACAGTTGATATTGATATTGAAGCTTTGCAAAATCGATGTTCATTTATTGTGATACCTGAATTTGGTTGTTTTTTAAAGTATATTTTGTATTTGTATAAGGGCAAACCGTTTCGGCATTGCCAGTAAGTGGTAAGTCTAACTTTTCACCATATCGGCTCATCCACCCAATTTGTTTGGCAGGTACACCCACCATTAATGCATAGGGTTTTACATCTTTATTTATAACAGCACCCGCACCAACAAAAGCATATTCGCCAATCGTAACGCCACAAACAATAGTGCAGTTAGCCCCTAATGTTGCCCCTTTTTTAACTAGGGTATTACGGTATTCATTTTTACGCTCGATTAGTGAGCGTGGGTTGTAGACGTTGGTAAAAACCATACTTGGCCCACAAAATACGCCTTCTTCTAAAGTTACATTATCGTAAACCGAGACATTGTTCTGAATTTTGCATTTGTCGCCTATGCTAACTTTGTTACCAACAAATACATTTTGACCAAGGGATACGCCCTTACCAATCTGAGCTTCACCGCATACGTGTGCCCAGTGCCAAACGCGTGAGCCTTCGCCAATTTTTGCGCCTTCATCTACGATTGCTGTTGGGTGTATTGAAATTTCATTCATTTGGTACCACCAATTTATTTATCATTTTACTTGCGATATACCGACTGCCTTCTACGCTAAAATGGTCATCGTCTGCATACAGTATTTTTCCATTCATTTTTGCATAACATTGTTTATCATCACAAAGTAAAGACTCCGTATCTAAAATATGGGCATTTCCGTATTTTTCTACTATTGTCATAATATCGCTTCGGTATGCGCTCATTCTTTGTTTGTATTCTTCAAGGCTCACAACACATGGATTAGCAACCAGTCCAAATGGACGATTAATACATGATTTTGGCGAAAACCCAAGTTCAGGGTTTTCCAAAAACACGTAAACTTCTTTTCCCTGCTTTACCAAGTAACTTAGGCTCATATCCATTGATTTCATATAAATAGATTCTGGTTTATATGCTTCATTTCCTGAAAAATAGGCAGAATATTTATTTTCCCCAGTTTTATCTATTTCACCAAAGCCTTTTTCATACATATATTTTGGGCCTCGTGCAACAAGGATTATTTTAGTTAGGCTGGGCATAGCTGAGACAACGCTATAAATCTGTGTTATTTTCGCTTCGCACTTTGCAACGTCGGATTCCTTTCTTCCTCGCCCCCCCCCTAATAAGCTGGCACAACCGCTATTAGCAAGAAGCATTGTATCGTACCCCTTCTTTTTTAACTCTTCAGAAAACCCTGGATAAAGAACATGCGCATGTGAGTCGCCAATAATGGCAATATAGTTATCCGTTATGGCCTCCGAGGTCGATTTACAATAATCAAACGTTCGTGGCGAGTCTAATAATTTCCGGCTGATTGCTTCACACTTCTCATTAATTGCTGGCTCTCGTATAAATTGTAATTGGGCTTCTTTTATACTTGCCAAATGAGGTCTATCAGGAAGGCCATCCTGATTTTTAATAGTGCCACCTATACCTGCAAGAACAATGACTGCTGCAAAAAAAACTGCCATTACTTTTATATCAGTTTGTTTTCTTGCATAGACCTCAACATAACGGTAGGTCAAATAAGACAGGACCATTGAGATAATAAGTATCCATACCCCATTTTCAACCACAGAAACACCTAGAATATGGGCATAACTAATAATAGGGTAATGCCATAAATATAATGGGTAGCTTATTATTCCGGTAAAAACAATCCAATTTTGGTTTAGAAAGGCATCGTTGTGATTCTGTAAACTGAGAATTAGTAACACTACTGTTAATACAAGGAATATAGTTTTTAGTAAAACATAGGAACTTTCTTGGTAAAACAAACTGATAGCTATGACAAAAAGTACCCAAACGATATGTTTTGTCTTTTTTGTTAACCATTGGGTAGATGAAAATCGTTCCAACCAAACTATTGCGGCTCCTGCTGATAGCTCCCAAAAACGAGTAATCGAGTGAAAAAAATCACTTGCCTCACCACTCAATTTAAAAGAAACGTATAGCAGGCTGAAAACAATCAGTGGCAACGTATATAATGCTTTTAGCCTTACTATCAAAATAACGACAAAAGGCCACAGAATATAAAACTGCTCTTCTATCGACAACGACCAAAAATGTAATAATGGTTTAAGTTGACCACTTTCATCCCAGTAGCCAGCCTCATCTATCAGCCTGAAGTTTTGATAAAACAAAGCACTACTTTTTATATGTTTACCAAGTTGCTTTAATTCTTCTGGGAATAAAAACAAATACCCAACAATGGCTGTGACTGATAACACAATAATCAGCGCGGGAAATATTCTCCTTATCCTGTTTCGATAAAACTCGTATAGGCTAAATTCGCCTCGCTCTGATTTAGTGACAATTATCTTAGTTATCAAATATCCTG
>ENA-OSET01004550-OSET01004550.1-sediment-metagenome-genome-assembly--contig:-NODE-4550-length-12207-cov-22.998599_pt1 | contig 12207 bp, 12 predicted proteins | sample MGYA00237882_ERZ534229 | MGnify/ENA primary metagenome ERZ534229 (study PRJEB26408, sample SAMN06266212) | sediment metagenome | isolation source: Hudson Canyon methane seep mesocosm | place...
ATGAATAAGCAGCAATCGGGTAATCGAACCTACGATCTAAATAATGATGGTATGGCTCATTACGGTATGGTGGCTGACCACTTGCAAGATATTCGTGAGCAGGCGCCTAATCGAGTTTATGATGCGGTAATGAACTCTGCCGAAGCTTATTTACAAATGTGGGAGCGTTCTGAAGCAAATACAAGTTACGTTGGCCCAGCAAGTTATCAAGAGCTTAGGGATAAGCGAGCAGGTCTTTGTATGAATCTATGGGGGGGCTCTGCTTATAATGGTGCAGATGTTCGTTTATATAACTGCTCATCAGCAGATAATGAAAAATGGTTCTATGAAACTTCTACAGGCCTGATTCGTAGTCAACTTGATCCAAACTACTGCTTGGATATGGCGGGTGGAAATGTATCAAATGGTGGTAATGTACAAGTTTGGTCTTGTATTGAGGGTCACCAGAATATGACATGGGACATTATTGGCGATACGATTCGACCGCGTGTGAACCATAATTATGCCATTGATGCCTATGGCACCAGTTCTGGCGATAATATTGGCTTATGGTCTGTTCATGGTGGTAGTAATCAATCTTGGACAATTAGTCAGTAAGTAAATAGCAATTACTGGAGCGTTCATTTAAGGCCGGCATCATGTCGGCCTTTTTATGCTTTGAAAACTGCAAAACTCTTAGATAGGGGTGAAATCTAGAGCTGTATGCAGAAGGGTTTGGTGTTGAGATTCGCGCTAGGGTATTTATGACTAATCATGTTCGAATATGAGTTGTCCTATAAAACCTCCCAGAAAAACTGTGAAGTAGGTCTGAACTCTAGGCTAAATATCATTCTTTTTACTTGCAGAACACCAAAAGCGAGCTTTTTCTTTAAAAAGTACGCATTTCGCCTCACCGCTTGAGTCACATTTGAGCAATAGTTTGTTCAGCCCAAACTGACGCCTAGGCCTGTCAATGGCGTCGATATGTGGCCAAACAATAATATAAAGCAGTAATAAGGATAATAACCATGCGAAATCTTTTTAAAAAATCAGCTCTCAAAACAGCAGTAAGCTTCTTAGGGGCAGCAATGCTCTCCACAAGTGCAAGTGCTTTCGATAATATCTATTTTTTTGGTGATAGCTTGTCTGATACCGGCAACGTAAACCTTCTTTATGGTGGTCAGGCAGCAGACCGCTTCACAAACGGTGACATCGTGGCAGCTGATGTGGTTGCCGCGCACTACGGTGTTCCAATTGGCCCTTCTGGCCACTTGATTGGTCAGGCGCTTGGTAACGACTACGCTGTCGGTGGCGCTAGAGCGATTGACGATGACGGCGATGAAGCAACGCCAGATGGTAATCTGCCAACACAAATCAATGCTTACCTGGCATTGAATGGCTTTCAATCAGACCCTTCAGCGCTCTATATGATCGTGATTGGGGGGAATGACTTATTTACTGCTCAAGGTATTCGCGCGACGTATCACAAAACCTCGCCCGGTGCAGAAAGGCAGGCTATTCGTAAAGCGTCGAAGGAGCGTGTAGACATTGCTGTTGACGGTGTTGTTGCTCAGGTCATGAAGTTGATTGGAACGGGTGCACGAAACATCCTGATCGGGAATGCTCCAGATATCGGTGCGGTTCCTAATACCGATTATCTTGTTGCTGGCTTGCTTGCAGACTCTGAAAGTGCACCGGAAGAACGTCGGGCATTGAAGATGTATGACCTATCTACCGCGTTAACTGCCCGCTATAACCGAAAACTGAGTCGAGCCATTGGCGACATCGAAGCGGCAACGGGTATTGATATTCTTGAGTGGGATATGGCTGGCTTCCTGGCTGGTCAAATCGAAGATGCTGAAGAACTTGGTTACACTAACACTGAAGATGCTTGTGCACCGGTTCCTCAAGGCTTGCCTTGCGAAGGATATGTGTTTGCAGATGCAGTACACCCAACCAGTGCTGTTCACACGCTTGCAGGTCAAGATGTACTTAAAGTGTTAGGTGAATAATTCTTTTAAGTTTTAAGTAAGTGACTCCATTGTGGCCTTCCTCAAGATTGGGGAAGGCTTTTTTTGGTAACTAAAGCCCTGTTGTTGTTCTCGTGTAAACGTTATATATCCGTCAAAAGCTAGGTTTATGTTTGGCTGTCTGATATTCATCTTCTAGTTGTGATACTAATGTAGACATTGACTGAATGTCATGAATACCAGAAATACCATGACCTGCACTCCAAAGATCTTTCCATGCATTGGTGTCACCCAAGTCAAGGTCAACCTTTGATTTTCCTTCAAATGTGCTCAGGTCAATGCCTGCGCTTTCAATCGAAGGTTTTAAGTAATTGCAATTTACCCCGGTGAAGGTGTCAGTATAGATTAGGTCTTTAATTTCTGAATCGACTAACATTGCTTTGTACTCAGGGTCTACTTCGGCTTCTTCTGTTGCAATGAAGCGGGTGCCCATATAAGAAAAATCAGCCCCTAATATCTCGGCAGCACGAATACCGTAACCATCATTGATAGCGCCGGCTAAGGCCAAGGGGCCGTCCCAAAATTCTCTAATTTGTCTGACCAAAGCAAAGGGGTTGGTGGTGCCGCCATGACCACCTGCGCCAGCGGTGACGATGATGATGCCGTCAACACCTGCTGCAATCGCTTTTTTTGCATGTTCTGCGTAGATTACGTCATGAAAAACAAGCCCACCCCACTCATGTACCTCTTTAACAACTTCGGCTGGGTTACCCTGACTCGTAATTACCAGTGGTACTTTGTGTTTTTTGACTAATTCTCTATCTGCTTGTAGGCGTGAATTGGATGGGTGAACGACTTGATTGACTGCAAAAGGTGCGACGGGTTTATCTGGATTCGCTTCTGAAAACTCTTTTAGCTCTTGAGTGATTTGTTCGAGCCATTGGTCAAGCATCGATTGTGGTCGAGTGTTGAGTGCAGGGAAAGAACCTACGATACCATTTTTACAGGCACTGATAACGAGTCTGGGGCTCGATACCAAAAACATTGGAGCACAAATAACGGGTAGTCTTAGGCGGTTCTTGAACAAGTTTGGAATTGGCATTTTTTGTTTCTCTAATCAGTTTTGAATTATCTTCGTTTGGGAAGAATTCCCATGTATTTGGCAATAATTCCAAGCATCATCTCATCACTTCCGCCGGCAATAGAGAGTATACGTGTGTCGCGAAAAGCTCTTGATGCGGGGTTGTCCCACATAAAGCCCATGCCGCCCCAGTATTGTAAGCAGGCATCTGTTAACTCTCGCCATAAACGGCCGGTTTTTAATTTTGCCATCGAAGCCAGCTTTGTTGCATCTTCACCATTTACATGAAGTTGACATGCCTGCCATGTTAGTGAACGAAGGGCTTCGACTTCAGTTTGAAGTTCAGCCATTCTAAAATGAACAACTTGATTATTTAAAATGGGTTGACCAAAGGTTTCCCTTTCCCTGCACCAGTCAATCGTGTCGCTAATGATACGTTCCATGCCTTTTAAAGCACTTGCAGCGGCATACATTCGTTCTTCTTGAAATTGCAACATCTGGATGGCAAAACCTTGGTTTTCATCCCCTATTCGGTAACGTTTAGGAACGCGTACATCGTCAAAGAAAATTTGCCCGGTGTCACTGGCGCGCATGCCCATTTTGTCTAATGGTGCTGACACAGAAACCCCTTGTGAATTGAGCGGTACAATAATGAGTGATTTATTAGCATGGACGGGACCATCACCGGTATTAGCTAATAAACAAACAAAATCACCTTGGGTTGCATTGGTAATCCACATCTTACTGCCGTTGATGATGTAATCATCGCCATCACTTTTTGCGGTGGTTTTGAGTCCTGCAACGTCAGAGCCTGCACCCGATTCACTCACGCCTATACAGGCAACCATTTCGCCTGCTATAGCGGGAGCCAAAAACTCGCGTTTAAGTTCATCACTGCCAAAGCGTGCCAGTGCGGGTGTGGCCATGTCAGTTTGTACGCCTATTGCCATGGGGATTGACCCGCCATAAGCACGACCAATTTCCTCAGCAAAAACCAGATTGTAACTGTAATCCAAACCAGTGCCGCCATATTCTTCAGGTTTGTGTATGCCTAATAAACCCAAGTCTCCCATTTTTTTGAATAAATCATGTAAAGGGGCTTTGCCTGCTTGCTCCCATTCATTTACATAAGGGTCCATTTCTTGATCAACAAAGTTACGAACGGTTTTTCTTAAAGCGTCATGCTCGGGGGTAAAAATCATAGTGGTCACCTTTTAAAACGAGTTGCGATGAAGTCATGGTAATCGGAAAAGGTGTTGGGCAAAGACGTGTCTTAGGTCTAATTTATGGTCATTCGGGCCATAATGTCTAATAATACATTTTATTTCTCGAGTTTTGAGGGTTAAACGATGCCGATTAAGCATGTCACATTATATGCCTGCGATAATTCAATGGGTTTAAGTTTGGGATTAACGCAAGATGTATTTGCGTTTGCATCCTTACTTCAGAAAAACCTTCTAGGTTGTGTTATTGATATTTCCGTGGTGACGTTAGACGGTGAGGCTATATCTTCTTTTAGTGGTTTAATGGTGCAGGCGGATTGTGCTTTAGCTGATGTACCTAAAACCGACTTAATTATTTTGCACGGGATATGGGGGGAGATGGATGATTTGTTGAAACAGCAACAACCCTTGTTTGCTAAATTGCGAGAATGGAATAATGCAGGTATTCCTATTATGGCTGCAACAACAGCTTCGTTTTTACTTGCAGAAGCTGGTCTTCTGAATGACCGAATTAGTACTACGCATTGGCATAAGCAAAAAGAATTTGCTCAACGTTATCCGCAGGTTGAGGTAAGACCGGAACGTTTTGTCACTGCGACCGGTGAACTGTATTGTTCTGCAGGTATGAATGCTGCGATGGAAATTATGGTGCATTTGTTATCCAAGCTCTCTTGTCCTGAAGTAGCTCAAAAAGTTGAGGATACTTTTTTGATTGATTTCAAGCGCGGCTATTCGAGTGATTTTATTTCTATCGGCCAACAAACCTATCATCAGGATGATGCTATTTTAGCTGTTCAACAATGGTTGGAAATTCATTTTTCAGAAGCCTTAGTGCTTGATCAATTGGCGGTACGTGCATTGATGAGTTTACGAACATTTAAACGTCGTTTTAAAGAGGCGACAGGTGTGACGCCACTGAATTATATCCAACAATTGCGCATAGAACAGGGTAGGGAGTTGTTGAAGCACAGTAATAAAACTATTGCTGAAATATCATGGCGAGTGGGCTATGAAGACCCCGGTCACTTTAACCGCTTATTTAAAAGAGAATACGGACAAAGCCCAGCTCAATGGCGAAAGCAAAAAATGAAGTAAGTTGATGTTATGTATTAGTTGGGCAGGATTGATCCTTTTAGAAAATTGTATTGAGCGGCTGAATCTTTCTGTAACTGCTTTATGGTGAAAGAGTTACAAACTCTGAGTAGCTAATGTAATTATGCCATAGCTTATCATTTTGCCATTCAATTGGCTCATCATACAATTTAATGTGCACTCCATTTATGTCACTAATAGTAGAGTTGTCGTAAACGATAACTTCCGACCAAGGTATGTCGATGGATATGGTTTGGCCCAGTATAATTGGCATACTTTCTATGCTGGGGCTATCTGAGCGCACCCGTGCAATGTAATCAATATCTGCAGTGCCGTTATAAAAAGCAAAGCTATAGCGTGCTGCATGGTTATCGCTGCTCTCAAACTCAATATGAAATGATTGTGTGCCAGGGTTCGAACTAAATTTAAGTCCATTGTTAGTGATCGTCATTGCCTCAAGTGCAGCGATTCCATTTTGAGTTGAGCCATTGTAAGCGCTCGAATAGACAAACTGCTCTCCCTCAACTGGGTCACCACTAGGGAGCAAAAACTCAAAATCTTTGCGACTAACTTCACCTTGCTTATTCTCTGCGATAATTTCCCAATTTTTCAAATTTACACTATCAAGACTAATACTTGAGTAATATCTGCATTCGTATATATCCAAACTAGAGATGTAACATTCCTCTTTTGTCAGTTCGCCTTGCCCGCCTAACATATCCCAATATCTATCAGCCACTTTATCTCGAAAATACAAGTCACTTAAATTATCTGCTCCTTTGGGGTCGCTCACATTCACTGATATGGTAAAGCGTATTGTGCTATTTGGTGTCGTGCCCCATTTGCCATAAAAGCTCTGATGATAGTGAACGATATCTGTAGAAACAGAACCTACTTTGAAGGTGTTGCTATTATCTGAAGACCCGCTACTACATGCAGTTAAAAGAAATGAAAGTGTAAATAATATGGTTAAAGCTTTGATTGACTGCACAGCATGTCCTGATGAATAGGTTTTGGTATTTATAAAAGGGATGATTATGTTATTACAAGTACTAAGGTTGCGGACTATAATTGATAGTTATTTAAACCACAAAAGAATTGCGGCTGGAATCTGAACTAACTCATACTGTTAAGTATATTGATGAGTAAGCTTCAAGTTCAGATATTACCTGAAATAGAAGTATCACTTTAATCCCTGTCACTCATTCTATGTGAAAGCAAAATCATAACAATTTGGCCATGTTAACCTAGGTCTTAATAAGGGGCTGGTTAGTGCGAATTTTGGTTAACGTCTGGTGGCAGGTTTGCAGGTATTTCTGATATTTTATGACTAATGTATTTAAACTGTGAAGATAGTGTTGGTTATATTAGTGGGCATGACACGAGGACTTATAGTTCTTGAAAAGTCATCTAATTTCGCATTATTGCATAGGAAAAAGTAGATTGTTCAAGTCGAAGAGTAGGTTTTTAGTTATTTATATCAATTTGTTAGGGTAAGTTATGGTTGGGCGTTTGTGACACAAATGCACTAAAGGTCGTATTTTATGGTATTGAGGCAATGATTAAAGTTGAAGAGACTAAAACGACAAAACCCGCTTAAAAAGCGGGTTTCGAAGATAAATAGTGGTGCCCGGTCTCGGAATCGAACCAAGGACACGAGGATTTTCAATCCTAATCATATCTTATTTACCTATATTTATATTCTTTTACCTACTTTAATTTCCTAGTAAAAACCTGATGTTATCGATTTATTGGTGTTTATTGAACTATACTGGGATTCATATGTGGTGATGCACCAGCAATGCACCAGAAATATTATGAATTCTTATCGAGAGGTGGGTGATGGCCGAAACAGTTAAACTTACGAAAGTGGTATTAGACAAGATTGCGGCGCCAGAAAAGGGCAAGAGAACCTACATACTAGACACAAAAGTGAATGGTCTTGGGTTATCAGTCACTGATAAGGGTACGAAAAGTTTTTATGTGGTTCGTAGAATTGGCGGGAACACAAAGCGAGTGACGCTTGGCCGGTATCCTGATATGACTATTGATCAAGCTAGAAATCATGCAGCTAAAACTTTGTCTGTCATTGCTGATGGTATCGACCCCATAGATCAAAAGAGGGAACAAAGAGCTGCTAAAATTACTTTGAGAGATGCTTTTGAAGACTACCTTAAATCAAGAAAGAATTTAAAGGTCGGGACTATTTATGATTATAAGAAGACCATCCAGCAAACTTTTGATGATTGGTTGGATAAGCCTTTAGCAAGTATCACTAAGGACAAAGTTAGGGCTCGCCATGATAAGCGCTCTAAGGAGTCTAAGGCACGAGCTGATAATGCTTTTAGGGTGCTACGAGCGGTCTTTAATTTTGCCGAGGAAGTTTATGAAGACTCCAAAGGTAATAGCCTGTTCAGCAATAACCCGGTTACTGTTCTGTCAAAAACTAAAGCATGGAATAACGTTGGACGAAAGAATACATACATAACTAAAGACGATCTTCCTAAATGGTTTAATTCAGTTATGGATATGGGGGGAGAAAGTGATCTAGGCAATGCTAGTGTGATAAAAGTTTATTTGCTGTTTATCTTGTTTACAGGAGCTAGAAGGGAAGAAACTGCAAGGTTGTTGTGGAGTGACGTTGATTTGGATGCAGGCATTTTTACATTGCGTGATACTAAAAATGGTACAGATATAACTCTGCCTATGAGTTCGTTTTTACGTGACCTGATGAGTGATCACAAGAAAAGTGTTAAAAGTAAATTTGTGTTCGCTGGTGCGGATGAAAAAAAGCATATCGTTAGTCCATCTAAACAGTTAGCGCGCGTTACTCAAGATTCAGGGGTCTCTTTTACGCTTCATGATTTGCGGCGAACCTTTTTAACCATCGCTAATGGGTTGGATATTAGCAGCTACACCCTTAAAAGGCTCGTGAATCATAAAACCGGAGAAAAGACCGATGTGACTGCAGGATATATCATTCTAGACCCTGAGAGGCTTAGGGTGGCTTCTCAAAGAGTTACTGGTGAAATATTAAATATTGTTGGGTTTGACATGTCTGAAAGTGTGGTTCAGCTGAAATTGGTTAAATAGAGGGTTGATGATGATTTTTTCTAAAAGGGTTGATTATGATTTCCCTAAATTAGAGGGGGGGGTAGTCCAGTCCAAAGATATTCCTTCATGGGTTGATAATCAAAAATATAAAACGTTGGAATGTGATGATTTTATTAGCTGGTATGTCCTTCTTCGGCAGAGAGTGATTGCTAAATTGGCATTAGATTCTCGGGCACAAGTAATAAGTGATGCCTTAGCTCGTGATAAAAATTCAAAAATTGTTGGCGAGGGTTTTAATCAGTTCAGCTCTTTTGGAGTGGGCAAAAATTTGGACTTGGAGGTCGATAAAAGTGTTTTTCCTATAACTCAAACTAAAAGTTCTTTTATTGAAAAGTCTGCAAATGAAGCAAAATCATCCTTGTTCAAGCTGGAAGAGTTATCAGTGCGTCCGATTTCTTTAGGGGAACTTCAATATATTGAAGAAGATTTGCATTTTTCGGGTCGAATTTATAAAAATTCTGATTTGGATGCTTATGATTTATTTGCTGAGAAAAAGTCAGAAATCCTATTCGGTGAAGAGAGTTGTGAGCTTGCTGATTTACCTTATAACGAAGAGTTACTAATTATAGATTCATCAAGGCCGGAAAGAGAATTAATTAGAGAATTTAAAAGCTATGTAGAGCTGTTGAAATCGAAGAGGCTAAAGAAGGATCTAAGAGGAAACCTAAAGGATAATAACAAGTTCATTTTAGAACAAAAAATATATGAGATTAGAAAACTCGGTGTTTTACCATTTATAGACTTGTGGTTATGGGGAACAATCGAAAATAAGAAAATCACTCAACAGCAAATGCATGCAAAAATTATGTGTCGCAAGGATGGCTTTGAGCTAGGGGATTGGTCTTATATTAATAAGCGTGTTCGCCCATTAGCTGAGACATTATTTCTCGGCTCTTTTATGTCTTGTTTGAAGTTAGAAGCACTAAAAGAAACTTCAAATTCATATAATAAGGAGTAAGTCAATGACATGTTTTGGTTCGAGTTTGTCTTAGATTCATTTATATAGGTTAATCAAAATAGTTGCTCCTTAATTAAATTAATGTATGGAGTCAATATGTCTTATCAATCCCCCTCTTCAAGCCCTTTATTATCCCCAAGCGCTGTCTCAACTATGTTGGATGTAAAAGTTGGAACGCTAGCCGTTTGGCGCTGTAACGGTAAATATAATTTACCCTACGTAAAAATAGGTTCACGAGTTATGTATCGTGCCGAAGACGTTAATACTTTTATTAGCGGTCAAGTTCATGTACACCCATCAAAAAAAGCCTAGGAGATTGATATGAGAGTCTCTTTTAGGGGAACACTTGCCCAAGATTTGTATGATCTATTGGCTGACGTGCCGTTAGAGCATCACCAGCTTATAACATCACTCTTTATAAAAGATATTGATGAGAATAAATACGACGATATTTTTTGTGTGATATCAGGTGGGGTGATGATTTACGGTCGATTCAGTGATTCGACAATTGATGAACCAGTTGCACTCACGACGATCAACTAACAGGGGATTCTGTGTATGCCAGTTTTTATCAAGAAAGAAAACGAAGTGATACCAAAGGTGTCCAAACTGATTTGTGATAAGTTGTTTTTAACCATTCATATTGACCCTAGTAAGTGGAAAGAGGTGATTAGGAATTTAATAAGTTTGGGGCACGTTAAGCATTTTGGGGGGCAGTACAGCTACTCATATAAGTTTCATATGCCTAAAAATATAGATGCTAATACCGGTTACTTTGATGATGAAACAAAAGACTCACGAGTCCTTATACAGTGCGGCCCAAAAAATTCATTATGGCGATTTATGAGAATTGAGTTTAACCCCTCAAAAATATTTATGCTTGAGTTAGTAGCGCTAATAGAGGCGATTGTACCTGAAGAAAGTTATACAGAACTGATGTTAAAAGCGTTTGTGAATCGTATGGATTTAACTGTAGATGTACAGAATGTTCTTGTAGATTTGCTTTATTTTTACTGCAAGAACGCTAGCCTCACAAATGTTCTTACAAAGTCTGGAAAAACAATCAAGTTAGGCGGTGACAGTAGTCCGAGTCAGTTCTGTCTATACAATAAAGTTGCTGAAATTATAGCTAAAAATGGTAAAAAGGATAAGAAGCTAAAAGATGTTGTGCCTCCTTATGACATATCAAGGATAGAGCTTCGGTTAAGGGAAAAGAAAATGAGGCTTGAGGATTATATGGTCTGTCAAAATCCATTCACTCGGCTTAGTGTTTGGAAGTTTCCTAAAAAGGCTTGGAGCGAGTTATCGTTGAATAAGTTAATTTTAAAAGTGGCGAAATATGAGGGGCTTCAGACTGCTTTATTGTTAGTTAAAAGATCTGAGAGGAGGGCTTTTGAAAAGTGCGCCAAACCCTTTTTATGTGAGTTCTGGAAACCTGATGATATCTGGAAGGAGTTGCCTAACGTCATTGGTGGGATATTAGATCCGTCTGCTTATTATAAGCCCTTGTGATTATGGGTTTATGCCTTTAATTTTTTTTAATTTATCTGAATTTTTGTGAGGTTATTGTGAATAACTTGAATGAGCGCCAATCAAAGGCTGCAGTATTATTGTCTCAAGGTTTTAGTTCTAAAGATGTTGCGTGTGAAATTGATGTGTCAGTGCAAACGGTATGTGAGTGGAGAAAAAATACTGACTTTAAAGCATTAGTGAATAGAATTATGGAGGAGTATATAACTGATGCGGTGGGGCAGATGAATTCCTTGGCTTCTGAGGCGGTTTCTGTCATTGAGCAGTTAATGGAGTCTAAGAGTGAGAGTATAAGGCTAAAGGCCGCATTTAAGCTATTGGACATGCTAGGGGCGGGCAAAAGTGAGAGGTGGGGCTGGAGTGTAGGTGAGACTAGTGCGAAGCGATTAAGGTTTGAAGAAGTCTACAAGGATATGAGTGCTTTCTGATAAAAGTTTGCAGTTAATTGCAAATTGTTGATGTAGTCAGTGGTTATTGGCTGGCAGTAATACAACATGTAAAGTTTGCTAGTGATCTTTTCTTCAGGGTTAGATTGCAGCTAGACTCTATGGTTCGTAAATGGACAGCTAAAGTCTCCTAGGTATACATTTTAAGCAGTCCTACTTATTTAGTTCTGATTCCAGCCCTAAAATAGTTAGCCTTCAGCGGGTATTATTCATAGACTCATTTTCGGATGCTGCTTAGGCCTAGGGTCGAGCTGATAATTTTAATAAAAAATTAGGTTAAGGTCTTTTACCTCCTAAATGGTTCCGTCTATATGAAAGTTATATTGTTTGTTTTTATGCTATTTGGTTCATCTTTTGCGCAGTCGGCGTTTTACAAGTGTGTAGTGGATGGTAAGACAACTTTTACCGATCAGCCTTGTGATCAGAACGCAGAAAGTGAAGTATTAAAAAATATTGAAGTGGTAAGGCATACTCCGTCGACACAGCACCAAGCAGAGAATGCTTCTTCCGTTGATCGAATGAAAAAAGCAGCGGCTTCAATGTATGTTGATAGACGAAAATCAGAGATCAAAAAAGATATTTCAGATAAGGAGGAGGATATTGTTACGCTGCAAAAAAGAATGGATGCAGAAGTGGCGGGGCTAAGATTTAAAAAACGCTTTGCCAATAATAACTTGGCTGGAGCGACTTATGAGGGGAGTCTTTCTGAGGAAATATCTGCTGTTGTTAGTAGATATGATTCCAAAATATCTGTTGTTCAAAAAGGCATTGACCGGCTCTATAAGGAGTTGGAAAGGCTGTAAGGGGGCGTCCA
>ENA-OSET01004552-OSET01004552.1-sediment-metagenome-genome-assembly--contig:-NODE-4552-length-12204-cov-10.764740_pt1 | contig 12204 bp, 7 predicted proteins | sample MGYA00237882_ERZ534229 | MGnify/ENA primary metagenome ERZ534229 (study PRJEB26408, sample SAMN06266212) | sediment metagenome | isolation source: Hudson Canyon methane seep mesocosm | place...
TGATATTTTGACAGGCGAAATAGTGGCTGAAATTACCATTGAAACTCAATTGATCGTGTGACTTAAAATCGCACTAAGCAGACACTGAAGACTTATTTATATGTATCACCTATACTCCATTTTGTTCGATCATCTACGTTAGGCGACAATAGGGATATTTAATTGGGAGAGCTTGTCTACTAACGGTTAGGATAGGCCTTCGCCTTTGAACAAGTTAAGTAATTGGGTAATTCTACACATAAGAAGGATCTAATATGGCACCTTTAACAGAAGAAGAGTATCGCAGTTTAAACTTGGACGAGCTTGTAACGCGCATGGATGACATTTTAGACTCATCGTTTATCATTCGTAGGATGTTTAGTCCGCTTTCTTTAAATGTTAGATCGATAATATACACAAAGAAAGTCCAAGAATTTCCACCTGACTTGCGTCGTAAATTAGCACATAAAACATTCGGCTTTATAGTGCAGCTTTTTAATGCAAACGAGACTAGAAGAGCAGAATTTAAAAAAGATAAAGAAGACCATGAGATTGCTTTGAATCTATATACATCTGCTCGAAATCAATGGGTTATTGTTTCAAGTCGAATGGCGTTTGAATATTTCTTGAGTATCATTTACATGATTGGAAGTGGAAGTGAGATCAAGAGTGACAGCAAGATAAAGGCGTTCAAGAAGTTTCTTAAAAAGCCCGATAACCCATACATTTATTTTGTCATGAGTATTGTTAAGGCGACGCATTTTGATCGACAGATGAGGTTTCCTGAAGTTCACGCTTCTAGCAAAATGAATAGCAAAATTTTGAAATTGTCAGCAACTGAGATTGATAACGACATTCTAGAACTGATTTCTATTATGATGAATCAATGGCAGTACGTAATTGAGTTCTCCAAAGGCAATATTCCTACCGGTTGGGTTCACACTAATAGCTCAGAAGAAGAAAAAAATTGGCAACGTGTATGTGACAAAGGTGACGCCAAAGAGATCGCATCGGAAATAGAAAAACTGTTTGATAATGCTGGAGCCTGATTATTTTGAGTGACCACTTTGTGGCAGAACAAGTCACTTAACCCATTGAACGACGAGACTCAAAAGTGCCAAGAGCTGTCACCAGGTGGTTAATTTAATACATCATAAATGTCTATTTTTCGGTCATTTTTTCTGATTTTTGGATGACTTCTTTGGTGCGGATATCAGACGCTTCAAGCGCGTCAAATGTAAGGGTGACCCTAAAGTCTTTCCAAGTGCTTCTTTACCATCATTTGCTGAGTCATAAGAGACGCCGAACTCATCTATTAAAAAAACCGCAACTAATTGGCTGGCTTTGTCATCGTCAACTAGTAATATCTTACCTTGGAGCTTAGGGTTATGGGTATTTCTATTGGTAGTATTAAGGTTACCTATCTTTATCCTATTTAATTTATCATTAGAAAAGCCATTTGACATAGGAAAGCAAATTAAGTAAAAAATTCTCAAATATTTATAATCAAAAAAACACCTCCCCCCCTGAAAACTATTACGGATAATAAATTTATTTTTTTAGAGCTAGCTTGAGTTATTAATTTACAAATAGCCATGCAGCCTTATCGTTATAATTTTAAAGCTGCTAATGCGGATGCGCGTGCAGCTTCACAAACTTCATCTGCCAGCTTTTTATCTGGTAGTGTGCGCGCGAGAACCATACCTCCGACACAAATTGACGCTAAAGTAAGTGCCTTTGTTCGCGATTCGGCATCATCACCAAGATTGTTTTCAAACATCCCAACCATAGCTTCAAAAAGATACTGATAGGATTCTTTCACACTGTTTCCTGCTCGTGCAATATCCGTTGGTAAGGCAATGAGAGGACATTGGTTATCTAAATCACCTAAGTGTTCTGTTGATAAATATCCGTTAATCATTAGCTGTATACTTTCTAAACCTGATCGCGCTGTATCCACTCCTGACATTGAACGCATAACAGCTCCTTGACCATTTAAAAAATGAGTCACAGCTTCAGCAAATAATTCCTCTTTGTTTTTGAAGTGTTTATAAAACCCTCCTCGCGTCAAACCTGCGGCTGCCATTATTTGATCGATTGAAACATCTGTAACACCGCTTCGATTAAATAATACGCGAGCACTCTCAATAATTCGTTTTCTCGTGGCCTGTTTGTGTTCTGGTTTATAAGGCATAAACACCTCCATAAAATGTGCTATGTAAGCAATACTAACAAAAATAATAAGATGTTCTTTAACATATTATTATTTTCAATATATTCATATCTGGTTTTTTGTTTATTAAAAAGGAGAGCATTAATGCCACACTTCATAATTTCTTATTTAGGCGGTAATCAACCATCAACGCCAGAAGAAGGTAAGCAACATCGAACGAAGTATATGGATTGGCTAGCATCTTTAGGGGGTGCTGTACTTAGTCCTGCAAATCCATTTAAAGATACGACAACTGTAAACTCAGATGGTTCTATTTCTCTGGGAGGTACGACCTCTATGCCCGGCTATACCCTCATCGACACTGATTCAATTGAAAAGGCCTTAGAAATTGCAAAATCGTGTCCTTTTTTGGACATTGGCGGCATGCTTGAAGTATCAGAAATAATCAAAATGCCAAGCTAAAGCAACGTTATCATACTCAATAAGGAAAAATGTATGCATTTATATACAGCTCAAGCCCCCAACCCTTTTCGTGTTAATGTTTTTTTAGCTGAGAAGAATATTAATATCCCGACGACAACACTTAATGTCATGAAAGGTGAAACACACTCAACTGGTTTTCAGTCAAAAAATACCCTTGGTGAAGTACCTGTTCTTGAATTGGACGACGGGACTTACTTAACTGAAAGTATTGCCATATGTCGGTATCTTGAGCACCTCTACCCAGAAAACCCATTACTGGGTGCAACCCCTCTAGCACAAGCAAAAATCGAAATGTGGAATCGTCGTATTGAACAGCATATTTTTAATGTTGTTGGGAATATTGGTTTACATACTTTTCCATTTTTTGCGGATCGAGTAGAACAAATTCCAGAATATGCACAAAGCATGGTAAGGCTTTTAGATAAAAAATGGCATTGGTTAAACTCAGAGCTATCTGATGGAAGAAGCTATATATATGATGATAAATTCTCTATCGCGGATATAACGGGTATGGCGGCTCTTTTTGTTTGTGATTTTGCTAAAATATCTATTCCAAAAGGTTTGGAAAACCTGCAGAGGTGGATCACTACTGTGAAATCCCATCAAGGCAACAGTTAGTATAATACGCATTTTCACATCACTTAAGTGTCAGCAACTGTTCGATTATACAAAACTGGGCAAGATCAATTAAAGCACTTATGTTTGATTTGCACTGATAACCAATACTTACAACGCCAGCCATAGCTATTGTAAGTATTGGTTACCAGAATTATGGCTAATATTACGTAAACTATCGACTCTTCTAAACGTTCAATCCAACAAGGTAAAGCTTCAGTACGTTTAGTGAAAATAAAAATCCGTCATCTCTTTGGAAATGGTTTACCTATATGGAGCCGCTGCCAATCATGAGATGGTTCTAATATTGTAGGGACTTTACAGAGTTATAAAACTGGTCGTTTTGGCTTAGGTTTACTCTATTACCTTCAATTCAAAGGGTAGCGCTTTTTACTTAAGTTCAGCGGTTTATCGAAGTTCTAGAAAGGCGCTTTAACTCCATTGTCAGCACTTTAGGCGCAAGTTAAATTAATATAATTTGGTCAAGTTAACCCAGACCTTCAACCGCAAGTTCGGGTAAAAAAAAGACTCTTGATACCTTACCAAAGTTGAGTTTTTTTGATGATTTCGTGCGCCTTATTTTTGGGAAAAACTTGCATTTGGGCTCCAGCTTGCCAAGCGACAGTTGATGATTGCTCAAAAGTGCCAATTACAGACATCAGATTCTTAGATTTCTATAGTTTTAAATACAACTCAGCGAACTAAATTTTCCTAAAAAGTAGCTTCTGCTTAGCAACAAGAAGAAGACATCATTTTATCGATGGCAAAAGTGTCCGTAAATCTGGCATTGCCTAGCGTCCCACAGCACAAAGTTACCACCGAAAAAATATGGCTTATAAGGTAAATGCCTAATTGGTAATTATCTATAAGTCCGCAAAACAGAGATAACATTATTGAACTTCAGTAATCCTATGTTTTTTGTGGCTGCTGAATGTTGAGGAAAATTCAATCACTCGTACCTATACATTCAGCGCTGCCAATGTCATCTCAACTATACTACATACATGCAACACTTTTAGACTTAGCTCACTGAGTCTATTCATTATAGATGTTAACTTAAAGGTGTAACTAGAGCTGTTCTTACTTGATAGGTCATATTGCTAATGAGTAAAAAGGATTTTGAAAGCCTTATTGATGAATTATCGGATGCTGCTATATCGGCAGAAGCTAAGATACCAACTGATAATATTTCTAAAAAAGACGAAATAGTTCATTCAAATTCAAAAACTCACTATTTTTTAGGAACGGTCTTTGCTGTTTTCTTAGCTCTAGCTCTTCTGTATACATTAGAAGAATTGCGACTAGCGAATGAAAAGATTCACAATCTTGAAAACCTACCACATAAAGAAGCTCACTTTAGTAAGCCTATACAAAAGATAAGTCAGGTAATTGATAGAACTGATCATATCCCCCCATCCGCAACACAGAAACTGAAATTTAGCTTAAAGAAAGAAGAGCACATTGAAGAGCCTTATGATGACAATTCAATTGATTATCGAGACAATCTCGTTTCCGAACCCAAAGATGAACCTATTTATACAAAAGTCACTACCAATGCTACTTTTAGAATTGAATATGAAAAAGTTTGTATTTCTGAAACTTCAGATAGTTCAGAGTCTTTTAAAGACTTTCTTAAATATTACTTTTCAGCTGTTTTTCTGACTAATAGCAAACCAGTAATACAGACACTGAGCACACATGAAGCTCTTAAACAGTTTGAGAATGGTACGTGTGCATTTTTGATTGCTGATAATGAAACTTTACTGAAGTTTGAACTTCCGTCATTTACATTAAGCGCTTTTGGTGGAGTCCGAGATTTAAAGCAAACAAATTCGATATTAAAAACGTTAGTTAATCCAAAAGCCCGAAAGATACTAAAAAATGATAACTATCAAATGATAGGTTTTTTTGTAAGAGGCTTTAATCAATTTATTTTAACAATGCCTCAACATAACCTGTTTACAACTTTAGAAAAAAAGTCGATTGGCTATCTCGGCAGTAACCCCCTAATGCTGAATTGGTTGAAAGAACTCGGCTCCCACCCATTAAAGCTAAATAATCAAAAGTCAGTTGACTCAGATGAAATACGAATAGACTCTTTGGTTACAAATACTTTGAATTTTTCCAATATTGAACCTGAAGAGAACGAAAAACATGTAGCCTTGGATCATTTAATTTCATTATCGATGCTTCAAGTTGTAACTCACACAGATAGGTTTTCATCAGATTTTATTTCTCTTTCTATGAGAGAGAGTTACAACTTCTATGTAGATAGTATTAGAAACCGCACAGAAAAATCAGTAATTAAAAATTATGCGTTAACTGAAACAGAAAGAGAGCGAATAGAAAAGATTTCTAGACGCTTTCGAAAAAAGCAGAAAAAAGCAGGTGTGTACGACCCTAAATTACTTAAATTGTTGTGGAAAATTAGATGTAGTGCTACTCCTTATAAAACTGAGTGTGCGATTCCTGAATAATCCCCTACCTGACTAAGGCTACTAAGCCTTATTGTGCCAATTGCGGACATCAAATTCGATATTAACCACTGTCGGTTTCTCGCACTAAACCGCCACTGAAGGCTAAGGTCAGCATGGCCTAATTATCATGACCTCGCTTGCCAGTGCCATTCTAGCTTTGGAGTTAAAGTACCCCTTATTTGAGTAACGGTAAAGCGCTAGGAATGAGCGAAAAGCGATACCTTTTCACAATAGATAAAAACGACTAAAAGTGCCTTGAATGGTCACTTCTTCTAGAATGAGCGGGCGGCAGGAAATAAGGGAAAGGAAACTCTTTTCGCCATTTTCTTTTGTGATAATACTACGTTGGATATTAGGGGTTTTACTCATGGTGAGATCAATTCCTTTAATATATAACCAATGGGTCACATATTAAGGTTAAATGGCCCAGACAATATCAGTCTCACTAATTCAGGCTGACCAGAAACACCTGTTTTTTCAAATACCCGTTTTAACTGGGTACGAACGGTATTAAGACTTACATTATTTGCTTCTGCATACGCATTTAGTGACAAACCATTTGCCAAAGCCACTGCTACTTTTGCTTCCGCCTTAGTTAGATTATGCACTGCACACAGTGATTCGTAAGGTACATTAAGAGGTGATTCGTAATCACTTAAAAAGATGATCACACCAGAGTCAGAATGCTCCCCAAGCATACTCGTGTTATTCAAGGGCAATAAGGAAATATGCAAAGCTGTCTCTCTAGAAGGGTGGTATAAAGCCATCGATACCGAGCTTTGATTGACTGATTTTGGATCAGATTTTCCAACCTTGTTTATTTTTTCTTGAAGCTCTCGATTATCCTTTGCTGAATGAGCACGTACCTTGGGTGAAATCTGAAGTGCAGGGTGTTGCTTGACTATTGATTGGGCAATAGGGTTGGTAAATTGCACGGTTTGCTGCTCATTCGCGATGACCACACCCAAGGTGATTCTGGCTAAAACAGAATCCAGGTTCTGAAGACCTAACCTTAATTTCTGAAACTCGCGTTGAATTTTTAAAGCGCGTTGAAAATGTGGCGTGAGTAGAGCTAGGGCTTCAAGTGTGTCGGCTTCAAAGTCGCCTTGTTCTTTTGTGCGATGAATACCTAACCCGCCATACCACTCTTTATCATTAAATAAGGCGGCGCCAGCGACAAAAAAAGTGTTGGCCGGTTTTAACAACAACTTTGTATAGATCGGATGTTCTTTCTTTGCATTCTCATAAGTGAGCACCGTCTCCACGCTTCCAACAGGCTGGTTAACCATCAATTGAAATATCACATCTTTTTTGCCTAACCCTAAATTGTATACATATTCAAACAACTTGGGCATGCCAAAAGCCGCAACAACATGGTTCTTCTTTGTTTCAAAATCTTGAACAAATATTCCACCAGATTTCGCATTTAGAAGCTGACATAGCTGTTCAATCACCTCATTCCAGTGTTCTGGATTGTACGCAGCCTCATATATTTCACCCACGAAGTCGAATAATGCTTCCTTCATAACTTAAATCCATCTATTTGATTTGTATTATTGTTATTTCTATCTAGATCAAACCGTCGTTGTGGTCGCTGAAAACATAAGAGCTTATACACCATTTGGTGTATGACAACCGAAATTATCATCTCTACTATGCCTGCCAGACTCAAAAGAATTACAAAATAGTTTAGGCCGATAAAAGCTGCTATTTAAAATTCTGCTTCGAATATCAGGTCCTGGTCTCAGGTCAAAAATTACATCGCGTGTTGGTAGCTTAACCCTCACATTAGAGGTCTTAATGTAATACCCGATTACAATTTGATACAAACTGTATACTAATTAAACAGTTTGTAATAGTATTTCAGGCCAATTTTTGTTCACCCATATTTATAAAAAGCTGTTTTTAGAAAGAGGCTCAAACCGTGAAACTACTCAAGCTAGTCAGGCATAACTTTATTTCAAGGTTCCTTACATTTATCTCGTTCTTTTTGTTAATTGCCTGTGGTGACAAAGGGGGGCCAAGCCCTCAAGTAAAGTCTGATGTTGTATTGAAAGGCATCTTTGTCGATAGCCCTGTTGCCAATTTGAAATACCGTACCGCTACACATTCAGGTAAAACCGATGCTTCTGGTGAGTTTATCTATAAAGAAGGTGAGGTCATTACCTTTTCAGTCGGAAATATTGACCTCCCAAGCACGACTGCACAACCATTGTTGACGCCATTGGATTTAGTTGGCACCACCGATATCAATCACCCTAAAGTTGTCAATATTGCGCGATTACTTCAATCACTAGATATGGATGGTAACCCAGAAAATGGTATTGAAATTGGTGATACTGCTCATGACGGTGCTCAGGATGTATCACTTAACTTTGAAAGCCCTGATTTTGACTCAATCGCTTCAGAATTGATTGTCACAGTTATGCCCGTACACAGCCCTCTGCTTGATAAAATAAATGCCATATTTCATTTACAGCAAACATTGGACACATTGGCTGATAAAACGTCTCCCGAAATTACCATTCTAGGTGATAACCCTGAACACGTAGTTCAAGGAGCTAATTATGAAGATAGCGGGGCCACGGCCGTGGATAATGTCGATGGGACCGTAAATCTAATTACTAATGGTTCGGTTGATACTACAACGCCAGGTTCATACATAATCAGCTATACAGCTACAGACAATGCAGGTAATACTGTTTCCAAAGAGCGTATTGTTAATGTTGAAGAAGCGACCGTTGCCTGTGTTGAAGATACTGATCTTATCTCCAGCGTCTACCCAGATTTATCTGCACTAAGAACTATCGGCTCAAAAATAGTAAACGCCCAATGTAATGAGGTGACGTTAAAAGGCGTTTGGCTAGCAGATGGCATTGCTGATGAAGGTGTTGATCACTATACAGAAGATACCATTGCTCAGTTAAAGAGTGAATGGAATGTTAATGTCATCCGTATCCCGATTCATCCTGGTAGCTGGAAGGATCATTCTAATTACCTAAACCGTTATGTTGATCATCTGGTCGAGTGGGCAGGAAAGTATGGGATTTATGTTATCGTCGGCTGGCATGCCCACGGCAACCCTATTACCGTAGAAACAGACGCAGATTATTATGACCCCAATTTGGCATTAGCTAAATCTGCGCTTGACACTATTTCAGAGCGCTATGCAGATAAAGAGTGGGTGCTTTACGATACCTTTAATGAGCCTAGCTATATCACATGGGAAGCTTGGCGACCAATTGCTGAAGAACTAACAGATGTCATTCTAGCGAATAACCCAAGGGCAATTACCTTGGTATCAGGAGCCAATTGGTCTCATGATCTATTAGGGGCACTAGTCGACCCAGTAAATAGAGATAATGTCATTTATGAAGTACATGCCTATCCACAAAACTACAATTCCAATGGTATCTCATGGGAAGAAACCACATCGCAATTGTCAAAGCGTTCTCCTGTCGTTATCGGTGAGTGGGGCTTCAATCCAAATAGTAACCAAACTCACCTCCAAGGGGGCATTGCTGACTATGCGGCTCCTTTGGTCGAATTTGCAGATGAAAATAATCTGGGCTGGGTTAGCTTTGTTTACTCTCATAGCTGGGGGCCCAGACTGGTTGACTTCCATCAAGGTTCTGATGAGGTGCTGACAGATGCAGGCTGTTTTACTAAAGAGGTTCTTAACAGCCGATCATACCCAGCATCAAAAGATGTATGTAATAATGGGTTTACAATAGAAAATCGCTTTGCTGAGATTGATGAATCAGCCCTCACTTTCACGTCATCAAATTACCTTGCAAATTTTGGATCAGGTGCATACCACGACATAATAATGGAACTTACCGGTTTCGCCTATCAAGGGCAGCCGCTAAATTTAGACCGTTTTATATTCAAGCTGCAATATTTGGATAATGGAACGAACTCAGTTGGCATTGAGCTAAGAGAAGGTACTGGAATCAGTACAACGACTAAATATGGTCTTGAAGATCAATGGGGCAAGTTCCTATCCCTAAGTACTATTGACGCCCCTTCTTTAACGATAGCTAAGTTAAATGAGCTATCTGACCAAGATCTTCGAATTATTAAAACGATACTTAAACAGTTAGTTGAAATAAGCTCAAATGCTTTAACGAGTACTCAATTAGATGAAGAGACAAAGCTATTTTGGCAAGCGAAACTGCCAGCTATAGAGGCTCAAAGGGATGCAGTTCTAGAGGTATTAATGGCGCCAGTGGTTGATACAGATGGTGACGGAATAGGAAATAGCGCTGATACAGATGATGATGGTGATGGAGCTTTAGATGAGGCGGATGCCTTTCCATTAGATGCTGGTGAGTCACTAGATACGGATGGTGATAATATCGGCAATAATGCCGATACAGATGATGATGGTGATGGCGTTTTCGATGAAGCCGATGCCTATCCATTAGATGATAGTGAATCATTAGATACGGATGGTGATGGTGTTGGAAATAACGCCGATACAGATGATGATGGTGATGGCGTTTTAGATGGAACCGATGCTTTTCCATTAGATGCTGGTGAAATGCTAGATACGGACGGTGACAATATCGGCAATAATGCTGATACAGACGATGATGGCGACGGCGTTTTAGATGAAGCCGATGCCTTTCCACTAGACGATGGAGAATCACTAGATACGGATGGTGATGGAACCGGTAATAATTCTGATACGGACGATGATGGTGATGGTGTCTTAGATGAATCCGATGCCTTTCCATTAGACGATGGTGAGTCACTAGATACGGATGGTGACAATATCGGCAATAATGCTGATACGGACGATGATGGTGATGGTGTTTTGGATGAAGCTGATGCCTTTCCATTGAATGAAAACGAAACAGCAGATACCGATTTAGATAGTATCCCTGATGGTACTGATAACTGCGTAAATATTGCTAATGCTAATCAACTTGATAGAGATAATGATGGGCAAGGTGATGTTTGTGATGTAACTCCTAATGGGCAACTCCCCATTGCTGCGGGGCAAAATATATCTGTTGGGGCAGGAGAAAGTGTTGCGATAACCTTATCGGGCATTGATCCAGAGGGCGGGGCATTGAGCTATCAGATTTTACAGCCTCCTACCAAAGGAGTGATAACTGGTGTTGTACCTAATATAGAATACACATCTAATGATTCATGTACTGCCGGTGATGATAGTTTCACGTTTGCAGTAACCGATATATTAAATAATACTTCTTCTCAAGCGAGTATAGTTATCGAAGTGACTTGTTTACAGGTACCTATTAGCGAACTTAGCTTTACAGATGATCGGGTGCTAAATTGCATACTATCAAATGCTGAAGATAATGGATGGACACTCGTAAGTGAAATAACAAGTATTAATTGCGGTGTGAATTTTCCGCATGCAAATTTTGAGCAGCTCACAGCTTTGATTGATTTAACTCTGGTAGGTGATGGGCTTCAATCTGTGGATGTGACACGTAATACTGCATTAACCTCAATAAATTTAAACTCTTACAATCTTCGGAATTTAGATTTAAGTAACAATACCTTACTTACCTCATTGAGTTTGGATATTGGTTATTCTCTCTCTAGTCTTGATCTGACAAACAATACGGCATTGACCGAGTTGAGTTTGGCATCTGATCAACTTACTTCTATCGATTTAAGTCGCAATATCGCGTTGACTAAATTAACTGTGAGAGGTACTGAAATTACTAATATTGATGTGAGTAATAATTCTGCGTTGACCATGTTGGATTTGTATGGAAACAAGCTCACTGGCATTGAATTGACAAACAATACGGCTTTGACCTCATTGAGCTTGGAGGGGATTTACTTTATAAATAGTCTCGACTTAAGTAACAATACGGCGTTAAAAAAATTGGTAATTTATAATTATCCATTCTCAAGTCTAGATTTAAGCAACAATACGGCGTTGAGTTTTTTGAATCTTAGCCAGAGTGAGCTTACCAGCCTTGACCTAAGTAATAATACTGCGTTGCAAAGTTTGTATTTAGTATATAATGCAAGGATTGCTAACCTTGTTAATGGCAAAGGAAAACTTGCCAGTATTGATTTATCGAACAGCCCAGAATTAGAAGTAATAGATTTGTCCGGTCATCAGCTCACCTCAATTGATGTGAGCAATAATACTGCATTGACTAGCCTAGATGTGTATTTAAGTAAACTCACCTCAATTGATCTGAGTAATAATACTGGGTTGACTAGTCTAAATGTGTCTTCAAACCAGCTCACCTCAATTGATCTGAGCAATAATACAAAGTTGAATAGCCTATTAGCGTTTTCAAATCAGCTCACCTCTATTGATGTGAGTAATAATACTGGATTGACTAGTCTAACTGCGTTTTCAAATCAGCTCACCTCTATTGATGTGAGTAATAATACTGGATTGACTAGTCTAATTATTTCTTCAAATCAGCTTATTTCAATTGATGTCAGCAATAATACCAAGTTGGCTCATTTAAATTT
>ENA-OSET01004554-OSET01004554.1-sediment-metagenome-genome-assembly--contig:-NODE-4554-length-12195-cov-19.297161_pt1 | contig 12195 bp, 14 predicted proteins | sample MGYA00237882_ERZ534229 | MGnify/ENA primary metagenome ERZ534229 (study PRJEB26408, sample SAMN06266212) | sediment metagenome | isolation source: Hudson Canyon methane seep mesocosm | place...
TTTGTATTTCTCAATATGATGATCGGCGTTATCCTTGATGTGATGCAGCGTGAACACGAAGAGTATTATCGTGAGACCGGTGAAGGTGAAGCTGGTGAGGTGCATTGGATAAAAGAGCACACAGAACAAATGGAGCAGCGATTAGAACGGATTGAAGGTTTATTAATAGAAAGTGTGACCAATGACACGAAAAAACAAACACCTAGATGATGAAAAACTTTACTTATTGTGTTAAGTCGAGTTATTCTCATTCTAAGGGCTATGCTTTATTTTAAATATTGATAGCTTCAAATGGAAATGGTTTAAAAAAGGATTTTAATGACAAACCGAAAAAACCTTCAAGGCTTCACACTGTTAGAGCTGATGATCACGCTCTCTATCGTGATTATATTAACTACAATTGGCATGCCCAGTTTTATGGAGTTAATAAGGGATGGTCGACTAAAGTCTAATGCTAGCGATGTTCTGACAGGGCTTAATTTTGCCAGAAGTGAGGCAATTACTCGCAATATTCAAATTACAGTAAGAAGTAATAATGCTACAGCCTCGGATTGGGATAATGGCTGGAATATTTTTACTGATTTTAATGGAAATGGTACTTGTGATGATGGTTGTGATGCTACAAACACTGGTGAAGATGAATTATTAAAGTCTTATGGAGGCGTTCCACAGGGTTTTACTTTGAGAACCGGTGGTAATTTTACAACATGGATGGCATATCTCCCAAATGGGGCTAGTGATGCTAGCGGACCAAATAATAATGATACTTTTCGACTGTGTGGAGATAATGCAAGTACAGTTTCATCACGCTCCATTACTATTAGCTTAGTGGGTAGGCCTAGGGTTTCAAAAGGAACAATAGGATGTTCATAAAATGAAGCTAAGCAATGGTTTTACCTTGATCGAGGTTTTAGTAGCTGTTGTTATTATGGCTGTAGGATTACTTGGTTTGGCTGGTTTACAGATCTCAGGATTACGGAATAATTTAAGTGCCGAGCACAAATCGAAAGCGGCTCAGTTAGTTTATGATATGTCTGATCGGATCAGAGCTAATGTTTCTCCTACAAGCTTAGTTATATATTCGGCAGGAGTGTCGGAAGCAAATATTGGCTGTGATGCATCTACTCTTTGTACTTCTGCACAGCTTGCTCAGGATGACTTGTTTAACTGGGTGACAGATATAGGTAATGACTTACCTAATGGCACACCTATTATCAGCTCTGTAGGTGGTGCCTTTACGGTTGGAGTCAGTTGGTATGACAATGCTGATACAAGCAATTCAAGATTCCAAGTGAATTTCCAACCATGAAACATCAAAATAATAATACCCAACAAGGTTTTAATTTAGTCGAAGTTATGGTTGCTTTAGCTATTGGGGTTTTTTTAACTGCAGGGGCTTCGCAAATATTTTTAAGCACAAATAAAAGTAATCGAATGCAAGATAACTTATCACGGATGCAAGAAAATGCTCGTTTTGCTATGCATTTTATTTCTGAAGATATTCGTAAAGCAGATTACTGGGGAGGCCAATGTGTAGAGCAAGTATTAGGTAGCCTAGCAAATCATTTAGATGCTTCAGATGCTAATTACGATCCTGCCGTGCATGAATTTAATATTGGCACATTAACGGGGGCAATATCCGGGACCAATGGTGTTGAGAGTGCTTTAAATTCATCGTTAGATGCACCAGACACTATCACCCTTAAAGGTTTTTTTGATGGTGGTAGTGGGATAAAAATTGAGCAGCCGATGCCAGCTGTTTCTGCAGATCTGAAAGTGACTCAAAATAGTGGTATAGAACAGCACGATATTGTACTTGTAAGTGATTGTCGATTTGGTGATGTTTTTGAAGTAACACACATTAATATTTCTGGAGGGAATGATAATTTAGTCCATAATTCCGGTGCAGTTTCTGATGGCCCTGGAAACACAGAAAATACATTACAAAAGCAGTATGATACAACCGCACAAGTATATAATTTATCAGGAAATAAGTCTCAAACTTATACTGTGGCAGCAGATACTAATGGTGTATTAGGTTTAACTAGAAATGGTGATCAAGTTGTGGCTGATATTGAGAATATCCAGATATTATATGGTCGAAGACAAGGTGGGGAGATGGCTTTTACCACATACTATGCTCCCGCATCATCGTTGACAGCTACTCAGATGGATGAGGTGGTGAGTGTCAGGGTAAGTTTGTTAGTTGTTAGCCCAGACGATAACCTTACTTCAGCTCCAAGATCCTACGATTATAATGGTGGAACAACCCCTGCTGATCGAAGGTTACGTAAGATTTACACGTCAACAGTTACTGTGCGAAATAGGTTGAAATAACGAATGATGAAAAAAAATACAGGCTTTACACTTATTGAGTTGATGATCGTTGTTGCAATTATTGGGATTCTAGCAGCAATATCCTACCCAAGTTATAAAAACTCAGTAATAAAAGCGAGACGAATAGATGCAATGGGCGCTCTAACGGGGTTTCAAGGTGCAATGGAGCGCCATTATACAGAGAGCAATAGTTATTTAGCTGCAGGCTCTCCAAATACAGGGGCACCGACTATATACTCAACCGTTAGCCCTGTGGATGGCGGATCGGCATACTATAATCTTACTATCCAAGCTGTTACGGCAACAACATTTACAGTTCGAGCTAGCCCTATCGCCGGTAGCTCACAAGCCACAGATGGTTATATTGAGCTACAAGGAACTGATGTTCGAGCTTGGGATAAAAATAATTCTGGAAGTGTTACTGCTGGAGAAGACTCTTGGGATGCCTAGTGTTTAGTATTTTTAAGATGAAATGCTAGAAAAGGTAAGCTGAGTGCTTTAGGTATTAATAGGAATGAAGGCGTTAAAAAATGATGTTAATTACAATGTTTTTTAATGCGAAACAAGGGATGTTCATAACAAAGTGATGATTAAACAAAGAAATATAAAAAACAAAGAACAGCAACGAGGCATAGTGCTTGGCGTCACACTCATTCTATTGGTGCTTATTACTTTGTTAGCTGTCAGTGGTATGCGTGCTGCCACGATGGAAGAGAGAATGGCCGGGAATAGTCGTAACTCTAATATTGCTTTTCAAATGGCTGAAACGGCGCTACGACAAGCTGAAGGACTACTCCAAGCTGAACCAGAATCAATACTGATTAGTGAGGCAATCACTAATAGTGTTGGTGTGATTGCTTGTGTTAAAACTTTGAATGATGTGCCTTTTGGCGATCAAGCGACATGGAATGGAGCTGGAGTATGTGATTATGCTGGTAGCGCTTATGATGCCGCTGACGGTAATCCTCCCCAGTTTATTATTGAATTTCTTTATGCTTCACCAATGTTAGATTTAAATGATCCTGCATCACGAGATTGTCATTATCGAGTAACAGCGAGAGGTTATGGTGCCGATATTAATAGCCATGAAACCTTACAAACAACGTATAAATTTCCATCTTGCAGTTAGGACGCTATAGGTAATTATTATGAATAACAATGATAGAAGATTCACACATTTATATACTGTAATAGGTAAGCAGTGGCAACAGTTAAGGGTGTCTGTTCTTCTTCTTTCTACCCTGCTCTTTTCTAGTCTTACACTAGCGGTTGATATAGCCCAGCAGCCTATATTTCTAGAGAATCAATCCATACCTAATGTGATGTTTATCCTAGATGATTCAGGTTCAATGGATCTTGAAATTTTAACTGTGCCACATCATGAGGCATGGCGTTATGACCGCGACTTAAGTCGAAGTTGGGCTAAAGGTGGTGATTTACAAACAAGTTATAATGGGGGCAGTGGTGCAGAGTATACAAAAAATGGTTCTTGGGTGTCTTATGCTGGAAGATGTCAAGATAGAAATGGTGATGGTATCTGTTATAACAGACATGATTATAATACTGATGGTGATGATACTGATGAAGAGCAAGCAGGCTTTACACAAACCAACACAACAACAATAAATGGGGAGGCAGATTCATGTACAAGCTATACCTCCGTTGATTATATAGAGCATGACAGACCAAGACACAGACATTACACTGGGGGGTCCTGTAATTGTGCAAGTTGTGGTAGTGGTGGTGTAGTTGATTCGCAAGACTATTTGCCTGAACAATTAGAGCAGTTTGTTAGTACAAAATTGCCCACTACCCTCCCTTTGACCAATAGAAAACACTTATCTAATTACCATCTTGATGTGGCTTCTTTATTGGGTATTTTGACTGGTTCTGCTAAGGTTGAAGCAGACTCTCTTGTTTGTTCTGTAGAAGCACTTGAGCACGAAGACACGGATAGTTGGCACAGGATGGACAATACATATGATCCTTTAAATATTATCGTTAATAGTGTCGCAACAACAGAACCAGATAAGTGTACTGCTGATGGTGGCTCATGGAGTTGGACTACATATCATTGGGATAATAATGAGAGCACAGTAATAGGTGTTGGCCATGATGCGGACTCACACGACCATCTTGATCACAGTAGCAAAAATAGGGACCAGACTAAGACCTATAGTAAGGCTGATTCTTACCATTACCCATCAACATCAACGACTACCAATACAACGATTGGAGCTTTAGATATTAATGGTAATGGTTCAATTAGAGCCAATTTGGATGGTGAAAATGGTTTTTATGAGCATGATCTTGAGCCAAATAAACGAGAACGATATAGTTATCTTTATGAGTCAGTTGATAATGTGTTTTTTAATACTGCTGGTGTAAAGGGAACAAATACTCATCCTGAAAGATCATGTGTAACTAATAAGTTATATCGTAGTGTTTATAGTTGCGATTATTTACAGCACGAGGATTATTCACAAACAAACTATTATTTTGATGCAGATAATAGTAACCAAGTAGCCACTTTTGCTAAATGGCAAGGTAATGAAGCAATATTGACTTTGCCTGCCGAGGTAGATCGGCAAGTTCGTGATTCGGGTACTTTTCCTTGGCCATCACGGAGTTTAGTTCCAGCTGAGCCATCAACTAAAGTGAGTTTCCAAGAAATTGTTTGGAGTGATTGGCAGGGTGCGGGGGCTAAACCTGCTAATTATCCTGCAACTGTATCAGGACACACCTCACCAGCGGGCACGCATCATGCCATGAGTAAGTGGGACCCATGGCCACTGATTGTTGATTGGCGATTGCGTTCTGCTGATTTAAACGTGCTGTATTATAGCCCCCAAAATGACTATTCAAACTGGCCTGGTTTAGCAGATGATGCCAGTTTTAGAGCCGTGAGAAGTAATCCAGAACCAACATCAACGGGTTATAGTGATATGGTTGATTTAGCCCGACCTCATTCAGCTGAAACAGTTACAAATTCGACTTATGTACCATATGAACATCCAACTGAAGCAGGCTTTGTTTATGAAGTTTGGCGAGATGATGCGGGTTATTGGTGGACGCTTCCTGAGTATTTAGTTAGAAATAATTGTGACGACGGGGCTTGGGATTCCGATTATTATGAAGCTCGCAAAAAACATGGCCGAATTGTGGGTATGGTTGATCCTGGAACAGGTAGAAAAATCGTTAATAATGACCAATTGTGCTCTACTTATACTGATGTCGCTAATGGTGAAGTAGATCTATGGGATACACATGATCGAGTAACAGTGTATACCGATAAAATCGTTGTGCAGACAGTTCGTCGCACACCTCATGTTTTGGGTGAGCAGATAGATGCCTCAAAACCGGATGAGAGAGCCTTTGTTTCAGATACTCGAATTTCAAATACGGTTGAATACCTTCCTGCTAATTATGCAACGTATTCTACAGATTCTTTTTGTTTAGAGGTTTTAGGTGAAGATCCTGATAACCTCGGTCATTGTAAAACGGTAGCTCAGGTGAAAAAGAACGCTGCAAACTGGTATCAATTTAGCCGTCGCCGAGCTTTTGTTGCTAAAGGTGCAATAGCAAATTTATTATCTGATTCTACGCTACCTGATTTACGTTATGGTTTAAGTGTCACATCTCAAGTAGATGGAGTGCCTAGTTTATTTAAAGCTATTCCTGCTGGAACGGCACCTTATACTGTTCATAATGAGGAAATAAGAGAAAGTTTGTATCAATATGCTTGGGCACAAAGGGGAACACCTTTGCGTAAATCTTTGCATTGGATTGGTGAGTATTTTAAAGGTAATCAGGTAGATCCAAATGATACAAAACCAATAATTGAAAGCTGTCAAAAAAACTTCGCACTAATGTTAACGGATGGTTATTGGAATGGCGATCCTCCTTCAGGTGTGGGTAATGCAGATGAAGATCCTTATTGGGGCTCAAAAGCAACCGGACAGCCAACGTTAGCTGATGTGGCTAAAAAGTATTATGATGATGATCTTGATCCACATATGGCAAATGAAGTGCCAGATGATACCTTTGATACCAATACCCAACAACATTTAACAACGATAGGTATAGGTTTTGGTGTTGAAGGCACGCTTACTGATGATAATGGTAATGGTTGGCCGGGAAGTGTAGCTGATGGCGGTTCTTCAAAAACAGAATCAGATGACTGGGGAAATCCTGTGTCTAATGATCAACACAAAATTAATGATCTTTGGCATGCTGCCTATAATAGTCGAGGTTTGTACCTAAATGCTAAAAACCCTGCGGAGTTAATTTCCAAGCTTAACAATGCGATTTTATTTGCTAGTTCAGCTACAGCCTCAGCAAGTGGACTTCGTGCAAATTCAAACTTTTTGAATGCAGATACACGACTTTATCAAACTATTTTTACCAGCCAGGAGTGGGATGGCGATGTGTTATCCCATCTAGTTGACGCATCAGGAGCATTGAGTCAAGTATGGAGTGCTCAAGCTTTACTAGATGCTCCAGCAGTAACTGCAGCATCTAGGAAAATTTTTACACTTGATTCTTCAGGTGTGCCAACAGTGTTTAAATGGGCAGACTTAGATGCAAGCCAACAGGTCGATCTGCGGAAGGCGTGGCCAAATGCTGCCGTTGTTCCTATAACGGCTGCTTCTAATACTTTTGGTGAAGCACAAGTTAACTTTATTCGAGGTGATCATGATCCATTAAATGATAGCCAGTTTAGAGATAGGGTGCATAAATTAGGCGACATTGTACATTCGGCTGCCGTGTATGTTGGCAAGCCTAATCTACCGTATCGAAACAATTGGGGTTCAGGTAGGCGTGAGTCGGCGAGTGGAAATGAATATAGTGCATTCCGTTTGAGTCATTCTGGGCGATCATCTATGCTTTATGTTGGCGCGAATGATGGCATGATGCATGCCTTTGATGCTACAACAGGAATAGAGAGATATGCCTATATTCCAAGTATGTTAACCCCGCGTTTGAATTCTTTAACATTCAAAAAAACAACAACACGAGACTTTGAGCATCGATATTATGTTGATGCAAGCCCTACAGTTGGTGATGCTTTCTTTGACAAAGGTTCAGCAGATGAATGGCATAGTGTTCTTGTCGGTGGCTTAGGTGCGGGCGGAAAAGGTATCTATGCATTGGATGTTACAACGACGGGAGCCAGTGATTCAGAAGGGACTATTGCGGGTAACGTTGGTGCTGCTGGAGCTAAAGGGTTGTGGGAGTTTACTGATTCTACAGCTCCTGCAGATATGGGTTATACATTTAGTGAGCCTAGTATCGTCAGAACGCATGATAATGATGGTTGGGCTGCAGTTTTTGGCAATGGCTATAACAGTGCCAATGGTAAAGCTATTCTATATATCGTTGATATTGAAGATGGCAGTCTAATTGATAAAATTGTTGCAGATATTGGCCCTGATAACGGATTATCTACACCAACTGTTATAGATACAGATGGAGATTTTATTGCAGATCTGGTTTATGCCGGCGATTTAAAAGGTAATTTATGGCGATTTGATATTGGCGACTCCGGAAGCTGGGGTGTTAGCTTTGGAGGTGAACCTCTGTTTAAAGCTACTGATGGAATAGATGCACAGCCGATAACTACAAAAGTAGTTGTAACTCAACATGCCTTAGGTGCCGCAGCAGGATTTATGGTTTCTTTTGGTACGGGTAAATATCTTGGATTATCAGATGATACTGATATAGGACAAGTCACTCAGAGCTTGTATTCAATATGGGATTATAATCAAGAAGTTGATACGTCATCTAGCCATGGAAATATAGCTCGCAACGATCTATTTCCCCAAGAAATCCTTGCGGAACCAGTGCATGCTTCGGGACAAGAAAATCGCATTACAAGCAATAATGGGGCTATTTCTTGGATGGCAGCAGGACATCATGTTGGTGATAGTGGATGGAGAAATTATATATCTAAAAAAGGTTGGTATTTAGATTTGATTAACACTCACGCCACGCCGCCGAATAATGTCAATAGGGGGGAACGTATTATTACCAAAGTAATTATTAGAGCAGGAGTTATCAACGTAAATACAATGTTACCTGCTGAGGATGCTTGTCAGGGTGGTGGTACTAGTTTTCCGATGAAACTTGATGCAGAAACAGGTAATCGACTTGATGGCTTAGTTGATGCAAATGGTGATGGTGTTATTGATGTAAATGATGTTTTAACATGGAGTGATGGCACTAATACCTTTACCACATCATCTAGTGGTACTAGGTCAGGAAATATGCAAAATGATTCTCTTATCTTAAATAACGGTGATGGTACAGGTATCGAGTGGAATGATAATATACCGGCTGATCCAGAGGATAGGCCTGTCCCTGATCTTGGTGGCTCTGGTCGACAAAGTTGGATTCAGTTAGATTAAGGTATACACTGTAAAAGTGAGCTGATGATTTATCAGCTTACTTGCTGCCTATTATTTAAGGGGCAACTAAGATATTAATTGGGAGGATTCATTAATGGAAATTCCAGGAATCGCACCACTAAGTGGTCAACCAACATTGACTAACCCTTTAAGTCAAGAGAGTTTACTTGAAGGTCGTGAAAGAGCTGCTCAAGAAGCAAGTGAAACTCAAAATACAGTGACGGCGAGAGAGCAGTCTTCGACAACTGTTAGTAGTGCTGAAGTTGTTGCTCAGACAGAAGAAACTGAATCAACAGGGTTTGATACAAATAATCCTGGCGGCAGTATTGATATCACGGCTTAAAAGCACAGGAAAAGAGTAAATGGCTGTACCAATTATTTCAGATGATCCACTTTACCGTTTATTACGTGAAGGCAAGATAGCTGAATTTAATCAGCGGATAGCTGCTGGAGAACAGGCAAACTTAATAGGTGTTGATTTCCGCCATATTAATTTGTCCGGTTTGGTTACCGACGGCCTAGATTTCTCGGATAGCTATTTTCGCCAAGCTGATTTACGTGGCGTCGATTTTTCTAATTGTGATAGTTTGGAAGGTGCTAGCATTCATGGTGCAAAGATTTCAGGCTCATTTTTCCCTAGTGAAATACGTGCAGAAGAATTGTTGTTATCATTAGAGCACGGAATTCGGATACGTTATAACACTTAAGTCTGTGAGAGTTCTTCTCCGAAAAAGCCAGCAGTGTAAAGAGAGCTTCAGCCCTTTTTTTACGTCTGTAGGTTGGGTTTCAACCCAACATTATCCCTTTGTTAGAGTTCCGATGTTGGAATGAATTCCAACCTACAAGCCTAAGCTGACAAAATTTAATCTGTTGCTTTTTTAGGTAGCCAGCGAGAACAGAGCAAGCCAAGTTCAAACAATAGCCACACAGGTAATGCTAGAAGTGTTTGAGAAATCACATCAGGCGGTGTTAGTAACATGCCAATAACAAAAGCACCTACGATGATGTAGGGACGCTTTTCTTTTAAGCTTTCTACTGTTGCAGCGCCGGTCCAAATAAGTATTAATGTAGCAATTGGTACTTCAAATGCTACGCCAAAAGCAAAAAATAGCTTTAATACAAAATCTAAATAACTACTAATATCCGTCATCACTGCCACGCCTTCTGGAGCGGCTTGTGTCAAAAATCCAAATACCAAAGGAAACACGACGTAATAGGCAAACACAATGCCTAAAAAGAACAATGTCGTGCTGGCAAAAAGTAATGGAAAGACAAGCTTTCGTTCATTGTCGTATAAGCCTGGCGCAATAAATGCCCATAGCTGATATAACAAGACAGGGATTGCTAATAAGATAGCGACACTTAGTGTTAGCTTAAATGGGATGAGGAATGGAGAGGCGACTTCAGTCGCGATCATTGTGCTTGTTTCAGGTAGGTGGCGTAGCAATGGTTCAGATAAGAAATGATATAAATCATTTGAAAATGGCAACAAGCAAGCGGCAATAATGAGCACAGCTAAAACACCACGTAATAGACGATCACGCAACTCTATCAGGTGAGAAATCAACGGTAGTTGATTATCTGTCGACATTATTATCTTTTTCTGCTTTATCGATGGTGCTTATATTTTCAATATCTGAATCAATTGAAGTTTTGAGTGTATTGATTGATTGCTCGCTTTCTAATACTGTTTTATTTAAAGCTTGCTTGAGTTCTTCTGCACGAAGTTCGCGTGAAATTTCACTGCGGATTGATTGCACAGACGCATTGGCTTTACCGACCCATAAGCCAACGACACGAATAAGCTTGGGCAAGCGTTCAGGCCCAACAACAACGAGTGCTACGAGGGCGATAAGTAGTAATTCCCAGAAACCAATATCAAACATTGTGTTTAGCTCGAATGAGTGTCTTTTTCAGTTGTTTTGCTTTGAGTGCTATCGTCAGAATGGCTGATACTTGCATCATCATTATTAACAGTATCTTCACCTTCACGAACAGATTGTTTAAAGCTTTTGATTGCACTACCTAAATCGCCACCTAAAGAGCGTAACTTTTTAGTGCCAAATAATAAAATAATGATCACTAATACAATGAGTAATTGCCAAATGCTAATGCCGCCGAATCCCATGGTACTCTCCTAGTTAAAGCCGGGCATGCCTTTGCCGCCCAGTATATGTATATGCAAATGCCCTACTTCTTGTCCGCCATCTGGGCCGGTATTTATGATGGTTCTGAAACCATTTTCTAAGCCTTGCGAGCGAGCAATTTCTGGTAATTTAAGCATCATGTGTGCAATTAATGATTGATGTTCAGCTGTTAAGTCATCAAGACTTTCAAGATGAATCTTCGGAATCACCAAACAATGTACAGCTGCTTTTGGATTAATATCTTTAAAGACAAAGATTTGTTCATCTTCATACACTTTTGAAGAGGGAATATCACCAGCAATAATTTTACAAAAAAGACAGTCTGACATTATTTTTCCCCTCGACTTTCTTTTTCTTCGATTCCAGACAACCCAAAGCGACGATCTAATTCATCAAGTATCACTTGAGGTTTAATATCATTGTGGGCAAGTAAAACTAAACTGTGGAACCATAAGTCAGCAGTTTCGTAGATGATCTCATCACGATCGCCACCTTTACCAGCAATAACCGTTTCAGTTGCTTCTTCGCCGATCTTTTTAAGAATGGTATCTGTGCCCTTACTGTATAGGCTTGCAACATAGGAACTATCAGGATCAGCACCTTTGCGAGCTTCGAGAACTTTAGCTAATTTGTTTAGTACATCGCTCATTTATACATCTCTTTAGGATCTTTTAGAACTTTTTCTGTTACTACCCATTGTCCATCAACAAGCTGTTGATGGAAACAGTGATGTCGTCCAGTATGACAGGCAATGCCACCTTTTTGTATGACTTCGATCAAGATTGCATCATTATCACAATCTAAACGTATAGATTTAATCTCTTGCTGATTGCCTGACTCTTCACCTTTGCGCCAAAGCTTTTGGCGTGAACGAGACCAATAAACAGCGTGACCTGTTTCAACAGTCAATTGTAACGACTCTTTATTCATCCAGGCCAAAGTGAGTACTTGCTTTGTTTCATGCTCTTGTGTGATAACAGGTGTTAAGCCTGCATCATTCCATTTAACTTGATCTAGCCAATCCATTAAAGTCTAACCTCAATGCCTTGGCTTGCCATTTGTTGTTTGGCTTCTTGCACTGTGTGTTCACCAAAGTGAAAGATACTCGCTGCTAACACCGCATCCGCTTTACCCAGCTTAACGCCATCAGTTAAATCTTGAAGTTCACCCACGCCACCAGAAGCAATAACGGGAACGGCAACAGCATCACTGACTGCACGAGTAAGTTCTAGGTCAAAACCAGACTTTGTTCCATCTTTATCCATGCTGGTAAGTAATAATTCACCGGCACCAAGATCAACCAT